>Ga0163148_10002268_pt1 | contig 23324 bp, 29 predicted proteins | sample OliLakLV19MP7P2_FD_148606 | JGI IMG/M metagenome (GOLD analysis project Ga0163148, IMG submission 148606) | Freshwater microbial mat bacterial communities from Lake Vanda, McMurdo Dry Valleys, Antarctica- Oligotrophic Lake LV.19.MP7.P2 | ecosystem: Environmental > Aquatic > Freshwater > Lake >... | reverse complement strand
TAATTCTTGGGCAACTATCCAGACTTCACCAACATCCGCTAATGCCAGATTGATTGACAAAAGCCTTTGACCCTTTGCAGGAATGGCTGAAAGGGTACGAATTTCTCTAGCTGTTACTGCTGTCATTATCAAGCTTCTTTAATTCCGCCTGATTGTCGTGTAGGGTCGGTTCCACCAGAATTGTGGAATTGGAAGAAACGTTCGGATTTTCTCCTAGTTGAGCTTCGTCTAGGTGCTGCACAGCCATTGGCTACCTCCCTGCTTCAGCTATAAAAAGCTGTTCGACGGTCAACTCTAATGCAGGAAACTGAAATGACTGGATTAACTCAGTCCCCGTGAACCTCTGCCACTCGTATTCCTTGGTCGTTAAATTCAACCCTCCCACTGAAACAGTTGGAACCTGGATCTCAGGATTTCTGCGGTTTGGGTAACGCTTAGTCACTTCCAAGGAGTCTACAATCCAATACTCTAAAACCCCAAAAGCGGCATACCATAAGCCCTTTTTCTGATAGTCTTCCTCCCAATTGGTCGAAACAATCTCGATCGCCACTTCAGGGGGAACGTAGAGCGCTGCTTCAGTTTTGGTCGCCTCAGCCCACCGTTGCCGATTAATAGCAATGAGGTCGGGTCTGCGCCCGTCGCGCTTGCCTAACTTACAAAGAGGTTTCGGATGAACTTCAAGGGGTAGCTTGCTCCGTCGTCTTTCAAACTCTAGGGTGAAGAAGAGGTTAGAGCGGATAGATTCGTGCCACCCAGAGGGTTCAGCCATTGGGACTATTACCCCTCCAATTAGTTCGTAAATGTGGTTTTCGTCAAACTCTAGTTCAAGGAATTGCTCAAAAGTTACGTCGGTTCTAACGGCTGCTTGAGTCATAGCGATGCCTCCCCCGCCGTCAGAATCTGATGAGCCGTCAAGCTCAACATCGGAAATGTGGGAGATTCAAGGCGATCGTCCCCTCGAAACGTGTCCACTTCAACATATTGCCCCGCTTCCAACTTGAGAATCTGAATCGTTTTCTCCTGGGGGTCAATCAGCCAATACTCAGGGATACCTCTAGCCTCGTACTGCTCACGCTTGGCTTTATAGTCCCGATCGCGGTTGGTCTTCTTTGGACTCACCACTTCTGCAACTAACTGAGGTGCAGGCATCTGAAGATTGATGAATAATCTGCTCTGAGTCAGGCTTAGATGCTCCTCTCTCAGAATCACCACATCAGGGAAACGAGTTTTTGGGTTGCCTAAGACCTCTATCTCACAAGAGTGGGGACGAATTAACCGGAGTGGGATAACTCCACTACTGGCAAGCAAAAACATCAGCAGGTTAGCAATAAAATCATTCGGCTCTGACTCTGAAGGCACTTCGACTAATTCCCCATTCGTATACTCACACCGACCTTCAGGCAAGCCGAGCCGTACCCAGTCTTTGGAATCCAGGTTGGCGTATTCCTCAAAGGTTAGTTGTGGTCGTGTTTGGGTTTGGGTCATGGCGTTCACCTTGTGTGTGCGTAGCGCGATCGTCCTACCTATTGCCTAATTCAATGATGGCTCAAATTCTTCAACTGAGAGCTTTTTCGAGGGTAGCCCGTGACGGTCAAGATTGTTCCTCACTTGCTTCTTTTCCTGGCATGTTTGCCCATTCTTCAGGTGTGATTTTTTCTAATTTGCCAGTTACACAAAGCTTCCAACATTCATCGAAAGAAATATTGCGTTTTTTAGCCAGGTATTCAACTCTTGCTTTAATCGCTGCCTCTCGCTCTTGTAATTTGGCACAAAGAAGACTAGAACCCTGCACAGCATTTGACCTGGAGTTGATTGTGCTATCGGCTGACAGTAAGTCTTCGTAATATTCACCAATAGGTGAAAGTACAGTTCGATCGTCTTTGCGTGGCATGGAAGTGCTTCCTAAAGATGCCTCTATTCTGTCTGAGAATGTCTCTATTCTGTCCCAAATCTACCCCCTAGATCGATCCATGTAATAGATGCCTCTTTTAATTTGACACGAATCTGACCCTAATCGTTCACATATTCGGTACAAATATGATAGCCTACTTCGTAGAAAGGTTGCTTAACCTTCCACTAAATTTTTACGAAGGAGTCCCGAAAAATGTTTGAAGAGTCCACAGCGCATACATTTGATACCTTCTCGAACTCATCCGAGGGCATCCCGAAGGCATCCTTTGAACCTTCGGGTAAAGTTGCTCAACCTTCGCTCGAAGTTCGGGCAAGGTCTGCGGTTGAGATTGCGAACGAGTATAAATTGACGACTCCCCCTGCCTAAAGGCAGGGGATTCTTAGGAACCTTCAGGCTATTCGCTCCTGTATTCCGGTTTCAGGTATTACCTTAGATGTCGGATTCCTGCCCTCCCCGCGTTTGCCTTGCGGCGCGGGGATGTCTTTGTACTGGCTAGGCGTGACTTTCAAGGAGTCCCCTTGTAGGTTTTTACGTCTTATACTGACGAATTGCAAGTTAGCTCGACTCAAAACCGTTCGAGATGCCTGAGTATCGGCATGGTCGATATGACCACACTCGACACAGATAAACTTCTCAGCGTCTCGATTGTCTTTGCTGGTGTGCTGACATTTAGAACACTCCCGGCTGGTGAAGCTAGGGTTGATGGACGCGACAGGTTTTCCCGCCTTTGCCGCAATCCAGCCAATCTTAGAGAACAATTCTCCCCAACTGGCATCACTGATAGAGCGATTCAAGCCGCGCTTGGCAGATTGACCGTTGGGCATAAAGCGACCCTTTTGTTTCTTGGGCTTGCAGCGCGACTTCATGCCCTTGATGTTCAAGTCTTCCCTGACCACCGCATCAGCAGTCTTTACAACCTCTTGAGCGGCTTGCCACTGGTAATTGCTACGCTTATCTGCAATCTTTTTATGCAGCTTGGCAACCTCAACTCCAGCCTTACTCCGGTTCCTGGAGCCTTTCACTTTGCGGTTGACCCGCCGCTGCCGGATTCTCAGTCGCCTGCGAATCTGCTTATTAGTTGAGAACTTGGGGTTTTCGATGAAAGAGCCATCAGACAAAGCCACAAGCTTGTTAATGCCGACATCAATGCCCACCGCAGATGCCGCCGTTTCAATATCTGCGACTTCGGGCAATTCTTCTGATAGGTTGAGTAAAACACTCATATACCAGCCATCTGCCTCCTTCTTGACCGTGACCGTGCCAATCTCAGCATCTACCGGAATCGTGCGACTGTCGAGATACCGCATATTTCCAATGCTAGGAAAATCGACATGAGAGTAGCAACGCTTCTTCTTGGATGTCCGATTAATCTCTAGCTTCGCTTGTCCTGGCTTATACTGAAAAGATTTGAAATTGGCAGCACGACGGAAGGCTGGAAAACCCCGTTTGTGCTGAAAGAATCCAGCGTAGGCTGCATCCAGCTTGGCTAGATTGCCTTGCAGAACACCAGAGTAAATTCGGGCATAGTAAGGGTTTTCTGATCTAAGCTCGGTCGTGCGCTTGCTTTGAATGTCTGAAGCATTACCCCATTTCGTAACGCTGGGGACGAGCTTTTTCTGCTTGTCATATTTCTCTTTTGTCGTTTTGAGCAATCCCGCTGAAAGAACGCCATGCTTGACGACTGGACAGGTTAAGGGGCAATACGCGCCATACTCAACATGAGTTTCAATATCGCAATATGAGCCGCGACCGTACATGACGGGTTGATCTGAATCTTGATTATTAGACTCAAAACCGCGCTGACGTTCGCCCAAGCAATAATTTCTATGCTTTCGCAGAGTTACAAGCCACTCAGACATCAGAGATTGCTGCGTTTTATTGGGTTGTAGCTTGTAGTTCCAGCGAACCTGCATCGGTTTTGTCCTCCCATGCTGCTATTATACAGCTAGGAGCTATCTAATTGTAGATGAAATTGAAATTCAAATCAAATAAAAATATTGTCTACAACTGCCAGTATCACGTTATTTGGTGCGTTAAGTATCGGCGCAGCGTCCTGGTAGCTGCGGTCGATAGTAGATTAAAGGAAATACTCTATCAAGTGGCGTTAGAGGTTCAGTGCGAAATCGAGGAGATGGAAACAGATAAAGACCATGTGCATCTACTCATAAGTTGCGATCCTCAGTTCGGAATCCATCAAGTCGTTAAGAGGATGAAAGGTAGAAGCTCAAAACTACTAAGGGATGAGTTTCCACCTTTGAAGTCTAGAATCCCTTCACTGTGGACAAACTCATATTTTGTGGCAACGGTTGGCGGTGCGCCGCTGTCGGTCATCAAGCAATATATTCGTGACCAACAACTTGTCTAATTGGCTGCTACGCTCCGCTCCACAGCCTCGCTATCCTTCCCCATGTCTAAAGCCAGGGGCTTGCCGCGTTTTTGGTCAAGAGTTGATTGCTAGGAATAAGTTCACGACTGGCATAGTAGCTATCTGGGTCATTCGGCTGGAGAACTCGCAGACGATCGCGGATGGTAATTCCTGGTGTAACAATTAGGAAACCACGAGTAAACCGATTACTGCCAGGATGTCGCATAGCATTGACGGTTTGCCAAGCAATGAGCATGTCCATTACGGTGGTCTTCCCCGCCCCCGTTGCAAGTTTGAGCGCAATCCGCAACAGGTTTGGGTTAGCTTCGGCATTAACCGTTGCGAGATGCTCAAGAAATGCTTGCTCTTTCTTACCACTCTTAGGGGCAACTTCTGCTAACCAGATGGCTGTTTCCACCGCTTCTACTTGACAGAAGAAGGGACGAATCCCTTGAAAAGCATGGTGTCGCCAGTACTGAAGCAATCGGGCTGTCTCCGGTGTCACCTTCCAATCTTCTGGGTTTGGTAGGTGCCGCCAGAGATTGACCTTTTCTCGCACACTGTTAATGTAGAGCGAGAGGTCGTATTGCTGGGAGTCGATCGAGATACCCTCTGTATCAAACAGCGTCAGAGCTTGCTGAACACTTTGGAATTGTCTGCGCTTCTTTGGTTTGGGAATCGGCGTGATGAATTCAGCCGAACGGCGCTGTCCGACCAATTGGTTTGTTGGTTGCCCATCTTGATCTAATTCCCAATGCTGTGAAGGATAACTGTAGGGTGAGTTTAGAATTGGGTTCTCGAAGAATTGATCCGTTGCAGAGCTTTGCATTTTAGATTTAGGAGCAACTAAATCATGATAGAGGCTGAATTGATTACGGCAAAGTTTGGTTGTTTTTACGAAGCCGGAAAATATAGTTAGTGTAACTCCCAGTAATTTAGACACTTCAAACCCAGATAACCAGATAACCAGATGACTGGGTAACTGGTTATCTGGTTATCTGGTTGCCCAGATAATCATAGGATTGATTTATGAGCGTTTAGGGGTCAGAATTAGTCGGGGTTCTGTAAAACCAGATAACCAGATAGACTTGACCAGACAACCATTTAGCCAGAAAACCAGATGAAAATTATCACGGTCACTGGATACAAAGGAGGCGTGAGCAAGTCCACAACGGCTGTCCATGTTGCGACCTATCTTAGCGACAAAGGAAAAACAATTTTGATAGATGGCGATCCAAATCGCACGGCGGTTGCTTGGTCACAGCGAGGCAATCTGCCCTTCACAGTTGCCGATGAGCGCCAAGCCATGAAGCTGATTGCTGGTAATGAATTTGTGGTCATCGACACGCCTGCTAGACCCAACTCAGACGATTTAAAGGAACTGGCTAAAGGCTGTGACTTACTGATTCTGCCAACGATTCCTGATGTGGTCAGCTTGGAACCAATGCTACAAACAGCGAACGATCTGGGGAAGGCAAACTATCGAGCGCTGCTCACGATCGTGCCTCCTTTTCCGAGTAAGGAAGGAGCCGCCATGCAAGGTGAACTACGGGACAATGGCATCGCTGTATTTCAAACGATGATTCGACGAGCGGCAGGCTTTCAGAAAGCAGCACTTGAAGGTGTACCTATTCGAGATGTCTCAGATACACGATCGCGGCTGGCATGGTTGGACTACCAAGCCTTGGGCAAAGAAATCATGGAGATTTTGGGTAATGGCTAAATATGGCGACTTGATCCGAAAGGCAAGAGAGGCGGAAAATCAAGGAGACAGTGAACCAGATAGCCAGTTGTCTGGGAAACCAGATAACCAGATAGCCAAGGAGCTAGATGAACCACAGAGCGCGTCTAGTAAAAACCAGCAGGCAGATAACCAGTTATCTGTAAAACCAGAGAACCAGATGACCAGACAACCAGAACGCGAGGTTAACCTCTGTGTAAAAGTGCCTGAGAATCTACGGCGGCATTGGGCAGCAGAGGCGAAGCGACAAGGCATCACTATGACGGAAGTAATGACTGAAGCTTTAATCCAACGATTTGGTAAACCAGATGACCAGATGACCAGATGACCAGATATCTGAAAAGCCAGATAGCCAGACAAAATAGCGTTGAACAGGACAGGACACCTCAAACTGGACAAAAGGGACGGGACAAACTAACGATTTGGGGGCATTTTAGAGGGTTTTTTAGAGGGTTTTTGTCCAGTTTGTCCAGGTGGACTGTCCAGTTTGTCCCGGTTTTTGCTCTAAACCGTCCTCTGAGTCCTGTTTTCTGAGTCCTGCAAGGACGGCACCCGTCCACATCCACTGCAAATATATTTCGGCTTGCCTATAGATTTGTATTCCCCTTTTCGACGAAACCTGTCACTCCCACAGTGGATACAAGTAGATTTGGGTTTCCCATCCTCAATCAGACCCAGTGCCATCTGGTTCTCTCTGGGAGCCGTGACGATCGCCCCTTTTGGATAGCTCACTCCTTCCAACCGTCCTAGATAGCTGCTGTAGGGAGGGATTTGGATGAAAAATGGCTCAGCTTCTCTAGGTGACACCACCAACGCAACACGGTAAGCGTCAGGAGACACCTTTTTGCTCGTGGGGTCCAGTAGGGTAGGCTGACTTCTTCTCAGCTTGGTTGAGTTCATCGCACAACTGGTTTAAGGCACTCAGGCGATCGAGATAGGTCGTTCCCTCTGACCCTTTGAAATGCTTTTTAATCCAGGTTGGGGCAGCCGCAGCCGTGAAGACTTGAGTAGCATTCTGGAAATCCTCTTCCATGAGCTTGCTGGCATTCCCGGTCTTGCTGGATGATTTCGAGCCGCCACTGACTCCTGAGACGTTGCCCCCTTGTCCAGCCGTTAAGAACCCCATGCGGGTGTGGTCGGACAATTGATAAAAATCTTTGACGATCGTGCCCAGGTCGGGAAAGTCACGGGCAATCGCGTTAATTTCGTCTGCCACGATCGTTATGAAGGGCTTACCTGCACTTCCAGGGAGGTCATTGCGGCGGGTTGTAAATTCGGCGTGAGCTTTACTCAGCCACTCGATCGCCGCTTCAATCCCGTTCGCTCCAGGAGCTACGATACCGGGAACATGAAACCAGTCCTTGGGACTGCCGGGAATCGGGTTGATGAGCCAAATTTCCCCTTTGTGGATTTGACCGATCGCACAGGCAATTAGCTCCAACAAAGGCGATTTGCCACCCGTTGAGCCTGCAACCACTCGTACACGGGGGACGAATTTAGCCTGCACAACCTCTTCAAACTCTGTGGCGCTGTAGCAATCGAGCGCTTGGAATCGTTCGGCAATTGCTTCAGGGCTATAAGGTTCTTTTGCCGATCGCTTGACCTCGGTAAGAGGAACTGAACGCTTTCCATCGTTGACGGCGTATAGATTCACGCTGAGAAGAAAATTGCGAGTGTCCAAGTCAAAGTCTAAGGGGCGCTGGGAGAGTCCCCATAGTCCTAGATGCTCACAATGTTTATCAAACTCTGATTCAGTCAGGCGTGTACCGTCAGAGTTGCGATCGACCTTAAATCTCAACTGAAACCCACCGGGGATTTTGACGCTCTCGATCGCATCTAAAATAATGCCAGTGGATGAGAAATGCTCGATAATTCGATTCCCGGCTTTGTCGATCGCGGTTTCTCCCCTAAATGTCCGGGGCGCTTGGAGGACTTCAATTAATTGCTCTGCATCTACAATGCGCTGTTGCAGGCTGGCAAGCTCGTTTTTGAAGCTTTGCTCGATGAAGCCGAATCCAGCTTCGACTTTGGTGGATTGCTCTACCCATGTGGTGGCTTCTGAGGTGTAGTTGGTTCTGAAATTGTCGAATTCGCTGTAGATGGCCCGTTTCTCGCCTTTATGGTGGGTCAGAAGTTCCAAGTCTTTGATTCGTGCCCAGAGCTTGCAGTAGCTAGTCGTGAGGTCTTCTAGCAGTCGGAGAAAGAATGCGTAGGCTTCATCGTGAGAATCGCAGTCCTCACTCATGCCAGAGATACGTTGCCTCATACCGGCATCATAGTTAGTCAAGGAGTCTCGGTAGTGTTTCCATTGCCTTTTCTCTGATTCCTCAAGGCTTACAGGCTTTCCAGCAAATTCTAAGTCAGAGACAGGGCGCGATGGGTCAAATCGATCGCAAATGGCTATCAGTCCTGTGTAAAGCGGGTTCCACACATCGAGGATTTGAATCTCGATCGCGTCTAGGTGGATGGATAGGTCATGTCGCTTCTCTTCTAGGCTTTCCTGTAGCTGCTGTAGGGCTGATTGAGCTTGGCTGAGTTGGGTAGATAGGTTCTGTTCAATCGATCGCTTGTCAGTTTGCAAACGGCTGATTTCTGCTTTCAGGCTGTCGATTTGATGTTGGCGATCGGTGAGGTGAGATTGGGACTCAGCTAAGCGAGGGGAAAGGGTCTGATGCTCTCTCTTTAGGGCGCTATACTTCTGTTCCCAGGTGTCGTTGTGGTTGCTGAGGAGGGTAGCCGCAATGTGCGATGCTCGATCGCGGCTATTGCCCAAAGCGCATAAGGTGAGTCCGGCGCTTCCGACTCCCACGATCGCCATCCCTGTGTTGCTTAGCAGGATGCCCCCACCAATGCCGATCGTTGCGGTGGCAAGGCTAACGAAATAAGCCAGGTGGGTCAGGTGGTTGAATTTGTGGCTGATTTCACGGGTCATAGTGAGGCATCCTCTAGGGTAGATTTTAAGCAGACAGTTCAAGGGATTGAGCTTTAAGTAGGGCTTGCTGGGCTTGGGTTTTAAGTCCCTGAATCTCGTTCTTGACTTTTGAGATTTCAGCGTCCATTCGCTCCTAGACGAGTCCGGTTTTGCTGGTTTCGCCTGTGAGCTTGATGTTGGACTGCTGATTTAGTTGGACGGCACGAGAGAATTTGAGCTTTTCAGTGCTGAGGTCTACGACCGCTGTAGCTGCTCCTACTTGTTTGCGTTGTGTAGACAGGGTTTCTCTTAGGGCAGTGAAGCCGTCTCCCAAGGCTTTTTGATAGCTGGTATGGGTTCTGAACATGGATGAGATGTAGCTGTAGCCTGCATCTGCCACTTCCTGACCCGCTATCAGTTCGGCGTATGCCTCGATGTGGCGATCGGCTTCATCTCGCCTAAGCCGCACTCCTGATGAGGTGGATGGGTCGTAGATGTTGCTGGGAATGAGGCTGTTTGGGTCGTGAGTTGGGACGGGGTAGGGTAGGGCGATCGTATCTGCGAAGGGGCCGATTTGAGTGAGGGATGAGGCAAGTCCTTCAAAGGTGGACTGGGTTGAAGCTGAGGAACGAGGGCTAGGGCTTCGCTTTCCGGTGAGGGGATTCTTTTCTGTCATGGTTTTTAGGGGTGTAGTTGAGTTGGTTGAGGTCTTGCTGGTAGCGGATGAGGGAGAGGCGGGTTTCTCTCATGGCTCTCAGGGCTGTAAGTCTGGCAATCTCACAGGTGACAGCGGATTGTTCAGCGCTTTCTACAGCTTCCTTTAAGGTCAAGTGGTTGTAGTTCAGGGCTTCGATTGGGGTGTAGGACTCCATTGCATGGGTGAGGGATGAGGGGCTTGGACGATCGCCCAGGTGGTCAGGATTAAGGCAACCGCCAGGGCGATTAGGCTGGCTGTGATTGCAAGGGGGCTTGAGGCTTTCCCGGCGCTGCAATGTTGCCACTGCGGATGTTGTATTGCGATTCCCGTAGGGTTTCGTCAAATTCGGCTTCAAGCTCTGTGGCGAGGGTAGCGGCTTCGAGGCGAGTTTGTCTCAGAAGACGTTGCCGTCTCAGGTCGTTGGTGCGGTTCCATTGGCTCTGATTTTGGGTCAGGCGCTCTAGGCTGTTGCTCATTCGTCCTAGTAGGGCGAGTTCTTGGGCTTCGAGGGCTTGCAGTTCTTTTTCTTCTGCGGCAAGAGCGTTCAGATAACTAGAGCCTGTGGGCACGAGGGAACCTGCGGCGGTGCGATCGATGGGGGGTAAGTAAGAACGATCGCTAACAGGGTCAGTTGGCTGATAGGAGTTCTGAAATGCTGCAACTAATTCGGTGTTTTCTTCCCAGATTTGGGTTTTCCACACCTTGAAAGGGAGTCCAGAGGTACGGTAGCGTCCCATCAGTCCAATGCAGAGCGGGGTGTAGCGATCGTCTTCTAGTTTCAAATCTGAAAGGTCGAACCAGGGGCAAGCTTCTTTCACCTTTTGAAACCACTCCTGAACGGATTTACGCGATACGTCGTAGTGGTCAGCGATGGCTTTGCAGTATTGCGGTTCTGTCGGTTCCCAAAGGGGAGGATGCGAGTTCGCACTTCCTTCGTAGGAGGTGGGAGCTACTTCGCTGAGAGGTGGTAGGGAGGGTTGCAGTGAAGGTTGTAGGGAGGTGGCGATCGATTCGGTGGAGGCTGAAAAGGTAGACGTGCTAAGGGATTCAAACATAATTCGTAGGCTCCTGAATTGAGTTCGTAGGGAGGTGTCAGAAGGTGGGTGGGAAGTGATAGCCACCTCTTACGAAGGATAGTAGCTAAATAATTGTTTATTAGCAAGTGATTAGCTGCTAAGATTTAGAAATCAAACATAAAATGATCGCTAAATAGCTGCTGGATATAAGCTAAAGATGGATTACTACTTTGGAGAGGCTGGTCTTGTGGCAGTCAAGAAAATTTCTATAAGCCTGCCAAGCGGACTGTATAACGCCCTTGCACAATGGGCGGCAAAAGAAGACACTAACCCAACCTCTTTAGCGACAGACTTGATTGCGGCGTTGCTCCGAAAAGAGGTTGGTGAAGGTAGGCTTACTTTAGAACCTTTAGAAACTGAGACATCTGAAGATCTTGAGCAGATGGGCGAGTTCGTTAAATTATTAATGGGGTTACGTCCGCGCAACGGGTTGAGTTTTGCCGAGATTGCCGATATTACTGGGCTTCCAAGCCGACAAGTTGAAGAACTTTATCAGTTAGTAGAACAATGCCGAAAACAACACGAGCCACGACCACACAAATAAACGACTTGACATCCGTTGCCAAGGAGATTCAATTTGGTCGGGCTTGGGTCGGGTTAATGGTTAGAAATAGACAAACGGCTAAAAACCTATTTCGCCAATGGGAAGAGGTGTTTCAGCAGTGGGCAATGCTGTATGGGTTTGATGAGTTTCGCTTGTCAATGCCAGATGGCAGTTATATCGGCATTTCCTCAACGTTGTCAGTAGGTTCTGAAGCAATTTCAACGATTCGCCCTGAAGCGATTCAGAGTCTTTACATCACGCCTGAGATGCCTATCGATCGGGAACTCCATCGGTTGATGCAGCGGTTGATAGAGAGCGATCGACCCATGTTCCTACTGACCAATGACACTGACCATCAGGTTTGGATCAATCAACGGGCTTGCGACATGATTCAAAGCTCTGGAGAGGATGCGGTACGGCGGTGTATGCGGAATTACTGGGAAGGCGGTGATTTAGAATCCTTGCACCAGAAGCTAAGGGACACGACGCAACCGTTTGAGCATCGTTACAGGGCAGTTCTAAATGACGTGCAGAAGGATGTGTGGTTTGAAGCTGTTAGCCGCTATGAGCCTATTGAAATTAATGGGCGATCGTTCAGACTGAGTGTTAATCAACACTTTGAGATTATTGGTAAAGCTCAACTGCAATCAGCTAGGTAAAAGGAACGATCGCCATGACACAAACCCAAATACGCCCACGCCTGACCTTTGAGGAATATCTAGCCTATGACGACGGAACCGACACCCGTTATGAGTTGGTTAATGGAGTTCTAGTTGAAATGCCAACCGAAAGTGAAATCAATGTTGTGATTAGCAGTTTTCTATTTGCGCTGCTATTGCCATTGGTTCCTTACTACCGCCTGCGACAGAAAACTGAAATCGCTGTAAGTAGCCGTAGTGTGACCAGCCGTTGTCCTGATTTGATGGTGCTAACAGAAGCAGGTGTTAGGGCGCTCAAAGGTGCAACACAATCGGTCGTGATGCCTGATATGCCAGTTCCAGCGCTTGTGATTGAGGTCGTCTCACCAGGAAAACCTGGAAGCGACAACTACGATCGGGACTACGTTGATAAACGTGAAGAGTACGAGAATCGGGGCATCCCTGAATATTGGCTCATTGACCCGATGCGGGCTGTGGTGTTAGTGCTGTCTTTGGTTGGTAGCAGCTACAAAGCAGTGGAGTTTCGAGGGGACGATCGCCTTGAATCTCCCACATTTCCGATGTTGAGCTTGACGGCTCACCAAATTCTCACAGCGGGGGAGGATGAGTAACGATGGCTCAAACACTTCTAAATCTGCAAAAACCACTAGAAGAAGATGTGGATGTAGCAGAACAGGAACACGACAATCAAAAAGAACTAGAGCGTTTGAGAACAGCCGGGGCTGGGGTCAAGAAAGCAGTTACTTGGAAACGTGAGGATTTCTGGCATCCAGGCGATTCAACCAATTTTGATCGAGACTGGAGGCAAGAGCTAGAACCAAACAACTCCAATAGCTGGATTGAGTACAAGTGGCGGTCTTTTGACCCAGAGCTAGGATTGAATTCAGAGGAGGGATGGATTGAATTTGCCAATCGCTATAAGTTACTGGTAGATGAGTTTGGCAATAGTTATCACGTTTCTTGGAATCTGGGAATGCGTGATATAGCCAAGCCTTTAGGGGTATAGGAGGACGATCGCTATGACTAACTCGATAAAAGCGACTCGTGCAACCATTGCGATCGGTTCTCTTACCGTTGATGGCTTCATGCTGCCTGATGGAGCCTACCGAATGTCCTTATCTCAGGCGGCTGAATGTATTGGGTTAAGCGCTCGGAACGCTTTCGATTTTTTAGAATCAAGGGCATTGAAAAGCTTGATAGGAGAAGGTTATACGCTTTCGGTTTCCGAGATAGAGTCTGAAGAAAATCAAGGTCGCGGCGGTAGTCGAATTCGAGCCTTACCCTTGGAAGTTGTAAGGAAATATTGGCTCTGGCGAGCGTTTCGAGGAAATAAGCAAGCCTTGGCATTGGTTGATGCACTAATGGCTGAAACACTCGATCGCCGTTTTGATGCTGCCTTTGACATCACCCGCTCTGAGTCTGAGTACAACGATCGGCTAAGCCAAAGGATGCAGCAGCTAGAACGAGACTTGGAGCGCTTAAGTGAAGGGTTCGCCACTGAGGATAAAACCCGACAAGAACGGGACTACTTTGAGCGCTTGCTCAGAGAGCGAGGGATTGACCCTTGGAACCTACCAGGCAGTTCTACAGAGACAAACTAAGGAACGATACGTGCTACGCACACACAAGGTGAACGCCATGACACAAGCCAAAACACGACCACAACTAACCTTTGAGGAGTACTTGAGCCTAGATGCTGCGAGCTGGTTCGATCGCGGCTTGCCTGAAGGTCAGTGTGAATATATCGATGGAGAGGTAGTTGAAGTGTCCCCAGAATCAGGGCCGAATGATGGGATTGCCAACTACTTATTCTTTGCGCTAGTTAGTGCTGGGATGCCAATGGGGTTGGTTAGACCAGGGAAATGTGAGGTTGTGGTTCCAGTCCTGAAGCCCAAAACGCCGCGCACTCGCTACCCCGATCTAGTTGTTCTTAAACCAGAGCATCTTGCAATGGTGACAACACGGCTCACGATTCGTGGCGATATGCCTGCACCTCGATTAGTTGCTGAAGTCGTTAGTCCTGGAGATGATAACGAGAAGCGGGACTACGTTGACAAGCGTGAGCAGTACCAGGCGCGGGGCATCCCTGAGTATTGGCTGATTGACCCACAGGAGCAAACGATTCAGATTCTCAAGTTGGAAGCGGGGCAATATGTTGAAGTGGACACGTTTCGAGGGGACGATCGCCTTGAGTCTCCTACCTTCCCAATGCTGAGCTTGACGGCTCATCAAGTTCTAACGGCGGGGGAGGAGGTGTAACGATGCTGAATGTTATCGAGCCAATCGTGTCAGAGCAACCCCCTGTGTCAGACCAAGCAGCAGAGACGCAACAGCAACCCAGTCAGACAGCGATCATTCAGCTTCTTAAAAACAAGGAAGCGTTGGTAGCATTACAGGAAGACAATGAAAAGTTAGCGGCTGGGTGGGGAGTGATTGTTACTGCAACCGCAACAAGTTATTTCCTTGTTCCTCTAATTGCGCCTGGTGCAACAGGAGCCGCATGGATAATCTCAACCTGGACACATTGGAGAGCAACTAAAGTCATACGGTTGATTCGTGTCATAAAACTACTACTTAAAAAATTTGAGTCAGAAGGGATTGAGGTTTACCCACGCATCCCAGTCGAAGGGATGAATCCGATCGACCTATTCATTAGATTTCCACAAAAAACCCATCTGTTTGTCGCAATTCGTTCCAAAGGGGATACAGAGATTGCTTACAACGAAGGTACAGAAATCTTATCTGTTAAGCGGAAGAATACCAAACTGCTGAGTAAGTGGGAGCCAAATCCACTGGTTGAACTTGCAGACCAGGAAAGATGGCTAGCTAAAAACAGATCGTTGATAGGACTGTCATCTAAGGAAGCGTCAAAAACGCCAACCGCAAAAGTTTTAGTTCTATGTTCTCCTACAAAAGTTGAGCAGCATAGAGATGAGCTTTACTCTGAGGTCGGTTCAATGAGAACACTGGTACTCAGAAGAAAAGGTTCTGCATTTGTCATTCAAGAGGAGGAACTAATTAACTTTATCGAGGCTTGGTTAGCCAAATACACAAATAGAAACAGTACAGTCTAAAAGAAGGTCTTGAAGACCCTTCTCCTGTTAGGTGAAGGGATTTTCAAAGTTTATTCAATTGTTGGAGTTGGGAAATTGGTTGACAGGCCAGTTGTATCCCTACACGTCATCTTACCTCACCTGTATATACGTGCAAGCAGGTCAGGACTCAAGTAGAACCCAAAGCCCAGTCTGTGACAGCGTTTTAGCGATTTCAAGGAATTTACAGCTACTTCAGCATAATCGCAAAAAACGTCTGAACTGGATTTTTACTACTTAAGGCAAAAAGATTCGACATAAGAGATAGTCCCAATTCCTCTTCTATTCACAAGAGGAATTAAGGATGCAATTATCATTTCATCGTGGCTTTGCGTCCAACCCCAGAGCGCCCAAGTTCGTCCCTAACCCCAAAGCCCCCGATCCCGTCGAAACCTTCACACAATTCAGCCAACGAGCAGAACGCGAATTCCTGCAAGAGAGCGCCATTGCTCCCCCCCTCTACCGATCGGCAACCCGCCTCGTCAGAGACACAGAACCCCTCCCTGGTTATGACGTTGCCTACCCCATTCACGAAGCCCTCAACTGGCACCTCACCCGTTTTGGGCAACAAGCACGAGCAGACCTAGCAGCCATCCTCCTGCTCAACGAAGACCTAAGCTGCTGGCAAGCCAAACTGCAAAAGCCACAAGCCGATCGCCACAAGCTGGGCAAATATCGCAAATACGAAACCCCCGTTGGCAACGGCTCTAGAGCCTTCCTGCCTGCCATCCCCCCTGAAATCCGGCAACTCATTGGTCAGCGCTACACCGTAGACGTACCCCTAGACAATAGTTTCTGGAACTGGCTCACAACCCAACCTCAGATCCCCCTCATCCTCACCGAAGGCGGCAAAAAAGCCCTCTGTCTGCTCAGCCAGGGCTACGTTGCCATTGCTCTGTATGGGGTAAACGGGGGCTACCGCACAAAGGATGCCCTAGATATTCCCTGTGACCCTTACCTCATCCCTGACTTAGCGCCATTTGCTGTCAAGGGCAGACCGATCACCTTAGCCTTTGACCAAGACTCCACACTCAAAACCCGTAACAAGGTTGCCAGCGCCCTCAGTCGCTTTGGTCGTGTCCTCAACCAGCACAGGTGTGACGTGACGATCGCCACCTGGAGCGCCGACCAAGGCAAAGGCGTAGACGATTTGATTGTCACCACTGGGATTGAGGCATGGGACACAGCTTATTCGGAAGCCCTACCCGTGGTGCATTGGCAACTGAGAGCAAGGCTGGAAAAGCGCTTAACCATTCCAGCACAACTCAAATTAACCACTGCTGACCTCTCCACCTTGGAGACCCATCAGCTACCAGAGACCGGAATCATTGCCATTGAGAGCGCCAAAGGCACAGGTAAAACTAAATGGATCAACGAAATCATTCAGGGAGTCGAAAAAGTCTTAGCAGGGGGACACCGCATTACCCTGATGCGGAATCTCTCAGAACGATTGGGACTCGATTATAAAGGCGACATCGATAAAGCAAACGGGGACTTTATCACAGGAAGTGCCTACACCCTTCGCATCGGCTGCTGTGTCGATTCTCTCCTCTCATTTGACCCTGCCAAGTTTGCGGGTTGCGACCTGGTGCTAGATGAAGTCGTGCAAGTCGTGCGCCATTTGCTCACCAGCTCCACTTGCGCGAAAGACGGCAAACGTCCGGCACTCCTCGCTCGATTCCACGAATTGATTCGAGTCGCCCGGCGAGTGATTGTGGCAGATGCCGATTTGGACAATAACACCCTGAACTATCTCAAGGGCTTAAGAGAGGAGGATGCCTCTATCTTCCTGATTCGCAATGACTACCAACCTGTCCCCTATGCAGCCCGATTCCTTCAGTGTGCCGATCGCTCTGCCATCACCGCCGACCTTTTGCAAGCGGTGGGTGGATTAGAGACGGGGAAAGTCCTCTTCGTTACCACAGACAGCAAGATGACCAGTTTCGTTCTGACAAAGCTCATCCAGCAGCAATACCCTGAGAAGCGCGTCTTGGTGGTTAATTCCAAAACCAGTGGGGGAGACGCTGAGCAAGCTTTCGCCAAAATTCCAGATTCAGAACTCACTCAATACGATGTGATTATCTGCTCTCCCTCTGTGGCGACCGGAGTGAGCATTGAGTCCCACGGAGTCGTGGCAGCGGTCTATGGCATCTTCCTGGGAGTTAGTTCCACCGATGCGGATATGTCTCAAGCCCTGGCTAGGGTCAGAGAACCTGTCCCACGAGTGATTTGGTCGGCTAAGCGGGGGTGCAACTTTAACCTAGTGAGTCATTCGTCAAATCCGTTTGAAGTCAACCAAAACTTGCGAGATTTGACAACAACAACCATCAGCTTAATCCGTTGTAATTTACGCGAGGACTTAGTGACCGGATGGGACTGGGAGACTGACCCACATATCCGCTTGTATTGTCAGTTAGCGGCGGAGCAGAATCAGTCGATGACCTACCTCCGGGATGCGCTGCTCGTGCGCTTGCGTTATGAGGGCCATTCTGTAACCGTGGAAGACCAGGAATCTAACCCCGCCATGAAGTTGCTTTTGAAGCAGACCAAAGAGGAATTAAAGCAAATGGAAGCAGAGGAGTTAGTCGGAGCAGCAGACCTCACCTATCAAGAGGTTTTAGCGTTGGAGCAAAAAGAGTCCATAACTCCAGAGGAAACCCTAGAGGTTGCCAAATTCCACTTTAAGGAATTTTATGCTCTAGATCTGCTCACGGTAGAGGACGCTCTGCAAGACAACCAAGGGCGCTGGAGAGGTAAGATTCTCGCCCTAGAATCGTTGCTGCATCCTGGGCTAGCTATTGAGCGCACGGTGAAAGGGATTGAGAAACAGGCGCTCTGGGGGCAAGGACTTTGTGCGTGGGACATCTCTAATGCAGAAGTCAGACGGCGGGTGCTGGTGGAACTTGGGGGAGACGAACTGGTGTCCAGGATTCGCCAAGGGTGGTGTTGGACGAGGTATGACCTCAAAGCCTATGCCGACCGCGCTAGGGCGTTGGCTCCCCAGGTTAAGGTGGCACTCCATTTGACGATTAGCGACAAGATGAGTGATACCCAAATCGTGCATGAGTTGCTCTCTCAATTGGGCATCAAGCTGGAGATGCATTGGTCACGGGCTATGGCGGGGCATGAGGGGGAAAAGCTGCGCACGTACAAGCTTGATGAGGCACAATGGCAACTCCTATGGGCGGTGCTGGAGCGACGGGCGGAGAAACGACATCAGATTCAGGCACAACAGGAGGACAAAGCCAAAAGTAGGGTGTTGGAGACTGGATCACCCGATCGTTTTATAGAGATTAAGGAGATGGGTGATCCGGTGGAGGCAAGGGCTACGGGGTGGTTTACGCCGGAGAGTTTGGCAGAGATGCGGCTGAATTGGGCATGGGCGTTCGGCGAAGGGGGCGATCTGGATCTGGTGGCGGAGATTAAACGGATGGTGCCTGAGTCGGTGCTGAGACATCTGGGGTTTGTGACCTAGAGCGGGGGGTCACTGGCTATTAATCGATCGTCCAAAGCCCCATCCAGCGACGAGGGTGTAGAGGCTTTTTGTCCCAATTTAGGCAGTGGCATCGCTCCATCCACAAGAACAGTCCCAAATTGAGAATATTGACATCGGTGTAGATGCTATCCAGACCGATCGGACTGGTCATATCCAGCACTTTCATGTGACGGCAATGGTTTCAAAAAAGATGACGTGTAAAATATAGATGAGAGACAACCGCTGAGAACCATGACACCTCCCTCAAACCCATCGTGTCCCCACTGTCATAGCCCCACTGTCGTTAAAAATGGACATCGCCCCATCAAGACAGCAGTCAGGTTCAGAACTATCGGTGTAAAACCTGCCGTAAACAATTCAACGACCGCATCGGCACCCCGATGTTTCGCTTGCAAACCCCGCCATCGACGATTTTCCTCGCCCTAAAAATGCGCTCCGAAGGCATGGGCATCCGTGCGAGCGGACGAGTGCTAGGCAAATCCCACTCCAATATCATTCGCTGGGAAAAACGACTTGCCCGCCAAGTCACCGCCTGGTCACCGCCTGCCCCTGACACCGCCGACCTGACCCTAGAAGGGGACGAACTCTACACTCGCGTGGGCGAGAACCTTCCCCCCCTCAGAGTCTAGAGGATGGACTTTAATCATGATGGAGCGTAGTTACCGATGGAGAGCATCGCTATGCCAACACATGATGGAAGATGGCGAGTATCCGGCTTCAGTCAAAAGGACTCCCCGCTAGCTACCGAGTGTGTAAAGTTTGGCGAGAGGGCTTAGAAGTTGCCATCAAGATTAAAGGCTCTCAAGGTCGCAAGCGAGTGGAGTGGGTGAAGCCAGAGCATCCCTATACAGCAATCAGTCCTCAGTCGGACGTTCATGCCAATCATGTTGAAGCGCACAATGCGTCCATGAGGCGACATTGTGCGGACTATCGTCGTCACCAAAACCTCTATGCTAAGACCCCCAATGGGTTGCGATGTGCGGTGACGGTGCAACAGTTGATTCACAATTGGGTGCGTCCCCACTGGGGCTTAGAGAGGGGAACGACTCCTGCTATGGCTATGGGGTTTGTGAGTAGAGCGATGACGATCGAGGAAATCTTGTCCTGGAGAGGCGTGTCAGACTTCATCTCTTGAAAGACCAGTACCGCAGCGCATCACCCAGCTATTGCGGCAACCGGAAGTCCGATCGCAGTATGAAGCACTTAAGAGTCAGGTTAAACAATGGGGACAATGGCAGAGATTCGCCCAGGTAAGTGAGGATGCTGAATTCAGCCGGGAGGAAATTTACCAGATGAGGGAGGCTTACTTGGATGGGCAACAGATCCCCAAAGAGATCTATGAGCGGATGCAGCGCGACCTCCAGAAGTTCCGACAACAGCAACAGCAATGATCTCGCGGTTATGAGCTTGAACGGTGAATTGAGTAAGTTGTTTTTTTACTTTTAATTTTTCTGTCACGGGAGTATCGCTATACCTTCACTGTCGCTCTACAACCTGTGCTTCGACATCCCGATAGCCACTCACAACAGCAATCACTTCGATTCCACCCTGAGTATCAGGACGATAGAAAATCAAATAGCTGCCGACTGGAAAGCTCCGAAGCGGTGGGTTCAAGACCTCCCACAATCGCCCCATTGCTAGGGTAATCAGGCAATAGCTTACATTGCGCTCTGATGTGAGCTAGCAACCGCCGTGCCGCTGCTGGATTATCTTGGGCAATGAAGCGGTTAATTGCCTTCAAATCTGCCTGAGCAAGCGGGGTAAACCGAGTGCGCCCCATACCTAGACTCGCTGCAATTCAATCTGTTGAATATCAGCTTCCAACTCAGCAAACACCTCATCCTCATGAATCAACTCACCCCGGTCTGCCTGTTCAACACCAACCACAAGTTTCTGTTGCAGGTCAGCAAGGCGCATCTCAAACAGACGATCGCGTTCTTCCAATAGTCGTAACCCTTCGCGGACAACCTCACTAGCGGATAGATAACGACCACTCTTGACCTTGGCATGAACCAAGGTTTCAAGTTCAGGAGTCAGCGAAACGTTCATAGGTTGGCGATGAGCTACAGGGCTGGCTTCATTCTAATGTCAAAGTTTGTTATTGGAGGACCTCAATGAGATGGGGTTATTTGCACAACCCCTCAAAAAGGTATAGTCCACTATGAGATATCTAAGACTTATTGGATAGGGAGTCGTGCCAACTGCTGAGCGATCGTCCTGATATCAATGGGTTCAGGCTGCTTACCGAACTCATAGCGTCACTGTAAAATTCCGCCAACTTACGAGAACAGGTCTGACTCTCGTCTTACATTGAGATTATCCGTCTCAAAATCGGGATGGACTAAATTTGGACTAAAGCGCCAGATTGTAGTACGCTGAAACGCTTAAAACTCGTGAGACTGATCCAAGGGCTAGAGAAGCAGCAGAGGGGCACCTGAGTCAGACTCCATGCTGCTTTTCCCCTCGTCTCACCAGGTTGAGTAATTGCGAACTCAGCAATGCGTCAAGCCTGAAGTTCCGACTCTAGCGTTGTCTGTGTGACAGTTAAGTGACGAGGAAATGAGGGTTGCAGAATATAGCTAAGTAGCGATATAGTCCAATTCTAGTCCGAGTCACTCTGAGCAATTTCTGTGACAGTTGCCGGGGTGTTACCCCATCTGATGAAACTCAGAGGATAATAAGTCATAGAGTTCTGGTAGCAGCCGATGACTCAACAACTTCTAGACACCGACGAAGACGAAATCATTCAAGATGGAGTCGTCACCGAACTTGACATCAGCCATCTGGTTATCGAAGACGATGGCTGGGATGAAGATGATATCGTCCATGAGCTTGATATTAGCCACCTCGTCATCGAGGATGACACCCCCGTGGACAACCTGCAATCTGAGAAACAGCAGCGGCTCTTAGTAGAACCCCTTTATAGTTCCAAAGCCTTACCCGCCCCCTTCCTAGCGGCTGCCAACGTGGGGTTATTCTACAAACTCAAAGGCGACCCGATCGTTCCCGATGTCATGCTCAGTTTAGGAGTGCAGTGCGCCGCTGATTTCTCCCAAAAACAAAACCGAGCTTACTTCGTGTGGGAGTTCGGCAAACTGCCAGAGGTCTGCATCGAGATTGTCTCCAACCAGGAAGGCGACGAACTTACCCTGAGCCGAAAGTCACAACAGAAGGGAAAGACAACCTCCAAGAAAGACCTGTATGCCCAAATCCATATTCCTTACTATGTCGTGTTTGACCCCCTCCAGCGGATGCAGAAGCAGAACGAGATGGACAGTGCCCTGTTAAGGGTGTGGTCAATTTCACCCAATGGCTACAGCGAACTGACACCTAGTGAGGGCATCAGTGCAACTGGGCAAGTAGTCTGGTTGAATGCAGTAGGGATAGGCTTGACTTTGTGGGAGGGGGAGTTTGAAGAAGACGTGACGCGGCTGTGGCTCCGTTGGTGCGACCAGGAGGGACAGGTTATTCCTACAGGTGCAGAAGGACGAGAGATTGAGCGTCAACGGGCAGAAACTGAACGTCAGGGCAGAGAGATTGAACGTCAACGAGCAGACCGACTAGCAGAGCGATTACGAGCAGCGGGAATCGACCCAGATGAAGTTTGAGTACTGCATTACTGCATTGAGTGAGTATTGCAGTAATGCAGTCATTCAACTTTACCCAATGCGTCTTCCAACAGTATTCTGACGATCTCAGCTTTTTTCTTCCCGGTTTGGGCTGCAAAAATGGACAATCTCTTGTGCATAGACTCAGGCAGATCTACGGTAAGTCTGATAGTTGCCTCCCTTTCAGGGGTATCTGTCAATCTGGTCATAAGGTTGCTTTTCTCTTTAATTTGAGGTTCTGCTGCTACTGGCTCTGATAATGATGGTTCTGGTTGAGGTAGACTTACCTCTGATTGTCCATAAACAAATTGCTCAGCTAAGGAATCCAATGGCTTGCGTTCTTTTCTTGTCATGTCATCAGCCCTAGCAGTTCTTTGAATAGGGCTTCGTATTCCCGTGCTGATTCCTTGGCGGGTCTACCGGACATCTCCCACACAGTTGCCCCTTGCCCAAAGGTGTCAGCAACGACCTGTTTCTGACAGATGACCGATTTGAGAGTTGTGATTTCAGAGATTTTCTGAAGAAATGCCAGCGCCTCGTCTAGGAGCTTCGTCCCCTTTACTGCACGGCTGATAAACATTGCCCCTTTGGGATGCCCCTGACGCACCGATTGAGCTTGACGTATGAGGCGAACGGTGTCAGTCGCAGAGTGCAAGTCTACCCCGGTAGGTTGGCACGGAATGATTGCTAAATCTGCCCTAAACAGAATGGCTCTAGTAGCTTCTGACAACCCAGCAGGGCCGTCTACAATCACGTAGTCAGTGTTTTCAGCTAATTCTGGTAGAGACTCCAGTAGTTCATCTGGAGATTGCATGACCTTAAATTGAGTGTCAATCTCTAAGGACTGCACCCAAGTTGAGCTAGAGCGCTGTGCATCAGCATCTACTAAAAGCACCCGCTTGTTTGTCTTAGCTAAAAGCCAATAGCAGAGATGCACCGCAGTTGTTGATTTTGAGCAGCCCCCCTTCTGATTCACTAAAGCGATGATTGGCATGATTGATACCTTACTAACTGCATTACTGCATTACTTATATCAGTAATTAATGCAGTAAATAAGGTAAAAGCTAGATGTTTAGGTCATCGACTACGTTAGGGAGCTTGAGTAGCATTGGAACCAAAAACCGAGTTAAGGTTTTGAATTACTCAAAACCCTCTTCAGAAGCGGGTTCACGCAAAGAACGAAGTTCTCCACGCTGAACTGAATCAGACAAGGCAAACGAATA
>Ga0163148_10002254_pt1 | contig 23432 bp, 20 predicted proteins | sample OliLakLV19MP7P2_FD_148606 | JGI IMG/M metagenome (GOLD analysis project Ga0163148, IMG submission 148606) | Freshwater microbial mat bacterial communities from Lake Vanda, McMurdo Dry Valleys, Antarctica- Oligotrophic Lake LV.19.MP7.P2 | ecosystem: Environmental > Aquatic > Freshwater > Lake >... | reverse complement strand
AGTGCCACCAACAGAAAAAAATTATTGTTTCCATTTAATTTAATGTAGGTTTTGAAAGCCAAAATATGAACCATCGCGTGGCACCTTTTTCGCGTATTGTGGCAAGAAATAGGGATATGGAGTCAGCTGATGAAGCCCTAGATTTTTGGTGCTACCTTTTTATCATGAAAAAGGTAGCAAAGTTGATTTATCGATGATGCATACCCGGAGAAGAATTTTAATTATAAAAAGAGGAATGTCCACTTTTAGGATAATTGATGATATTGAAGTGACAGATGCTCCCCAGAAAATAAATTTGACCCCTTTAAATTCAGTAATGAAAGTGTTTTGCTGCAAATTAGCTTGGCATTATTCCCGCCCGGGAGTGTATGCACCGCGCTATAAGACAAGCCTTCCATTCAGTAAAAATTTAAACTGCGACTGCATGAACTGACGACAGCAACACCCAAAACGTATTTTATAGGCAATGTTGCGCAAGCTTTGGGAAGACACAACACAGAAAAACAATAATAAAACCGCTCAACTTATAACAGCAGTGACCGTTAAACACCATTTATATTCTAACCAAAACTGCTCAAAAACATCTAAAACAATTTATTTTAATGCGTTTTATGAGTTGCTAATATTTTTTTAACCTAACTTTTATTAAAAATTGTAGTGGCAGTAATTTGCATAAATTGTTTCCTGATAAACCGATTTAAAATGGAATTTTAAAAACATCGTATTATCCAATGCCAGCTACTCCTCCGGGTTAAATCACCAATAACAAAACCTATCTGTTTTTAAACCAAAATGTTCCACATAAGTCGTTATCACACGAACAACACTATCTTAGTCTAATCCTTCTTCCAAACCCAAAAACTCAATTTAATGACGGTTTATAATCGCTATAATTTCTATATGTTATAAATGGACCCTTCAATTATAATTATTTGGTTATTTTTATACGATTATTAACATTGGGATTAGAGATAGTGAAATTAGGTTTATCGCCCTCTGATTTTAGCAGTAATTTAAAAATAAACAGAAATAGGTTATTCTTACTTCAGAAATAAAGGCACTTAAATAAAGTTAACAATAACTCATTTTTTAAATTAAACTAAAGCCCGGAATGCGCACTTAAAATTGTGTTGTAATTATATTGATTTGTTTAATAAATATTTTAAACTTTTAATGTCAAAAACTCAAATAATTACCAAATAATCGATACAATTGAAGTTATTTATAACCGGTTAAATGCTGAAATGAATAATGCAGTTGAACTTATTGATAATTAAATAGTGAAAATAGAGACCTTATTAAAAATGATCGAACTTACCACCAACCGATACTACTTGCAATGCATGCATTTGTTTTACCAAGTGGTTAAAGTTTCTTTCTATAATTGTTCTCGCCGAAGAAATCTGCATCTAACTTTGCTATAGCAGGCAATAGAAAACTGTTATCAGAAACCAATTGGCGTCCGTGTAAAATTCAATATTTGTATCTTTGAATAAGCAAAACAACAATCTCCATAAAATGAAAAACTTATTTTACATCACGCTGATTATTTTGCTTTTTGTAAGCTGTAATCAAACCGGCCAACAAACCGACATCGATGATTTAAAAAACGGGCAGGATTCTTCTTCCGAAAAATATGCAGCGCACTGCAAACCCAAAACCTCTGACAAGGATTGGTATTCTTCCGGTACAAAAGCTCCAAAGTTTAAAGGGCTTGATGGAATCAATTTCTCTATCACTACAAAAAACAAGGAAGCGCAAGCGTATTTCAACCAGGGCATTATGCTCGCTTATGCTTTCAATCATGCCGAAGCAGCCCGTTCATTTTTTGAAGCCACAAGAATTGATTCTACCTGTGCCATGTGTTTTTGGGGATATGCTTATGTATTAGGCCCTAATTATAATGCAGGTATGGAGGAAGATAATTTTGAAAGAGCATATAATGCAATTCAAAAAGCAATTACGCTTGCAGACCCTTGCACCGCAAAGGAAAAAGAACTCATTAAGGCATTGTCGTTTCGCTATTCGGAAAAACCACCGGACGACCGCAAACCTCTTGATATTGCCTACAGCAACGCAATGAAAAAAGTGTATGATAAATTTTCTTCTGACCCAGACATAGGTGCAATTTATGCCGAATCGATGATGGACTTACATCCCTGGGATTTGTATGAAAAGGAAACAAAGAAACCAAAACCATGGACACCGGAATTGCTTGCTGTACTGGAACACCTGATAAAAATAAATCCTACACATCCGGGTGCTCATCATTTCTACATTCATGCGGTGGAAGCATCTGCAAATCCTGAAAAGGGATTAGCAAGTGCAAAATTATTGGCAACGCTTGTCCCCGGTGCAGGGCATTTAGTTCACATGCCCTCTCATATTTACATCAATACCGGTGATTATCATCTCGGCACACTTGCAAATTTGGAAGCAGTAAAAGTGGACAGCAATTACATAACTGCTTGTCATGCACAAGGTGCTTATCCGCTGTCCTACTACCCTCACAACTATCATTTTCTATCTGCCACTGCCACACTGGAAGGAAATTCGAAACTTGCCTGGATGGCAGCGAAAAAAGTGCAGATAAATACTGCCGAAGATATTATGACGGAGCCCGGTTGGGGAACACTTCAGCATTATTATACAATACCATATTATGTTGCAATCAAATTTGCAATGTGGGATACAATTTTGTCTATTCCGATGCCCGAGGAGAATTTAATTTATCCCCGTGCCGTTTTACACTATGCAAGAGGAATGGCTTATCTTGGGGAAAAAAATTTATCAAATGCAGAGAAAGAACTTTCTTTGCTTAAAAAACTATCGGAAGATTCTATTCTCAAAACACTTACAATTTGGGATATTAATACATCCTATGAGTTGATGCAGATTGCAATAAAAGTTCTGTCAGCAGAAATCTATCAGCAAAAAAAGCAGTATGCTCAAGCAATTACATTATTATATGAAGCAGTTGCGCTTGAAGACAAATTGAATTACGATGAACCGCCTGACTGGTTTTTCTCTGTCCGTCATCATCTGGGAGCAGTTTTAATTGGTGCAGGAAAATATTCTGAGGCAGAAAAAATTTACCTCGAGGACTTAAAAACATTTCGTGAAAACGGATGGGCATTAATAGGTTTGTATTCTTCTTTGTTGAAGCAGGGTAAAAATGCAGAAGCAGAAAAAGTAAAAATCAGATTTGACAAAGCATGGGAGTTTGCTGATATGAACATATCATCATCATCAAGTTTATAATTATGTTGCTGGAAATCTGGACACCTAAACCATTGACAGAATGTTTGGCTTCGCATAACATATACTGATTAACGGCCGCTTCGCTTTTCGCGGAGTTGCGATTTAATCCTGAGTCGAAAGAAGTTTCGGAAGCTAGGTCTAAAAAAAATATTAATAGGTGATGTTTGCAAACTTTTGATATCATTTATGGCATCAATTATTGCAGGGGGATAATATTTATTTTTTACCATATTGCTTTTTCAATCGAAGAAAAGATTTTAAACCTGATTTTATTTTTTGAAAACGGCTTCGTAGTAAATGCCGGATGACCTGCAGCTTTTAGACAGCAATAATAAAACCCACCTACTTTAATTCTATATGTTACAGAAAGACCGCTATCACCCAGTCAACATTATCCAACACTATTACCTACTCCAAAACTGAAAATACAATTTGATGCCGGTTTGTATTTGCAATTATTCCCTTATAATAAAAAACTTTTATGGTATATAACATATTTATCCTCCGGTGCAAATTTATCGTTATCCGGATTTAATTTTCTTGATAATTATTGCTAAATTATTTGGAGGAAAATTTAGAAATAATAATGCCAACTAAGGCTACCATATAAAATTGTCCAACCATTCCGAAAAACGCAGTCACCAATCTACTCATTTCTGTAATGGGATACATGTCTCCAAAACCTATACTGGTTATGGTTATGAAACTAAAATATACTATCTCATTGTATTTTAGTGTTACAATTTCTGACAGTCCATGAAAGGAATTTGGATGATACAATTCTACCAATAAATAAGCAAAAACGGTTATCATACACAGAAGTAAATATCCACAAAATGAACCTATTACCACATTAAGCCTCACTTCTTTTGACGAAATAATTTGCCGCATTACTTCTGCAAAAATGAAACAGTAATAAATGGTAAAAAAAACAGTGAGTACCTGTTGAAACCAAAAATAATTTCCATAAACCAGAAATAAAAAAGGCATTGAAATTGCGATACTACTTAGTATGTTTCTTAGTAAAATAATCCTTCTCCTTTTCCCATTAAATATTCCGAAACAAGCAACTGATATTATAATCATATTGAAGGGCCAAATATATTTAAGATAAACATTGTTATCCGGAAAAAATATTTTATCAAATATTAATAACAACAAAGCTGCTAACAAAAACTCGTAGCGATAGGTTGAAAGTTTGATATGAAATTTTTCTTTATTCATATTTATTTGAGATTAATAGGGCAAAAATACACTAATATTTTTGTGGTTATAAAATAATTTCTTCTGATAGTTGTGATAGCTGTATCAACACCCGATTTAAGATCCTTAATTTTTGGAGTGGAAGATTGAACAAATTTTGAAATATAAAATACTGACAAAAGCAGAGGTAATTGCTGGTTTTAGTTTTGGCAAATCACTTTACCTCTAATATCTTTGTTCCGGCTTGAAGGCATATTTCCAAGCTGCCGGTAATTTTTACCTGCAACCCTAAGCCCCAAGGTAAGGAGGCGAAATAGTAAAAAAACAAACTAAAAATGTTAATGGCATTAAAAAAGAAAGCAACAGCTTTTTGAAAATAGCCTAAAAGTACTATATTGATTTATAAATCTTTATAAAAAATTTTAGCAATAATTTCTGTATGAAATAAATGCACTCCTTCAATTATAATTATTTTGTTATTTTTATACGCTTTTTAACACTGGAGTGTGTGGTGAGGAGTTAATTTTTCACACTCTGTCAGTTATATAACCTTACTGACAATACCTAAATTTAACAGACATGGCTAAACTAACTTTCTTTTATAGTTTTCTATTCTCAATAGTAACGAATATTTGTTTTGGCCAAATACCAAAAGTATCAAGCGGCACGATCCAACAATATTCAAATTTCCCATCAAAGTTTGTTGCTGGTCGTAATATAGACGTTTGGTTACCTCCTAATTATGATAATAAAACTAAGTATCCGGTTTTATATATGCAAGATGGAAAAGCATTATTTGACTCTTCAATAATGTGGAATAATCAGGAATGGGGAGTGGATGAAACAATGTCATCACTCATAAAACAGCAGAAAATTAAAGAATGTATTGTAGTCGGCATTTGGAATAGTGAAGCAACCAGGCAAGTTGATTATTTTCCTCAAAAGGCATTTGAGCTATTAACCCCCGATCAGCAAGATGCATATTATACAGCACATGTTGGAGATCGACAACTTTTAGTTGGTAAAGTGCAATCTGATAATTATTTGAAGTTTTTAGTGCAAGAATTAAAACCATTTATTGACAGTACTTATAACGTATTTGGGGACACCAAAAATACGTTTGTTGCCGGTTCGAGTTATGGGGGCTTAATTTCGCTCTATGCAATTTGTGAATATCCAAATGTTTTTGGAGGAACGGCTTGTTTATCCACGCATTGGCCTGGTATTTTTGCAATTAAAGACAACCCTATTCCAAATGCTATTATGACTTATTTAAAAGAAAATTTACCTGACCCAAAAAATCATAAAATTTATTTTGATTATGGGAATCAAACTTTAGATACATTATATAAGCCAATACAAAAAAAGGTTAACAAGATTATGAAATCAAAAGGCTATACTTCAAAAAACTGGACAACAATAGAATTTATTGGTGCTGACCATACCGAAAAGTCTTGGGGTAAGAGATTATATATTCCTTTTACTTTTTTATTGGGCGTAAAGGATTGACAAAAAGGTTGTATACAGCATATAAGTGTACAAATACACAAAACGCATTCTGTATCATTCAATCCACTGAATCCATTCAAAAGTTTGTAAACATTGAAGTGTGAGAAGGAGGAGGTTGTTTTTTCACACCCTGCCCTCATGAGCAAGTTTAATAAAACAAACAGATTGCAACAATTTAACTTTTAAATTGTTGCAAGTATTGAAATGATATAATTGACAGTATATGGTAAACTATTTAATAATTGGTGCTTCTTCAGGAATCGGTAAATTACTAGCCCTCCAATTGGCTAATACCGGTTATCAGGTATTTGGAACATTTAATAAGAGTGAAATTATTCCGGAACATCCGTTTATTAAATATTATCATTTAAACGTTTTGGAGGAAAATATTTCACTCGACTTTTTACCGGAAACTTTAGCAGGTGTTATCTATTGCCCTGGCAGCATCAACCTTAGACCATTTGAAAGAATTAAACCAATAGATTTTACAAATGACTATAACTTACAGGTGGTAGGAGCAATAAAAATAATACAAGCTGTTGCCTCAAAATTAAAAAACAGCGAGAATGCCTCCATTATATTATTTTCTAGTGTTGCAGCTCAAATTGGGTTACCCTTTCATTCACAGGTATCTGCATCTAAAGGTGCCATTGAGGGATTAACAAAAGCGTTAGCTGCGGAGTATGCTCCAAAAATAAGAGTAAATTGTATAGCGCCTTCGCTAACCGATACTCCTTTGGCTGCTTCTTTGGTTAATAGCGAGCAGAAAAGGGAAGCAAATGCACAACGACACCCTTTAAAAAGAATTGGAACAACTGACGACATCGTTAATATGGTAGAGTTTTTAATTTCCACTAAAGCTAGTTGGATTACCGGACAGATTATGCATGTGGATGGTGGAATTTCTACTTTAAAGATATAAAAATAATTTTGATATTGTATCAATTAATTAATCAAAATACAAAAATTACCTGTCGCTATCATTGAAATATGGGATTTTTTTCAACAAATATTTGATTGCAGAACAGTTGTTTAAGAGAAAAAATTTGGAAAATTTATTTTATGAAAATTTTGCTAACCGGTGTAACCGGATACATTGCACAAAGATTATTGCCCGTTTTATTAGAAAATGGGCATGAGGTTATTTGCTGTGTAAGAGACAAAAACAGGTTTAATAAGAAAAATTATTTAACTTCAAACCTCACGGTTATAGAGGCGGATTTTTTAAACAAGAATAGTTTACACCATATTCCAAATGATATAGATGTAGCTTATTACCTTATTCATTCCATGTCAACTCAAAGTGGTGACTTTGAAAATATGGAGGAAATATGTGCAACTAATTTTAAAAACCGAATTGAACACACAAATGCTAAACAAGTTATTTACCTTAGTGGTATCAGCAACGCTATTCAGTTATCTAAACATTTATCCTCAAGAAAGAATGTGGAGGCCATTTTATCAGATTCTAAATTTGCACTTACCACTTTAAAGGCTGGTATAATAGTAGGATCTGGAAGTGCTTCCTTTGAAATTATTCGCGATTTGGTAGAGAAATTACCTTTTATGATTACACCACGATGGCTAAAAACAAAATGTCAGCCCATAGCTATTCGCAATGTGATACAATTTTTAATTAGTGTAATTGGTAAACCAGAAACCTACAATAATAGTTACGATATTGGAGGTACTGATGTTTTAAGTTATAAAGAAATGCTTTTGCGATTTGCTAAAATACGAGGATTAAAAAGGCGCATACTTATTGTACCTGTTATGACTCCCAAAATATCGTCCTACTGGTTATATTTTGTTACCTCCACCTCATTTGCTCTTGCAAAAAATTTGGTAAACAGTATGAAAATTGAAGTGATTTGCAAACCCAATAATTTAGCAGAGTTGCTTGGTATTAAACTGATTGATTATGATACATCTATAAAATTGGCTTTTGACAAAATAGGGCAAAACCAGGTACTTTCGAGTTGGAAAGATGCACAAACAAGTAAAATATTTAGTAAAGGGTTTTCGAAATTTATTGAAGTGCCAATTAATGGTTGTTTTAAAGACATTCGTTGTATTAAACTGGAAGACAGCGCGGCCTCACTTGAAAAAATTTGGGCCATTGGAGGAAAAGCAGGTTGGTATTATGGCAATTGGCTTTGGGGAATCAGAGGTTTTTTAGATCAGATTGCAGGAGGTGTTGGTATGCGGAGAGGAAGAAAAAGTAATATCGATTTAGTTTCAGGTGATGCACTTGATTTTTGGCGTGTGCTCTTAGCGGAAAAACATGAAAAGCGTCTTCTATTGTATGCCGAAATGAAACTGCCAGGCGAAGCATGGCTGGAATTTAAAATTGACGAAAACAATATACTTACACAAACAGCAACTTTTAGGCCTTTAGGCTTATTGGGTAGATTGTATTGGTATTCTGTGCTTCCTTTCCATGGTCTAATTTTTAAAGGTATGATAAATAAAATAGCGGAAACAAAAACAAAGTGGTAAATATTTATAAACCGGCCTATTTCCTAAAGCGAATAAACCTCGCTCCACTTTTCGCGGACTTGCAATTTAATCCTTTGTTAAAAGTATTTTCGGTATCCCCGCTTGTAATAATGCACAACAAAAATACCTAATAAATAAATACATACATTTGTGAAGAGTTTATTAAGAATTCAATTTAAAATTTAAACTTTAAAACAAGTAAAGTTTCCAAACCCTTGTATCGGTTGTTTGTCAATTACTTATACCTTAATATCAGCAAGTCCTGTGCCTTGCACACCAATTCTGGTTTCAGGTTTCTTCACCTCGAAATATTTTCCTGTATACATAAATATAAAACTCACCAAGGTAGCCGGCAGAAATGCTTCAACGGGTAAAACAGGAAATAAATATTCAAAAACAACATACACTATTATTCCGCTAAACATACTTAGCATCGCACCGGTAGTTGTCGCATTTTTATAATATAATCCGGCAACAACTGGTGCTAATAAACTCACCATTCCCAAAACTGCAGATTCGCCCACCAATGCAAAAATATTACTGCGCATCATACTTATAACCACAGAAATAAAACCAATAAAAATTACACTTAATCTCAACATTAAAAGAAATTGTTTATCGGTATAGGTTTTATTTGACAGTGGTTTAATAAAATTTTCGGCCAATATACTTGCAGGTGCCAAAATTGCTCCGCTACAGGTACTTAATACTGCCGATAATAACGCACCGAAGAAAATGATCTGCAACCACAAAGGAGTATATTCCGTAATCATGGTTAATATAATTGCCTGCGAATCTTCAAAACTATTCTCCGGATAGATAACCTTAGCACATAAAGTTATGAACAAAGGCATCATGGCAATTAAAATATATAATCCTGCTCCAATATACATGCTTCGCACAGCACCTTTTTCCGTTCTGGCAGAATTTGCACGTTGAAATACATCCTGCGAAGGAATATATCCGAGACCTACCACCATCCATGCACCTAACCAATTAATTATGGAAAAAGAATCTCCGTCCGGTAAAAAGTGAAATGCATTTTCCGGAGCATTTGCAATCACATTTTCAAAACCGCCACTCACATTAAGTAAGAAAAAAACGGCAAAAATAAATCCAACCACAATAATGATACTTTGTATAAAATCTGTAATAGAAACTGCCCACATACCACCAACCATGGTATAGATCATTACAATTGCAGCACAAATTACGGCAGAAGTTTGAATAGAAAGAGCACCACCCGTTGCAAAAGAAAAAATATAACCCAAGGCAATAAATTGTGCAGCAATATATCCAAAAAAAGTAAGCAACATAAAAAAACTCGCGGTCACTTCAGCATTCTTGCCGTATTTTATCTTAAAAAGATCGCCGAGTGTAAATAAATTCATGCGGTACAATCTGCGTATGAAGAACATCCCAAATAGAACCAGACATAAAGCAGCACCGAATGGATCTTCCACCACACCTCTTAACCCATGTTGTGCAAATTCGCTGGAAGCACCAAAAATGGTTTCAGAGCCAAACCATAAAGCAAAAAGATCGGCTGCGTTTAAAAACAGAGGGAGACGACGCCCGGCTTGAACGAAATCTTTGGATCCTTTTACGAGTTTGCTCGTATAAATACCTACCGCAAAGGTTATCACCATATAAATGATAACGAAAGTGATTAACATTTCCTGCCCGCTGTTGGTTTAGTGATGGTTATTGGTTTCAGTGCCCCGCCCACATTTGCTGCGAATGGCGGTCAAAAATATAAATATTTGTTAATTTACGGGACATTATTTTTTTATATGCTGTTAAGAAACCGTTCTTGTTAGAATAGCGCGCCGACTTTCTGTAAATTTGCCGCCACAAAACAAAGGTATGCGTCTGAAAGTATTCTGTTTATTGCCCTTGATCATAACACTAGTAAGCTGCAATTCAAAGAAAAATAAATCTATAGATCAACAATCCAATCAACAAACAAATATGCAAATAATAGATCCGCACTCTTTTGCCAAAACCAATGAAGCTGTTGTTAAACATTTAAGCTGGAAGGCAAAAATTGATTTTGATTCAAAAATAATTTCTGCTACAGCCACATGGACCATAGAAAATAAGTCGAATAGCGGAAATATCATCTTCGATACCCGCGATCTTAACATTGAACAAGTGCTCGTTGATGGCAACACAACAAATTATAAATTAGCTGATACAGTTAGCGGACAGGCATTCCTGGGCTCCGCTCTTATAATTGATATTCCTTCTTCCGCAAAAAATGTGAGTATCACTTACAAAACTTCCTCAGGGGCAGCAGCTCTTCAATGGTTAAATGCAGAACAAACCCGCGATAAAAAATATCCATTTTTATTTACGCAATCGCAGGCAATTTTATGCAGAACCTGGATCCCTTGCCAGGATGGACCCGGAGTGCGTTTTACTTTTGATGCGCAGGTGGAAGTGCCAAATGGTATGTTGGCATTGATGAGCGCTGAAAATCCACAGCTAAAGAGTGATGACGGTGTGTATCATTTTAATATGAAACAACCCATTCCGTCGTATTTAATGTGCCTCGCAGTGGGTGATCTCGCTTTTAAAAATGTTGGAAATGAAACCGGTGTTTATGCCGAGCCATCTTTTGTGGAAGCTTGTGCCTGGGAACTGAGCGATATGCAAAACATGCTCGAAAGTGCTGAAAAATTATATGGAAAATATCAATGGGGAAGATATGATGTGATAGTGCTGCCACCAAGTTTTCCTTTTGGAGGAATGGAAAATCCGAGAATTACTTTTGCAACACCTACAATTATTGCAGGGGATAAAAGTTTAGTCGCTCTTGTTGCACATGAATTAGCACACAGTTGGAGCGGAAATTTAGTTACCAATGCAAACTGGAACGACTTCTGGTTAAATGAAGGATTTACTGTTTATTTCGAGAATAGAATTATGGAAGTAGTATACGGTAAAGATTATTCCGATATGTTGCAAGTATTAGAATATGAAGGACTGGTAGAAACAGTAAAAGATTTTGGTGCAACTTCTCCCGACACGCATTTAAAATTAAATTTGGAGGGGCGAGATCCCGATGAAGGTGTTTCGGATATTGCTTATAATAAAGGAGCATATTTTTTGCGATTGCTGGAAAGTAAGGTGGGTAGAGAAAAGTGGGATGTATTTGTGAATGGTTACTTTACAACAAATGCATTCCGTGTTATGACAACAGAAGATTTTATTGTTTATCTCAATAAAAACCTGATAGAGCCAAACAAAGAAAAATATGCCGACGTAATTATCGAGGAATGGATTTATGGTCCCGGTATTCCTGCAAATTGTCCCATCGTTGTTTCAACACGATTTAATATTGTTGATGGCGAGATACAAAAATTTAATAACGGAACTGCAGCTAAAGATTTAACTGCTACCAATTGGAGTACACATGAATGGCTTCGTTTTATTTATCAGTTACCGGAAACTATTTCAATCGAAAAAATGCAGGAATTGGATAAAGCATTTGCCTTCACCGGGACAGGTAACAGCGAGATTGCAGATGCATGGTACGAACTTGCAATTAAAAGAAATTACACTGCTTCGTATCCTGCCATTGAAACCTTTTTATGTTCCGTGGGAAGAAGAAAATTTCTGACTCCATTATATAAGGCCATGATCAATACCGGCCAAAAAGAAATGGCGGAAAGAATTTACACCAAAGCACGTCCAGGTTACCATTATGTAGCGCAAAACACCATGGATGAATTAATTGGGGCTAAATAATATATATTTGTTGCGTAGAAATGAGTTTGACTGAAAGTGAAAAAATAATATTTATCGTTGGGAATTCCCGCAGCGGTACCACTATGATGCGTCGCGTTTTGGGAAATCATACGCAGATCTACATGTTGGAAGAACTCCATTTTTTTGAACAGTTGTGGAGTACTTCCGACAAACAAAAAGTGTTAACCGATCACGAAGCTGTAAAACTTGCATCTAAATTATTGTTTATTCAGCGTGATGGATATTTATCTGAAATGAATACAGAAAAATATCAACAGGATGCATTGCAGATCATGCAGCAAATTAAGGGAGAAATTTTTCCGCATGCTGTTTTAAATTCTTTTTTATTTTTCGAAACACAAAAAAATAATAAAAGTATTCCCTGTGAAAAAACACCGCAGGACGTTTTTTATATCGGTGAAATTTTGGAACTTTTTCCAGGTGCAAAAATCGTGAACATGGTGCGCGACCCACGTGGTGTAATGTTGAGCCAGAAAAGAAAATGGCAACGCCGCGCAATGGGTGCAAAATTCATGACCAAAAAAGAACAACGGCGCTTAAAAATAAATTATCATCCCATCACCATTTCAAAATTGTGGAATTCAAGTATCAGAGCTGCAGCAAAATTTAAGGACCATCCTCAATTGCATACCATGTATTTTGAAAAAATGGTAAATGACTCTGAAGCAGAAATAAAAAATTTATGTCGGTTTCTGGAAATTGATTTTAAGGAGAATATGCTTTTGATTCCACAGGTTGGTTCGAGTAATGAAGCAGATAAACCGGATGAATATGGAATAAAAACGGAACGTGCAGGAAATTGGGAAAAGGGAGGATTAAATAATGGAGAACTCTGGTTTTGCCAGAATATTTGTGGAGAAAACATGTTGCAATTCGGTTATGCTATTAAAAAGGTAACCCCAAATCCGCTTTATATTTTGTATTATTATATTTCCTTCCCGATCAAGATTGTTTTAGCTATACTTTTTAATTTACATCGCATGAAAAATATAGTGGAAGCAATAAAACGGAGGTTGAAATAACTAAAAATTTATATATTCATTATACTACAATGATTCGAATAGACTATGCGTCGGGCACCAATAAGGAAGTTTTGTATTTTATACAAAATAATTTCTTAGCGCCTCCTTCGCACCCTTTGCGACTTTGTAGAAAAAAAAATATTCATGTCAAGCGCCCGTAAAAAAGTATTACATATAACAATTCATCTTCCATACCCCACAAACCACGGTGCAAGTTTGTTCAATTCCTACAAATTAGCCACATATTTACATAAAAATCACGACCTGTATTTTGTTTGTTTTTTAAAGGGTGATGATGTGAAATATAAGGATGCTTTTCTTGCCGATACCGGAATCAAACAGTCCTATTTTGAGGTATTGAATGTGGAAAGAACTCCTCTAAATCTTGTAAAAAGTTATCTGAAAGGAATTACAATCAATATGTTTCGGAATTATTCTGTTTCTATGAAAAAAAAGATTGAAACTATAGCTAACGATTTTGATGTAATAGTTGCCGAACATTATGAAGTGATGCAATACATTCCAAAAACTTTTAAGGGAAAAGTAGTATTTAGAACGCATAATGCGGAGTATTTAATTTGGAGCAGATATGCGGAAGTAGAAAAGAATCCGATTAAAAAATTAATAATCCAACAAGAAGCGAACAGAATTAAAAAGTGGGAGTTGCAGTATGTAAAACAAGCAGATATTGTTTTGGGTGCAACCAACGACAATGCCATGCATGAACCAGATCCCGTAAAAAGGAAATTAAAATTCCGCGATTATTTACATATTGGGGAAGATGATCAGATAAAAATTCCAATTCCATCCTTTGATGTTTTAGAGAACAGTCTCGTTTATGTAGGAACGCTCACCTGGGAGGCTAATATTGAAGGATTGATATGGTTTGTAAATGGAACCTGGAAAGAATTGAAATCGAAATTCCCGGAGCTAAAATTATACATCATCGGCAAAAACCCGGACCAGCGTTTAGTGCAACTCGCAAAGGATCACCATGATATCATCGTTACCGGATTTGTTGTAGACCTTGAAGAATATTTTACAAAATGTAAGGTAAATATCATTCCTCTTCGGTTTGGAAGCGGAATGAAAGTAAAAACGATAAATGGATTATGCAGAGGAATTCCAATGGTTTCTACTTCAATTGGAACGGAAGGGTTGCAGGTTGAAGATGGAAAAGATATTCTCATTGCAGATGATGTAAAGGTATTTGGTGAACTTGTGGCAACATTATTGACAGATAAACTCAAATGGGAAAAAATTGCCAATGCAAGTAAAATTACAGCTGCAAAATATTATACCTGGGATAGTTTATATAAAATTCTCGACGAAAATATTTAACTTTGATTATGCAGTTTCGTAAATTACTATTTCTTTCATTTTTAATAATAACACTTTCAGCCTGTAATAAGGACGAAACACCTGCAACTTTGTTGGAAGAAACGATTTATGAAGTTTCCTATGGAGCTGATCCTTTACAGAAATTAGATATTTATTTACCGGGCTCCAGAACAACCGAAACTAAATTATTGATCTTTATTCACGGAGGTAACTGGAACGCAGGCGATAAAAGTGATTACGCTTTAGTTTTATCCGACCTTCAGAATCAGGGATTTGCAATTGCAAATGTCAATTACAGATTGGCAAATTCCGCATCCGGAATTTTATACGACGATCTTGCTCTTGACATCAGATCTTCTTTGGATTTTCTTATTTCGAAATCCAATGCCTTTGTTTATTCCCCAACCAAAATATTAATTGCAGGGCATAGTGCGGGCGGACATCTCGCATTGTATACTGCTTACCATAACAATGCCGACAATGCAATAAAAGCTGTATTTAGTCTTGCAGGCCCAACTGATTTAACAGACGATTATTTTTTAAACAATCCTGAATTAAATGGCTTTGTTGAAAATCTGACAGGCACAACTTATCTGGAAGATACCGCAACCTGGATCGAGGCAAGTCCTGCAACCCATGTAAATTCTACATCAGTTCCAACACTTTTGCAATATTGTGGATTAGATTTTACTGTTCCAGCTTCACAAGGTGAAATTTTAAATAATGTTTTAAATATAGCAGGCGTTGAACATCAATATTATTTTTATCCTTTGTATGGTCATGATATGGGAACCATTTATTTTGGTGGGCATTTACCGGAGGATGTAAAAAATGATATTATTAATTTTGTGGAAACACATGGCAATTGATAATTGACAATGGAGCTTAACCCTGAAACTTTTGCAAACTATGTAAACTTTTGCTAACCCAAAACCAAAAACCCAAAACTTAGAACCCAGAACTCAGAACTAAATAAAATGGTAATAGATCACAGATATAAATTTATTTTTATTGAACTTCCTTTAACTGCAACAAGCGCAATTTCGAAGGAAATAAGAGAGCAATATGGATGCGAGCCCTATTTGAATAAACATGCTACCTATGATGATTTTTTGAGAAAAGCGAATGCGGAGGAAAAAAAATATCGCTCTATTGGCAGCGTTCGCAATCCTCTTGATCAAACGGTGAGTATGTATTTTAAATACAAGAACGATTTGGATGAAAGATTTTCTTCCGGAAGAAAACGCCCCGGAAAATGGTTGCGCAAGTCACTTGCAAAAAACCGAGATCAGGAACGGTATAATTTTATTATTCAGCATAAAGCATCTTTTGAAACCTATTTTTTGAATTTTTTTAAATCGCCATACAGCAATTGGAGTATTTTGCATCACAAAAAAATGGATCATATTATTCGTTTCGAACATTTAGTTGCTGATTACAGAAAGGTGTTTACCGAACTAGAACTACCCATCACCCGCGACCTTCCTCAGGCAAATAAAACACCGGAAAAAAAAGCAGATTTCTGGAGTTATTACGAAAGTGACAAAGCCAAACGCAGAGCTAAATTTGTGTTCGGCCCATTTATGCGATATTGGGGATATTATTTTCCTGAAAACTGGGCCCATATTAAAGAACCTGTTCACGCACAATTGTTATACAACTTATTAAATTTCCCAAGAAAGATCTACTGGAAATTTTTGAGATAAAATGTAGTTTTTTAAATCAAACTTTCTTCTTGCTTTCATCGCAACAGAGTAAACGTTTTTTTTAATCAACTTTCTTCGCGCTTCCTTTGCGTTCTTCGCGCCTTAGAGGCTGTACCTTTACCAAACATTAACAAAATTTATTTTCTCCCTCCAAACATTAACCTTAAATTTGTTTCTACAATTTGCTACTATGAAGAATTTATTTTTACTCGCTGCTATTTGCAGTTTTTCTGTTTACCTCTTTGCCCAACAGCCAACAAAGGCAGAATACCGTGAGTCAAAGGGTGGATATTTTAATGATGTCATAATGACCGATATCAATAATAATGTTCCTGCAACACCAAAAGATAATCGTGTATTTAAAATTGATGCAAGCGGAATTTCCGCTCCTAAAGATCCTGCATTATATACGCAGGTTTGGCACAACGATCCTGTTAGTCAGGGAAATACCGGAACATGCTGGTGTTTTTCTACCATGTCGTTTTTCGAAAGTGAGGTAAAAAAAGCGAGTGGACTTGAGGTGAAATTAAGTGAAATGTATGTTGTGTATTGGCAATATGTAGAAAGAGCGAAATATTTTGTAGCCAACAGAGGTAATATGACCTTCGGCGAAGGAAGTGAAACCAATGGCACAACCTGGATGATAAAGGATTATGGCATCGTTCCATACAACGATTTTAAAGGTAAAACTTCCACCGCCAGTTTTTACAATCATGAAGCCATGTTGGGCGAAATGAATACTTATTTAAAAAGTATAAAAACAAATAATAACTGGAATGAATCGGAAGTAGTGAATACGATAAAATCCATTCTTAATTTTTATATGGGTGAACCACCAACAAAAGTAACCTATGATAATAAAACATATTCACCGATAGAGTATGCCAAGAATATATTAAAACTGGATATGAATAATTATGTTGATTTTATGAGTCTTATGCAAAAACCATTTTACACAAAAGCAGAATACGATGTTCCCGATAATTGGTGGAACGATGCATCTTATTATAATTTACCCGCCGATGAATTTATGGATGCATTAAAAACATCATTAAAAAATGGGTATAGTATAAGTATAGGTGGTGATGTTTCTGAACCGGGTTGGGATAGCTGGAATAATATGGCGGTTGTTCCTACCTGGGATATATCAAGTGATAATATTAATGATGCTGCACGTCAGTTGCGTTTAAATAATGGCTCCTCCACCGATGACCATGCAATGCATTTGGTTGGATATAAAGAACAGGATGGAAAAACCTGGTTTCTTTTCAAAGACTCCGGCTCGGGTTCCAGAAACTGCGGCGCTGCAAGTCCAAGTTTTGGATATTTATACGTGCATGAAGATTATGTTAAACTTAAAATGATGTCATTCACAGTAAATAAAAACGCAGTGAAAAGTTATTTGCAGAAATTTGCAGAGAAGTAAGGCGTGAATCATGAGTCCGCTCCGGCCTCACATTATAATTACCACTTCGAAAACTCTGCAATCTATTTATTTCCGGAAGTATCAGGAATTGGCGGGACCTACGATGGTGCACTTGGAATGTTTGATGTAAATTTAAATTTTACCGACATGAAAATTTATGGCGGCAGTTTAATTGATGTATTAAAAAGAATTGAAATAGATGATTCTGGAAACTTTTATTTTCTTGGATATATTGTTTTAAGTGATTAAGATTTACCGGATAACTACAATAATAACGCAGAATCAGATTATTGGCTCATGAAAACAGACAGTAATTTCAAATTATTGTGGAGCCGTATATTGACTGATATTAATTCTGATGAAAAAAGCATTAAAGAAATTACCGTTGATGAATTAGAAAACATCAGGTCAATTGGAGATAAATACACTCCATCGGGAGTAGGCACTCAATATACTTAAATATGCATTTAATGAAGAGCACGAAGAATTGTTTGATGAGGTAGATGAATTTTACTATAAACTTATGTTGGAAGAAGGGCAGCAGATAAAGGGCTTATTTAAAATCTATCCTGATCCTGCCAATGATATTGTCTTTATAGAATTAATAAATACGGATATCACTTGTGCACATTTGTTAAATATTTACGATATTACCGGGAAAAAATGTAAAACAGAACAACTCAGAAATGATTATAAGGTTTCCTGGTTTAATATTCAGGATTTACAACCACGAATATATTTCCTGGAAGTAATTTGCAACAATATGTTAATAGATGTACAGAAATTGATCATTGAATAAGACGTGATTTTTTTATCCATTTCAAACCATTTTTTTTATTCCAAATTTAGGAAGCGGTAACAACTTAATGCCTCTTATTAAATCTACCGACAGCCCTATTTGACCGTTTAGGGCTTCAGCCGTATCTTTGCCAGAAATTTAATAAATCCCAAGAGTTACAATGAATATTCTCATAACCGGAGCCTGTGGCATGGTAGGTTCGCACATGGCAGATGTTTTTCATAAGGAAGGCGGACATCATATTGTAGGAACATATTTTAAACCAACAACCGATCTGAACGACATTCGCGGAAAAATTCATCTCGTGGAATGTGATGTTCGTTATTATCAAAGGGTATTGGATATCATTGATGATATTAAACCGGATAAAATATTTCATCTCGCAGCACAGAGTTATCCAACCGTATCGTGGCATCGCCCACAGGAAACAATGGATACCAATGTAAATGGTACCATTAATATTTTTGAAGCGGTAAAATATGTTAAAAAAACAGACAAAAACTACGATCCGGTTATTGTTGTTGCCTGTTCCAGTGCAGAATACGGCGCTTCACTCACACCGGAAAATGCACCTGTAAAAGAGGATACCGCCTTGCTGCCCTTACATCCGTATGGAGTCAGCAAAGTGGGACAAGACCTATTATCTTTCCAATATTATCAGAACGATAAAATTCGTTGCATTCGCGCAAGAATTTTTAATACTACAGGGCCGCGTAAAACAAATGATGTTGTTGCAGACTTTACACATCGCGCCGTGGAAATTGAACAAAAAAAAGCTACCGTATTACGCGTTGGAAATTTGCAAACAAAACGTGCAATTACCGATGTGCGTGATCTTGTAAATGCATTAATTTTATTAAGTGATAAAGGTACTTGGGGAGATGTGTATAATATCTCCGGAAATAAAGTATATCTCATTAGTGATATAATTCCCATTATTGAAAATTATATGGGAATTAAACTTCCTATTGAAATAGATCCGAAACTATTGCGTCCAACCGACGAACCCATCATATTCGGAGATTCCTCAAAATTAAAAAAAGATACAGCCTGGGAACAAAAATATGCACTGGATCAAACGATAAAAGACATGATAGATTATATCAGAAGTAAATCTTAAGGGTTAAACAATTGTGTTATGATAAAAAGAACCCGCATTTTTGATCTTGATCTTATCAACGATAAAAATTTTGATGCAACCATTGCATCCATATTAAATTTTAAAAATGAATATGAGGTAAATTCCGGTTTACTTCCGCTTTTATTTACGCCAAATGTTGATGATGTTGTTAAATTAAATGAAAAACAATATGCTGATCTCGCTGAAATTTTAAAAAGATCGTATTATATACTTCCCGATGGTCAACCTGTAATCTGGGCGAGTAAAATGCTCGGAAAAAAATTGGAAAGCCGTTTACCAGGAAGTGAATTATTCCCCTTATTATGGAAAGCCGTTATCCGCGAAAAAAAACGCGTAATGGTTGTAGCTCCAAGCCCGGAAGTAGGCGAATTATTAAAAAAAGAATATCCCTCCCTCGAATATTATGTCCCTCCATTTTTTGATGTAAGTGATACTTCAGCATTAAAAAATGTAATTGATGGTGCATCCAAAGTATTCGATATCATTAAACCTGATTATATATTTATCGGAATTCGTTTCCCCAAACAGAATCATATTGCGTTGGGATTGATGGAACATTTTAAAAAGTTGCAGTCGCAGTCACCCAACCCGGAATCCACGATGCCATTGTTTCTACTCATGGGCGCCTCCTACGAATTTTATCTAAATCTAAAAAAACGCGCTCCAAAATTCTGGCAAAAAACCGGAATGGAATGGTTCTATCGTTTTACGCAGGAGCCCGGACGATTGTTTAAACGGTATTTTGTGGATGATCTGCAGTTTTTTCCTATCGTTTGGCGAGAGTTTAAAAAGAAAAAATAAGCTCTTTATTTTTGAAAATGGCTATCCTCAAATATTAACTTTTCATCAATTCCCACCTCAATTTACAACCATTTCTATATTTTTCCCCTCTTTTTAATCATCTTTGCACCCGATTTAGCGGTAGAAAGGATAATTTTTTAGAAAAGATCTTACGAAAACAAATTATGATCATTAGAAGTCAAGCACCACTAAGAATAGGATTAGCCGGAGGCGGAACCGATGTGGGTCCTTACAGCGATATTTACGGAGGTTGCATTTTGAATGCCACCATCAACAAATACGCCTACGCTACTATTATCCCGCGTAGAGACGGCAAAATCGTGCTTTCTGCAATGGATAAAAAGGAAACCGTAGAGCTCGATTCCACTTCCAAACTGGAAATTGATGGAACGCTTGATCTGCTCAAAGGAGTTTATAATCGCATAATCAAGGATTTTAATCATAATGCACCGCTCAGTTTTGAACTGAATACCTATGTAGATGCTCCTCCGGGTTCCGGTTTGGGTTCCTCTTCCACTTTGGTTGTTGCCATTGTTGGTGCCTTTACCGAATGGTTGCGACTGCCTTTAGGAGAATATGATATTGCACATCTTGCTTACGATATCGAAAGAAAAGATCTTGCAATGGCAGGTGGGAAACAAGATCAATATGCTGCAACTTTTGGCGGATGGAATTTTATGGAATTTTATAAGGATGATAAAGTGATCGTAAATCCTTTGCGCATTCGTCCTAATTATTTAAAGGAACTGGAATTTAATATCGTAATGTATTATACAGGAACTTCGAGATTATCTTCCACAATTATTGAAGCACAATCCGCAAACGTTTCTAAAAAATCGGATAAGTCGATTGAAGCAATGCATAATTTAAAAGAACAATCCTATATGATGAAAGAAGCGATCTTAAAAGGAGAGCTCAATCGCATTGGAGATATTCTGGATTTTGGATGGAAAAATAAAAAAGCAACTGCTGTTGGAGTATCAAGTGATGTAATTGATAATATTTATGAATCTGCAATTAAAGCAGGTGCAACAGGAGGAAAAATTTCCGGCGCAGGCGGTGGAGGGTTTATGACTTTTTATTGTCCGGGAAATACCAGATATAAAGTAATTAATGTTTTAAATACATTCGGGGGGGAAGTTCACAATATTGAATTCAGTCAATACGGATTAACATCATGGGAAGCAAAATAGAAAAAATTAAATCGGTAATATCCGAAAGTATCAGGGTTAAAAATGAAATATTAAATAACCCGGAAATGGTAGCAATGTGCGAAAAAATTGCAGCAGAAATTGCAGAAGCATTTCGTCAGGATAAAAAAGTATTGTTCTGTGGAAACGGTGGAAGTGCAGCAGATGCACAACATTTGGCAGCCGAATTTTCAGGAAGATTTTATTTCGATCGTCCGCCTTTGGATGCAGAAGCCTTACACGTAAATTCGTCTTACGTTACTGCAGTGGGAAACGATTATGGTTACGACCAGATATTTTCCAGAGTATTAAAAGCGAAGGGAAGAAAAGGTGATTTTATTATCGGTATTTCCACCTCCGGAAATTCACCAAATATTTTAAAAGCATTTGAAGTTGCTCGCGAAAGAGGAATGGTAATTGTTGCCATGACAGGTGCCAGCGGCGGAAAAATGAAAGACAATTGCGATTATTTATTAAATGTTCCAAGCAGCGATACTCCGCGTATTCAGGAATCGCATATCATGATCGGACATATTATTTGCGAACTTGTTGAAGAAGAATTATTCGAACGTCCGCAATAAATGAAATTGCAAAAACCCAATGAAGCAATTGTATTAGCCGGAGGGTTTGGAACACGTCTCCAAACTGTTGTTAATCTGTTGCCAAAACCAATGGCTCCGGTTGCAGGAAAACCTTTTCTGCAATATATTCTCGACGATCTCATTAATCAGGAAATTGAACATGTAATTCTTGCAGTTGGATATCTCAAAGAAATGGTGATGGATCATTTTGGATTTCAGTACCACAATTTAAAAATCACCTATTCCGTAGAGGATGATCCACTTGGAACCGGTGGTGCAATTAAACAGGCAAGCACCTATGCAAATCAGGAAGTGAGTTATGTAATTAACGGAGATACCTATTTTGATGTTGATCTGGAAGCACTTTTTAATTTGCATATTCATCACAAATCTTTGTTGACCGTTGCCTTAAAAAAAATGAAAAATTTTGATCGTTACGGAACAGTCGAAATTGATCAAAACCATAAAATAATCGCCTTCAACGAAAAAAAATATGTAGAGGAAGGATTAATTAATGGCGGCATTTATTGCCTCGATAAAAAAATATTCTATCCCGGTTTGCCTGATAAATTTTCCTTTGAAAAAGAAATTTTGGAAAAGGAATTTATTAATGGCAATGTTTATGGAAAGATATTCGACGGTTATTTCATCGACATAGGAATCCCCGAAGATTTTGCAAAAGCCCAAGACGATTTTTTAATTATATAAAGTGAAACCGTAATTGGTATTGTGTGAAAGCACTTAAATAACAACAAAAACCTTTGCGTGACACTTTTTTAATTTTTTTTCTCGCAAAGCCGCAAATTTTATAAAGGTTTTTTAAAAAAATAAACTAAATTCGGCTGTTCCTTTGCGCCTTTGCGCCTTTGCGTGACATTTTTTTTCTCGCAAAGCCGCAAAGTTTGTAAAGGTGGGTTTAAAAAAATAAACTAAATTCGGCTGTTCCTTTGCGCCTTTGCGTGACATTTTTTTTCTCGCAAAGCCGCAAAGTTTGTAAAGGTTTTTTAAAAAAATAAACTAAATTCGGCTGTTCCTTTGCGCCTTTGCGACTTTGCGTGACATTTTTTTCTCGCAAAGCCGCAAAGTTTGTAAAGGTGGGTTTAAAAAAATAAATTAAATTCGGCTGTTCCTTTGAATCTTTGCGTGACATTTTTTCCCCGCGAATAAAATTATTATTCC
>Ga0163148_10002248_pt1 | contig 23480 bp, 22 predicted proteins | sample OliLakLV19MP7P2_FD_148606 | JGI IMG/M metagenome (GOLD analysis project Ga0163148, IMG submission 148606) | Freshwater microbial mat bacterial communities from Lake Vanda, McMurdo Dry Valleys, Antarctica- Oligotrophic Lake LV.19.MP7.P2 | ecosystem: Environmental > Aquatic > Freshwater > Lake >... | reverse complement strand
CGCCAAGGTGTAATCCACCCGCCCGCGCCGGTGGCGAGCACGCTTGGCGACGGGCGAGAAATCGCCTGCGCCTGATTCGGCAAAAACCCGCGCAAATCGGCTAGGATCGAACGCAAACCCACCCGGCACTCGCCGGTTTCAGGCCAAAGGCGGTGACGCCCGACCCGTCGAACCAGCCGCCGCCATCGCGGTGCCAACGGGCCGAAAAAACTCTTTCCTATAAGTAAGGCGAACACCCAGCACCGGGCTTGTTCAACAATCGGATCAGATCGCGGCGGCGCGCGATCTATCCTTAGACGTTAGGTCGCAATTGCCGCGCCATTGAGGCGCTCGCTCTTGCGGCCAGTGAACTCATCAAAAATGTGGCGGTGCGCGTGGTACGACCAGTGATTTTTGCGCTCATAGTAGCCCGTGACCCAAGACTGCAAGTTCCTCAGCATTGCATCTTGCTCCTCCTTCGAGGCGTACTTGTGGGGCTCCCAAGGCCGGCGCCGGTTGTGCTCCAAGCAGACATGCTATCGCAAGTACCCGCCGCCCAAGCCTCGTACTGAGCGCGTTCCATCATGAACTGCTGAGGCACCCCCACAATCAACGTTGCCGCGTTAATCGGCAAACTGCTGGCGGAACATTTCACTTTGCAGCGCACCCAATATCAAGTGCAGATTGATCCGAAGGCTGCCGGCCTGTTTCAGCGCAGATTGCTGCAATTGCGTCAAACGAGGTTGGTCGTACCACTGCCCGGCAATCACCAGCCCTTGCACCTGCCGCAGCGCCTGGATATCCAGCAGCGGATTAGCTGGAAGCAAGACTAGATCCGCATCAAAACCCACGGCAATCTGGCCGCTGTGCTCAGCAGTGCCACTGTAACGCGCCGCATTCACCGTCGCTGTTTGCAACGCCTGTAATGGAGTAAGCCCCGCTTGCACATACAGCGCCAGCTCATCATGCAAACCACTACCGGTAAAGACAAAAGAGTCCGGCGCGTCGGTGCCGGCGATTATTTTCACCCCCAGTTGGTGCGCTTCGTGGAGCTGGGTCAGCGCCAGCGCAAATGCCTGTTGCTGGGGATAACGACCATCGGCGGCGCGGCCGTTTTCTACCGCGCCATCAGCATCGGCCTGCCATAGCTGTCGCAACACCCAGGGCACAGTGTTGAGCCGTGCGTCCTCACGGAACCGTGGCTCCATCGCTTTTGCGCCAAGCTGCAAGGTCAATAAAGTCGGGCTCCACCAGCTGTCCGAACCGGCCAACATCTGCATTTTCCGCTGGCATAGGCTTGCATCCTGCGAGTCGAGCAATTTCTGCCAGACGTCGGCAGTGAGCAGCCCCTGGCGCATCGGCTGCGCTTTGTAAGGCGCAATGGCAGCGGCGCATTCAAACAGAAAGACCCGGCCATGCTCCAGGCTGCGCAAGTCGCCATCAATGGCATCTTCCAGCGGCACCAACCAGGGCAGATGACCGGCCAGCGCCATGCCGACAGGCTTTGCTGCTGCACTCAGCCAATGAAATTGCTGCAGGCTCATCAGCTCATAAACTTTCAGCTGATCTACACCAAGCCGTTGGTAATTCGCTACCAATGCTTTCGCGTCTGCAGCGCTTTGCAGTTTCAGATAAGCCGGCATGCCGTCAGGCACTTCAGACCCGCCATTGAGTGCAAAACTGCTTTGTATCGGATAGCGCGGGCTGCTACGCAGCCCTTGTTGCATCTGCTGTTGCCAGAGTTTTCGATCGGTGGAGCAAGCGATAAAACTGTCGCTGGCCGCAACACAACCCGACATATCGCGTAGTGACGTCACCCCGGCCGTCAGCCACAGCGGATGGTGGATTAGTGGCGACAGTTGCATGCTGTGAGTGTGCATGTCCTGCAAGCCCGGGATCAAAAACCGGTTATTGCCGTCGATGCGCTGCCAGTTGCCAGCTGACTTGTCTGCGAAATTGCTGGCTGCAGCCGGGCTGATCCGCTGAATACGGCCATCATCGATCCAGACCGACTGACCGGCGCGCACCTCTCCGGTCAGCACATCGATCAGCTGCACGTTGTGGATCAAAAGCGGCTGGTTACTCAGCGTCGGTAACGGCGGTTGCGGCAACGGCCACAACAACAACAGACCAATCCAGACCAGCAGCAATAACGGCGACCAAACAAGAAAACGGCGAACTGCGACAGGAAGTTTCATCAACGGGACTCTAATTACGTGGGTAATTCTTAAGCTTTTCGGACCAAACTTCGGCTAAGTTGAGATGGAAGTATTGGGAACGCACCTCTAGGCCCACAGCTGCAGCGGCACCAGTCCCCAAGCCGCAAGCACGATCGCCCATTGCAAGACTGCCAGCATGGCGAGGACATCGAGCACGGCGACGGCCCCCGCAGGGCGACGACGAAAATAAAGGGCCAGACCCACGAGCATCGCCAGCGGCAACACTGCGGTGACCACTGCCAACAGCGCGCTTGCCGCGGTCAAGTCACCCAGTTGCAGGAATGACTGGCCCAAGAAGAACGGCACGGGAAGCACGAGTGCCACCGCCGCCAGGAACGGAAAGAAGAGCGGATCGGAAGGCCTCAACCGTCGACGCACCGTACGCAGCACGCCCGCCAGCACGAGATACACCAGACCGGCTACACCGGCCACAAGGCTCACCCAGAGCGGTACGATGCGCCAGCGGCTGACCTGTTCAAAGGTCTGGAATCCGTCGCTGATGACGGGTGCGCCGCTGGATGATGTCAACAGAACATGCGACGTCGTGGTCCTGTCATGCGACCGAAGGAACATCCCACCGGTCGGCGCGAGCGACTTGACTGCCCCTTGGAACGGGTTCAGATGGAGTCGGGTTCCGTCCCAGCGGACGGTAACGAAGTTCAGCACGAGGTCGAGATACGCGAAGCTCGCCATGCGGTTCGGCGTCACCGCGTAGATCCCCTCCCAATCAGCGATCCCTGCGGGCGGATCGAGCTGCGTCGCTGGGTGCGCGGGCCTGACACCGAGCGCACGGATGAATAGTGCGTCGAACCGTTCGTAATCCGCCGTCTCAACGTCGGCGTTCATCGACACGAAGAAAGCCTTCTGTTCCTCAGGGAAGAGGCACAGGTTGGCCCGGTAGCCAATCGTCGTCCCCACGTGACAGCGCCCGATTACGCCGTGCCGGTCGCGGCGGCTCAGCCCCAGCCCATAGCCTGCATCGAGACCCGCCGTTGCCGCTTCGGTCCTGGATGGCCTCCCCATGGTGCGAAGCAGTTGATGGTCAACGAAAGGCGCACTGTCAATCTCGCCGTCGCTCATCAGGAAGCGAGCAAAGCGCGCCATGTCTGCAGCGGTGGTGGTGAACTGACCGGGGGGACGCAGATAGGATGCGACGGCGGCGTGCGTCTCGCCGTTCTCGAAGTGGCCCATCGCGAGTTGCGCGTCCGCGTGCGGGCCGGTCTGCGAGATGAACTGAAAGCTGCTGCTGTGCATGCCAAGCGGGCGCAGCAGATGCGCATCCAGATACGCCTCGTATCGCTCACCCGCGACGGCTTCGATCACCATGCCCACCAGCGTGTAGCCCATGTTCGAGTACGAAAGGCGAGTACCCGGTCGGCTGCGAACACGCAGCAGCGAGGGATCACGCCCGAGGCTTGCGCTCAGCGGTGTATCAGGCCGCGCTCTGAGACTGAACACTTGCCAAAGCCGCGCGTCATCCAAACCTGACGTGTGGTCCAGCAGATGGCGCAGCAGCAACGGATGGCTCGCTTCCCAGGGATTGTGGAGCGCGACCTCCGGCAGCAGAAATGCAACTGGGGTGTCCAGCGACAATTGCGCGATGGAGAAAGCGCACTACCGACCCGCCCCGCGCGCACCGCCCGCTGTGGCCGCGTGACACCCCGCCGGCCACGACGCCGAAGGCGAAACCAGTAAGATCACACGAAGCGGCAAGGAACCCGCAGGGCCGTGCTCGGCCCGCTGTCGGGAATCGGCGAGAAATTGCCACCGACAGCGAGGCGGCGCGCCCCCGTGATGCCGAAATTCCACTCACGAACATCCGATCTGCGCCCAAACTGGCGCTTGCGCGACCACCGCCTACTCGCCAGACTGTTTAAAAAGGGCGTTTGAATTGCCTATACTTTTGGCTCCGACTAATGCCACCTGGCAATTGAGGTGATGGCCGCTGCTGCCCGAAATCGGATCGCGCCGCTGACCGAAAATCTGTCCCTCGCTACCCCGAGCACGCTACGACATCTTGCGGCGTGCACCTCGACCACCGCATCTGATCCTCACAGCCTGCGACCGCCTCGCCAAGGGCTTGGCGATTGGCGGGTAGAGGGCCGCCGATCCGCCGGCTGGCGTAGAAGTGGCCATCCCCAACTGGCGAGACCAGCCATGAGCGCAAGTGCGAAGAGCGGCGCCTATACAGCTCTGCGGATGGCCGGGTGGGCCGAATGCCATCGGAGCCGCTGAAGGCGTTACGTGAGCCGCCAATCCCCTCCGGCGGTTTGCGTCGCTGTTAACCCGCTCTAGTCGAGACCGCCCATTCGCGAACGCAGCAGTTGCGACTGGCGGCGGCTGACTTCCACTTTCGTCCCGTTGGTCAAGATAGCGATGAACCCGGTGCCGACGTCCGGCTCGATCGCCTCGATCGCGTCCAGCCGAAGGATGCCGCTGCGGTTTGGTAGCCACTAATTCTTCCCCCGGTGCCGCAAACTGGCGCCGGGGGCAGGAACGTGCATCTTTCTCCCTTTATCGAACGGAGCCTCAATGCGCAAGCTATGTGCAATCGTGATCGGACTTGTAGTCGCCTCGACAGCAAGGGCGGAAGGTCCCCGGATCGTGGATCGGGATGAGTTCAATCGTCTATGGACCCTTGACAGCGGGCGTATGGCTAAGACCTTTCCCCCGCTAGCCATGGAAGTGACGGCGCTAGTTCGCAAGCACGGCCAGATTTGGGTTGACCGCGAGATTGCGGTCGATGCCGAGGGAAACCCCTCGGGATACAAGTTGCACAGCATTGAGCCGGTCGGTCTGGATCCCCGGCCTTTCATGGCGTATGACTTGTTTCTGCGCTACCGGCCAATGGATGGCGTGGCCGCGACGCCAGTTCTGCTCAGGTCGCGTGAGAGCTCACATATGCCGCGGGCCCCGAAGGCGAGTGAAGATTGACCGCGAACCTGTTGGCGAAGAGTTGCCACCGATTATTGGATTGCGAGAATTCACCTTCGCGCTCCGTTCTTCCAAAGGTTCCCGATGTACTTGCTTAGATCGATCCGCAGCCGCGCGCTGAGTTTCACCCTCTCGGTGCTGGGGCTCGCTTTCGCGCTGGCTACCGCGCTGGCTGTCCAACGATTGGCAGATTTGGTCAGCAGCGGTGCGCTAGCCGGCACCCATTTGCACGGCCAGCCGGTCAGCCTGTTCACCTATGCCAGCGGGCTGGACTTTGAATTGTTCTTGGCACCCTTGACCATCCGCACCGTCGAGCAACGCCTGCAGGGCAGCGGCGAACTGGTGGCTGCCTCGGGCACCCGGGCCCTGCCGGGTCGGGTGGGCGATGAACTCGAAACTCTGCACGTGGATGTGGTGTCGAGCCGTTTTTTCGAGTCGCTTGGCGTGGAGGTGCAAGGTCTACCGGCGGGTCAGCGCGTGCTGGACAGCGGCACCGCTGTGGTCTCGCAGCGCTTTCTCGCCGAGCGTCGGCTGCTGCGCGCGCCCGAGATCGTCGAGGTCAAGGGGCGGCGGCTGCGGGTAATCGGCGTGGCGCAGGGTTTCACCGGCCTGTTCGATCACTACACCGATGTCTGGGTCGATTGGTGGCATGCGCCCGGCTTTGTGTATAAAGAGGAAGCGCGCCGTTACTTCGATTACACGTCGTTCTTCTGGACCGTTGCCCTGCCTGCGGCCGGCCGCGAAGCCGAGTTCCGCACTCGTTTGCAGACGGCGATAAGCGAGCCAGAGGGGCTAGAAATTGAGCTCCCCTTCGACAGCCTGCGCGCCGTGCCAGGCATCACCAACCAGACTCAGTGGCGCAGCTTGGCCGATGCCAGCCTCGATGGCTATCAGGTCATTGCGCTGGTGGCGTTGTGCGCCGCCGTTCTCAATCTGGCGGTGTGGGCGGCGCTGATGCGGGTGTCGCGGGCGCGCGAGGAATGGACCCTGCTTAGCCTAGGCCTGCCGCGAGGTCGGCACCTGATGCTGCGACTCGGCTATGTGCTGGTAGGCCTGATCCCGGCTTGGGTGTTGGCGGCGGCGTTCGAGCCGCTGTTGGTGAGTCTGCTGTCGTCGGATTCAGCGGTGCACTTGCTGTTGAAGGATGCCGCCAAGTCAAACGCTAGCTTCGCCTGGCTCACTTGGCTTTACACCGGCGCCGTTTCGCTGCTGGTGATGTTGGCGGTGGCGCATCTTGTGGAGCGCGCGGCCGGCCTGCGCTTCGGCGCGCCCGCCTTGCGGGAGACCGGGCCAGTGCTGCGCAGCGTATTCCGCGGCCTGACCGTGGCGATGGCTCTCGCCTCATGCGCCGCCCTGATGCTGGGCTATTGGGCGCTGTCCACGGCGCTGGCGCGCCAAGGTGAGTTGGCTAGTTTGGACAGCGGCAACACGTGGACAGCCATTGCCAGATCCACCGATTCAAAAGGCGACTTCGGCCTAGCCGGCAGCTCCGAACGAAGGCTGCTGGGTGAGCAGCTGCGCCAACGTCTGCCCCAGCTGGAGACGCTGGGCTTTGGCAGCTTGCGCCCGTTCGCTGAGGGCGAAGCACCGCTCGCCGCCTACACCTTGCCTGCTGAGCCCGACACGGCGCTGCAATTGCGCCTGAACCAGATCGAGGCCGACGCCTTGGGCGCGATGGGCTTGAAGCTGATCGCAGGCAGACCATTGCCTGACACCGGATATGCCTTGGAGGTGCTGCTCGACCAACGCGCAGCCGCTGAGCTGGCGCGACGCCTTGGCAAGACCACGGTCCTCGGCGAGCTGCTGCGCGATGCCTCATCGATGGATTTCGAAGTGGTAGGCATCGTCGAGGCCATGCCCTACAACATGGAGCTGTCCAGCCCGATCGGCACCGCTTACATGCGCATGGGCTCGATGGTGCCGGTGTTCCATGTGCTGATGCGCGGCGCTGTGGGCGCGGCGGAAGTCGAGCGCACGCTGGTCGAACAGTTCAACACGTCCGCGCTGCGCATCACCTTGGAAGAGCCGCAGCACCTGCCCGCGCTGGCCGAGCGCGCCCAAGCGCGCTACCGCGCGCGCCTGCTGTTCGCCACTTCAACGGCGGCGGTGACACTGTTGATCGCCTTGATGGCCCTCGTTTCCATGGTCTCGATCGAGGCCCGCGCACGCAGCCACTCGCTAGCTGTGCGTGCCTGCCTCGGCGCGCGCCCGCTGAACCTCGCCTTGCACGCCTTCAGCGGCCTCTTGATCGCACTCGGCGTGGGCGCGGTGCTAGGCGGCCTACTGGCCTTCGCCGCCACCCGCAGCATCCCTGCCCTCGCCGCCATCGGCAGCGGTAGCGCCAGCGACATCGCGCTGCCGGTGCTGGCCCTGCTCGTCCTCGGCGTCGTCATCTGCGCGGTGGTGCTGGGCCTGCAGCAGCGTGGCGCGGCGCTATATCGGCGCCTGCGGGTGGAGTAGATCACCGCGTGAAGGGCTCGACGAGATGAGCGTGGGCGGCATCAGCGGATGCGGAGTTCGCTATGGCGATCAACTGGGCTAGCTAAGTCTGCATGGCGCAGCTTCGGAGGCTCAATGCAAGCCGTTCAGGCAACCCAGTCAATCCGTATCACCCAATCGCGAAAACAAAAACCCCCGCTTGGGCGGGGTTTGATGGTGCATCTGTTCGCTGTGGTCAGACCACTGTCGAACGCCGTCCTGGTGCCGAAGGGGGGGGACTCGAACCCCCACGCTTTTAAGGGCGGCGGATTTTGAGGAGTATGCCTGAATGAGGCGACGCGGCTAGCAGCCCAACACGTTGCGCTCATAGACGCCGTCGCTGGGATCAAGGCGGCTGGATTCGCTGCAGTATTCGCGCTTGGACAACGGTCTCTCTGAGACTGGGGCGTCCTGCCACTGCGTTGCGGTGCCAGTGACAAATGCGCCCTGCATGGTGTGACCGGTCATGGGCGAGGTGACCGCTACCCGCTTGGTAGCGGGGCAGCGGGCTCGAGAGATCCAACTCTCGCCGGCAGCGGAGCACGTGTAGCCAAATGCGGCCACCTGTCGAGCGGGCATTGGAGTCGCTGGCTGCGCCGGCATTTGCGCCGGCTCCTGATACTGACGTTGGTTCGCCGGACGCGCTGTCTCTGCAGGCCGTGGTGGCGGCGGATCTACGTCCACCACGTCTCTAGTCCCAACAGTCTTTTGCTGGGCACTACAGGGAGTTTGTTGGTACAACTTCTGACCATCTGCGTCGGTGCATATGAACACCTGCCCTTGCGAATGCGCCGGCGTGAACGCAACGGCCGTAGCCAACGTGATGACCACTTTTATGGCCTTTGATGCCCTGATCATCGGAACTCTCCGTGTTGGTCGATGCGCCTAGCTAGTGTAGCGACAGGCCGGTTGTGGAGTGCACCTAGCCAAAGCGCTCGCTGGGTCACTGAGATACGCGGCGGGTAGGACGTAATCAGCCTGCGATATTCGCTGTTCGGCCAACAACAATCATTCGAGAGTGTCTGTTGCTTGTTTCCCGAAAGCGGCCATTCAAGTCAGGAGGCGACCGTCGCTGTGGTGATTCGGTCTTGGTTGCGTATTCCGGTCGACCTGATCACCCGTTCCGGCCGGCGTTGATCAGCCCGCTGGTGTTGATCAGGGTCGGATCGGCTTCAATGCGACCGGCTCAGATTGGGCCAAGAACAGACGGTCGCGCACTCGCGCGGTGTGTCGCCGTAAAGCGGACGTTGGGCCCGGCCTTGGATTTCGGCAACCGCCGCTATGCGCACTTGCCGAAGCCAATTTCAGTCAAGAGCGATTCGCTGGCATTCGATGGTAACGAGCATGGGCCATGCGACGAACTGCGCTTGCAATTCGAGGCCGTCACGCAGTTCGGGCAACGGTATCGCCAAGTAATTAAAGCGATGATCGAGATGTTGATCGTCAAGCACGAAACCAAACGCCAGGTCGGCCGCATCAGCGGCTGAGCAAAAACGACAACGCCCAGCCCGAAGGCTGGGCGTTGGGCGATCCGTTTCGATCGAATGATGCGTTAGGAATGCGGCGGGCAGACGACCGCCCGGCGATCCTTTGGTGCTACGAAGCTAGATCTGGCCCTGTTATTCACGCCGAGTAAGTGAACCTGTCCCCGTTCTTGGCTGCCGTCATGGACTGGGCGACGCGGCGCGTGCTGTCCTGGCGCGTCTCGAACACGATGGAAGCCGCGTTTTGCACCGAGGTGCTGGAGGAGGCGCTCGAACAATACGGAACGCCAAAAATCTTCAACACCGATCAGGATAGTCAATTCACCAGCAGCGAATTCACTGGCCTGCTGACGAAGCACAACATCCAGATCAGCATGGACGGCAAAGGCTGCTGGCGCGAGAACGTGTTCGTCGGACGGTTGTGGAAATCGGTCGAGTATAGGAACTTCGCTTCGTCAGAAGAATCTGTGGGCGAGCTTTGGCTCCGGAAGTCTGCCAAGTACGTGATACAGCGAGAGTTCGGCGATCCTGAAGGTGCGATAGCCGTAGGCTTTTCTCAGTGTGACTTTGGCCTTGTTGTTCAGGCCCTCGATAACGCCGCTGGAGAACTGCTTCTTGGCCCTGAAATAGTTGAGCAGCAGTTCGCGGTGGCTGCGCACAGTGCGGGCGAATTTCTTCATCGGCTCGATGCGTGAACGCATTGCCCGTTTGCACCAGGCGTCAAGGAACTTGGCCGCCCAGGCCGGCGAGTCGTATTCCCAGAACAGCTGGAACTCCTCCTTCAGCAGGTAGGCCCGCACGCTCTTCAGGTTGTAGGCCAGCAGCTCGCGCAGACTGACGTTTTGCTTGTCGGTCAAGTTCTCCGGCCGCTTGAGCAGGCACCAACGCTTGTTCTTCAGCACCGGCTCGTAGCCCTCGCGGACCCTACGGCGTGCCTCGCCGGCGCGCACCTCGTCCAAGGCCTTGTTGAGCTTGGCCACCATGTGGAAGCGGTCCAGGATGTTCAGCGCCTGCGGGCAATGCTTGGCGATGACCTTCAGGTAGGGCCGCCACATGTCCGAGCAGATGAACTCGACCTTGCCAGCCAACTGCTCACCGATGAGGGCGAAGAACGTCTCGAAGCTGTGCTTGGTGCGGTCCTTGCCCACCCACAGCAGCCGCACGCAGTCGGCCTCGATCTGATAGACCAGCGTCAGGAACTTCTGGCGCTTGCCGATGTGGATCTCGTCGACGCCGATGGCGCGCAAGGTCCGGAGCTCACGATGCGCCAGTCCCCACTGCACGACGTACTCCACCGCGTGGCAGACCTGATCCCAGGTCGTGCCGAAACTCGAGGCCGTCTCCTTCCACGACAGCTTGCGCGCCCAGTGCGCAAGGAACAGCATGTAGGCCTTGGTCAGGCTGTGCTTGCCGATGGCCCAGGGTACCGACTCCACCTTGACGCCACAGCCGGGACACTGCACGCGCCGCATGGCATACAGCAACACCACGGCATAGCCCCAGATCGGGATGAACGCGAAGCGCCGCAGGGGCAGCACGTCGTAACCAGGCGCGGCCTTGCCGCAACACGAGCAGTGGGCCTTGGAGCCACGGCGGGGACGCACGTCGACCTCGATGGTGCTGGTGGCCTCAACCAGCCGCACCGCGGCGTAGACGAAACCTGGAAAGTGGTGGCAGGCATTGAGCAAGCGGGCGAGCAACATGGTCAACTCCGGTGGCAACGTAGAGGACGAGAACAGTCTCGAGCCGCAGCACGCGCAGCGCCTGCGCCAAGCCGCCCCGGACCTCGATGACTGGCCTCGATCCTGGCTCGTCGATCCCGCAGACATCCCCGTGGGCCAGCAGATCGTTCACGTGCTCACGCCGTTCCTGCTGCACCTGCTGGACCAGGGCCTGGCCAAGGCAACCTTGCGCCGGCATCGCGACAACCTCTGGACGCTCGGCGGTGAACTCATCCGGTGCCGCTACGACGACGACGAACTGGCCAGCAAGCACGTCATGGATGCCCTGCGACAACTCATCGAAGGCGATGGTGGGCCGCTGATGTGGCCGCGCATCACCGAACCGGAACAGGACTCGCTGGATACCACCTGTCGCAAGCTTGATCGCTTCCTTCGCGAATCGGCCGCAGGCAAAACACCCGACTGACGAAACGCCCGATCGGCGCGGCGGGCAACTCGTCTCGCAGGCTCAGGACGGCCGAAAACCGCCCACAAATTGTCCGGAAGAACCGGAATTCGAAGCTGGGCGCAATAGATCGACCGGCGCTCAAGACCTTGACTTTATTTGTCAAGCATGAAATTTTCAAATTTGCGAAAGTAGGAAGTTGCTGTGAACGCTACGGGCTTGATCTCCAACTCTCTCGGCTCCGACCTTCGTGGCTCCGGCCGGGAACGGGTCCTGTTCTTGCTCAAAACAAAGGGCGCGCAGACCTCTGCGCGCATGAGCAGCGAGCTGGGCGTCACCACGATGGCGGTACGCCAGCATCTGGCCGTCCTGGAGGCAGAGAAGCTCGTCGACTACACGATCCAGCGCCGCGAGGTGGGCCGCCCCGCCCGGGTGTGGCAGCTGACGCCCAAGGCGAATGAGCGGTTTTCCGATGGTCACGCCGAGCTCGCCGTCGGCATGCTGCAGGCTATCCAAGGCGCCTTCGGTGAACAAGGCCTTGATCGTCTGACCCAGGAACGGACACGGCAGCAGGCCGACAGTTACGGCGCGCGGATGCCCGCTCAGGGTGCGCCCATCGAGGAGCGCGTGGCTACCCTTGCCAAGATGCGGTGCGAAGAAGGCTATATGGCCGAGTTGAGACGCGGGCGCAACGGGGCGATCGAGCTCGTCGAGAACCACTGTTCCATCGCCAATGCCGCGCGCATCTGTCCGCAGCTATGCGCCAGCGAGCTGTCGCTGTTTCGCACACTGCTGGGTGGCGACGTCAACGTAGACCGGGTGGAGCACATCCTCTCGGGAGACAGGTGCTGCGCCTATCGCATCACCGAACGAGCCGACCCGCCGGCAGTGAAAGCAACCCGATAGGTCGTGGTGCGGCACTTGGGGGCGGTCTTTTTATCAATTAAGAAAGAATACGCTTTCGTAACTATGCTATCGTCGTCCAGGGGAACCACCCGCACCAGGAAAGGGCGATGGAAGCTACCGCGACGATTACCAACCGCAGCACGATGCAAGAGGTTTTTGATGCCTATCCGAGCGCGCAGCGCGCTCTGTTTCGTCGCTACCACATCGGCGGATGTAACAGCTGCGGATATGAACCAGGCGACCTCCTCGAGCAGGTAGCCAGCAGCCACAAAATCGATGATCTCGACGAGCTCATCGGCTTCATCGAGCAGGCTGAGCAGACCGACCGGCAACTCCAGATCAGCCCCGTTGACGTCGCCGCGATGGTGCAAGGCGAAACTCCGCCGCGTCTGATCGACGTGCGCACGGCGGAAGAGTGGGACTTGGCTCGAATCCAGGGCGCGACGCTCAACACCGAGGACTTGGCGCAGGAGATGATGCGCTGGCCCAGAGACACCCTCATCATCTTCTACTGCCACTTCGGGCAGCGCAGCGTTGACGCCGCGTCGTACTTCGCCGGCCACGGCTTCAGCAGCGTCCGCTCAATGACCGGTGGTATCGATGCCTGGTCGCTTTCCGTCGACGCGTCCGTGCCGCGCTACGAGGTCTCTCCCTCCGATGGCAAGGCGATGCTTCGCACGCTCCGTTCGGTGGTGTCGAAGGCCGCCGGCTGCACTAACCAGGAGGCCGTGCAATGAGCGCCGTCCAGAAAGAGCTCCAGGAACTCACCAGCCGCGAGTACCAGTACGGGTTCGTCACCGAGCTCGAAACGGACCTGGCGCCGCGCGGGCTGAACGAGGCTGTCGTCCGCCTCATTTCGTCGAAAAAGAACGAGCCGCAGTGGCTGCTCGACTGGCGGCTTGAGGCTTACCGCCATTGGCTCACGCTGACCGAGCCGAGCTGGCAGAACGCCCACTACGACGCCATCGACTACCAGGACATCATCTACTACGCGGCACCCAAGTCGAAGACCGACGGTCCCAAGAGTCTTGACGAAGTCGACCCGGAAATCTTGCTCATGTTCAACAAGCTCGGCATCTCACTGGCCGAGCAAGGGCGGCTGAGCGGTATTGCCGTGGACGCCATCGTGGACTCGGTCTCGGTCGGCACCACGTTCAAGCACAAGCTCGCCGAAGTCGGCGTCATCTTCTGTTCGTTCTCCGAGGCCGTGCAGGACCACCCAGGCCTGGTCCGGAAATACCTTGGTTCGGTTGTGCCTTACAAGGACAACTATTTCGCGACGCTCAACTCCGCCGTTTTCAGCGACGGCTCGTTCTGCTTCATCCCCAAGGGCGTGCGCTGCCCGATGGAACTTTCCACGTACTTCCGCATCAACCAAGCCGATACCGGCCAGTTCGAGCGCACGCTCATCGTCTGCGAGGACGACGCGTATGTGAGCTATCTCGAAGGCTGCACTGCGCCGATGCGCGACAAGAACCAGTTGCATGCCGCCGTGGTCGAACTGGTCGCGCTCGAGCGCGCGCAGATCAAGTACTCCACCGTGCAGAACTGGTACCCGGGCGACAAGGACGGCAAGGGCGGCATCTACAACTTCGTCACCAAGCGCGGACTGTGCTTTGGCGCGAACTCGAAGATCTCCTGGACCCAGGTCGAGACCGGTTCCGCCATCACCTGGAAATACCCCAGCGTCGTCCTCAAGGGCGACAATTCGGTTGGCGAGTTCTATTCCGTCGCCCTGACCAACAACCGTCAGCAAGCCGACACCGGCACCAAGATGATCCACATCGGCAAGAACACCCGCAGCACGATCTTGTCGAAGGGAATCTCCGCCGGCCACGGGCAGAACACCTACCGGGGGCTGGTGAAGATCCTCAAGCCGGCGACTGGAGCCCGGAACCACACGCAATGCGACTCCCTGTTGCTTGGTAGCCAGTGCGGCGCGCACACGTTTCCATACATCGACGTGATGAATCCAACGGCACAAGTCGAGCACGAGGCGACCACCTCGACGATCGGCGAGGACCAGTTGTTCTACTGCCGCCAGCGTGGCATTCCGGTTGAGGACGCGGCGGCGATGATCGTCAATGGGTTCTGCCGCGAGGTCTTCAAGGAGTTGCCGATGGAATTCGCCGTCGAGGCTCAGAAGCTCCTCAGCGTCAGTCTGGAAGGGTGTGTCGGATGATGCTGCAAATCAGAAATTTGCGCGCCAGTGTTGCCGGCAAGGAAATCCTGCGCGGCCTTAGCCTCAACGTCAGCGCCGGCGAAGTACACGCCATCATGGGACCGAACGGCTCGGGCAAGAGCACCCTGGCCAATGTTCTGGTGGGTCGCGCAGCCTACGACGTCACCGGCGGCGAGGTTCTTTACGAGGGCAAGGACCTGCTCGCCATGTCGCCGGAACAGCGCGCGGTCGAAGGTGTCTTTCTCGCGTTCCAGTATCCGGTCGAGATCCCCGGCGTCGGCAATATGTACTTCCTGCGGACCGCGCTCAATATGCTGCGCAAGCAGCGCGGGCTCGAAGAGCTTGATGCGTTGGATTTCCTGACTCTCGCCAAGGAGCGGATGAAGCTGGTCGAAATGGATCCGAGCTTCATGAGCCGGTCGGTCAACGCAGGATTCTCCGGGGGCGAGAAGAAGCGCAACGAGATCCTGCAGATGGCGGTTCTTGAGCCCAAGCTCGCCATCCTGGACGAGACCGACTCCGGCCTCGATATCGACGCGCTCCGAGTGGTCGCGAGCGGGGTGAATGCGCTGCGCAGCAAAGATCGGGCGCTCGTAGTCATCACCCACTACCAGCGACTGCTCGACTACATCGTCCCGGACTTTGTCCATGTCATCGCGAACGGTCGCATCGTGAGGTCAGGCGACAAGCATCTGGCTCTCGAACTTGAGCAGTACGGCTACGCGGACGTCGAACAGGACGCGGCCGGGGGTGCACCTAGCGTCGTTGGAGCGATGCCATGAGCGATGCCATGAGCGCCCCGGCGAGCGCCTGGCTGCAGAGGCTTTCGCGGCCTGAATCCAGCCGCAATCGTCACTCTCCGGTTTGGCTCAAGGAGTTTCGCCACGCCGCCTTGCAGTGGGTTTCGGAGCGGGGCTTCCCGACGGCAAGAGACGAAGCCTGGAAGTACACGCGGGTCGGGCCACTCCTGAACGTCGCTTTCGAGCCGGCCGAGCCGGACCCGAGTCGCCGGCTGTCGTCGGCGGTAATCGACCAGCTGGCGGGCAACCTCGGCGGCATCCGGCTGGTGTTCGTCAACGGACACTTTGCCCCCGATTGTTCGTCGCTGAAGAAGCTTCCTCCGGGCACCAAGGTGGAAAGCCTGGCCTCGGCGCTCGCCGAGGAGGAGGGGGGCGGGTCGCTCGAAGCACATCTGTCGCGTCCGTTCGCAGAGCAGACCCACGCGTTCACTGCACTCAACGCGGCCTGCGCCGAGGATGGGGCGTTCGTTCGGATTCCAGCCAACACGATGATCGAACATCCAATTCACCTCGTGTTCCTCTCGGACGCGGGCGCCGCCATCACGGCAGGCCCGCTCGTGTCCCATCCAAGATCCTTGCTGCTCGCGGGCGCCGGGAGCCGGGCAACGATCGTGGAAACCTACGTCGGCCTCCCGGGCGAGATCAGCCTCACCAACGCGGTCACTGAGCTTGTGCTCGACGAGGGCGCGGCGATTGAACACTACAAGGTCCAGGATGAGGTGGAGACAGCATTCCACATCGCGCTACTGGATGTGCGACAGGAGCGAGACACCCGGTTTACGACGCACTCGGTTGCGCTGGGCTCCTCGCTTGCTCGGCACGAGGTTACGGTAAGGCTCCAAGGCCCGGGGGCGGAGACCACGCTGAACGGCCTGTACATGCCCCGAAACAGGCAGCACCTCGACAACCCGACGACGATCGACCACATCGCGCCCGAGTGCACCAGCCGCGAGCTCTACAAGGGCGTGGTCGATGGGCGGGGTCGCGGTGTCTTCGACGGCCGCGTCATCGTACGTCCCTGGGCGATGAAGACGGATTCAAGCCAGACCAACAAGAACCTCCTGCTTTCGGAGTCAGCCCAGGCCAACACGCGGCCGCAGCTGGAGATCTTCGCCGATGACGTGAAATGCGCCCATGGCGCCGCTGTCGGCCAGCTCGACGAAGAGGCCGTGTTCTACCTGCGTTCGCGCGGTATTCCGGAGCCTGCCGCGCGCGATCTGCTCACCTACGCGTTCATCGGCGAGATGCTGGAACTCATTCGGCTGGCACCTCTCAGGTCCCACGTAGAAAAGCTGGTGGCGTCGCGCTTGCAGGCGGGCGGCGTGGCGGTGGCTGCGGCGGCATGACCGTGGCACAGATCAATTCCGCGACGAGTTGCGTGACAGGTCTGGGGCTTGCGCACGGGCAGGCGGAACGGAACGGCGCGGCTGATTTCGACGTCGAGCGCATACGCCAGCACTTTCCGATCCTCTGGCAGGAGGTCTACGGAAAACCCCTCGCCTACCTCGATAGTGCTGCGACCAGCCAGAAGCCGCAGGGGGTCATTGATGCGATGTCGCGTTTCCTGTTGACGGAGAACGCGAACGTTCACCGGGGTGTGCACTACCTTGCCGAGCGCGCGACGGATGCCTACGAGGGAGCCCGGGCCAAGGCCCGGGGATTCCTGAACGCCGAACACGCCCACGAGATCATTTTCGTGCGCGGCACCACTGAAGCGATCAACCTCGTCGCGCAAACCTACGGCAAGCAGCATGTCGGTCAGGGCGACGAGGTTCTCATCACTGCGATGGAGCACCACTCGAACATCGTGCCTTGGCAGATGCTCTGCGAACAAACCGGTGCGCTTCTTCGCGTAGCGCCCATCAACGATGACGGCGAACTCTTGCTCGATGAATTCGAGCGGCTCATCGGCCCGAAGACCAGGCTCGTGGCCGTCACCCACGTCTCGAACGTGCTCGGCACCATCAATCCCATTCGGCGCATCGTCGAGATGGCTCACGCACGAGGCGCGCGCGTTCTGGTCGATGGTGCGCAGTCTGTTCCGCATCTGAAGGTCGACGTGCAGGCGCTGGGTTGCGATTTCTACGCGTTCTCAGGCCACAAGATGTATGGCCCCACCGGCATCGGCGTTCTCTACGGCCGCAGTGAGCTGCTCGAACAGATGCCTCCCTACCAGGGCGGCGGCGACATGATTCTGTCCGTCAGCTTCGACAAGACCGTCTACAACAAGCTTCCCTACAAGTTCGAGGCGGGTACGCCAGACATGGCGGGCGCGGTCGGGCTCGGCGCCGCCATCGACTTCCTCGTCGGCCTCCCGCACGAAGCGCTCAGCACCCATGAAGAAGATGTGCTGGCCTACGGCACGCGCAAGCTCGAAGCGGTACCGGGACTCCGACTCATCGGCACGGCCCAGGCCAAGGCCAGCGTCCTGTCCTTCGTGCTCGATGGCGTTCACCCGCATGACATTGGCACCATCCTTGACCGGGAGGGCGTCGCGATTCGCGTCGGCCATCACTGCGCGCAACCCTTGATGAGCCGGTTGGGTGTGCCCGCTACGGCGCGCGCGTCGCTGGGCTGCTACAGCACTCGGCAGGACATCGACGCGCTGGTGACTGGCCTAGGCAAAGTAAGGGAGATCTTCCAATGAGCAGCGAGCTTCGCGACCTCTACCAGGAAGTGGTCATCGACCACAGCAGGCATCCGCGCAACTTCCGCACGCTTGATGACCCGACGAGCACGGCCGAAGGCTTCAATCCGCTATGCGGCGATCACCTCACGCTTTACGTGAAGCTTGGCGACGGAGTCATCGAGGATATCGCCTTCCAGGGAGACGGATGCGCCATCTCGAAGGCCTCGGCGTCGCTGATGACCGCCGCGCTCAAGGGCAAGCATCAGCAAGAGGCGTTGGCGCTATTCGGGCGCGTCCACACCCTGCTGACCGAGGGGCCGAAGGGCGAGGTGAACCTGGAGGGCGTCGGCAAGCTCGCGGCGCTGTCCGGCATCTGGGAATTCCCGTTGCGGGTCAAGTGCGCCACCCTCGCGTGGCACACGTTGCGCAACGCCCTCGAAAGAAATGGGCCTGCGGATTTCAAGGGAATAAACAATCATGGGTCCTGACCTGCACACAGAGATTGAGATCACGCGGGACTGCGAAGTAACGATGATCCCGCGTGGGGAGATGCTGACGCTTTGGAAAGGTGACACCGTCGTGGTGACGCAGGCGCTGGGCGGCAGCTTCACTGTAAGGACCGAGATGGGCTACCTGGTGCGGGTCGGTGCGCTAGATGCAGACGCGCTGGGGCTCGAGGGCGCGGCGGCGGAAGAAGCGCCGGGGGAAGCGGGGCCTTTTAGTCTGGAGAAGGTGATCGAGAAGCTCAAGACCGTGTTCGATCCGGAGATACCGGTCAACGTGGTGGATCTCGGGCTGATCTACGTCTGCGAAGCGCACCCGCTTGGCGACGGTGGACACCGGGTCGAGATCCAGATGTCGATGACGGCGCCCGGCTGCGGGATGGGCGATGTGCTCAAGGCAGATGCGTGCCGCAAGGTGCAGGGAGTGGCCGGCGTCACCGACGTCGACATTGAGATCGTCTGGGAGCCGGCCTGGGACCAGAGCCGCATGTCCGAGGCTGCAAAACTGCAGCTCGGCCTGTTCTGAGGGCCAAGCCCATGGCTGACTTTGTAAAGGCAGCGAAAACCCACGAAATCGAGATCGGTGAGGCGCGACTGGTCTACGTCAAGGGCAGGGAAATCGCCCTGTTCAACGTCGACGGTCAGTTGTTCGCGCTCGACAATACCTGTACGCACGAAGACCTCCCTTTGGTCGAGGGAGAAATCTCGGGTTTTGAATTGACCTGCCCCTGGCACGGCGCGAAGTTCGACCTGCGCACAGGAGAAGTTCTCGCCCCCCCAGCTTACGAAGCCGTCGCGCGCTACTGCGTTCGTGTGACGGGAACCGACATCGAAGTAGAGCTGTAGGAACGTGCCGCCAAGCGGCCAAAAGAAAAGGAACCTGAGAGATGCAAACCACCGCTACGCACCACGCTCATGAGCATGCGTCAAACGCGTCGTCCAACCCTTTCGCCAGTTCTGAAAAGCTGCCAGGAGTCAGGCATCTCATCGCGGTGGGCAGCGGCAAGGGCGGCGTGGGGAAGTCCACCGTCAGCGTGAATCTCGCGCTCGCGCTGCAACAGCTCGGCTACCGGATCGGGCTCGTGGATGCGGACGTCCTGGGGCCGAGCATCCCCGGGATGCTGGGACTTCCCAGCGGCCAGCCGCCTGCGGTCGACGCGGACGAGATGATTACCCCCGCAGAGCGGTACGGCCTGAAGACCGTATCGATGGGCATGTTCGCTGGCGACGACAAACCGGCCATCTTGCGTGGACCGATGGTGAGCAAGTTCCTGAAGATGTTCGTCGGCTCGGTGCACTGGGGACAGCTGGACTACTTGATACTCGATCTCCCGCCCGGGACCGGCGACACCCAGCTGACACTGGCCCAAAGCGTGCCGCTGTCCGGCGCAATCATCGTCACCACGCCGCAGAACGTGAGCCTCAAGATCGCCCGCCGCGGATTGCGGATGTTCGAGACCGTGCACACCCCGATCCTCGGCATCATCGAGAACATGAGCAACTTCACCTGTCCGCACTGCGGAAAGGACACGGACATCTTCCGCCGTGGCGGCGGTGAGCGGATGAGCCGGGAACTCGGCGTGCCGTTCCTGGGCACGATTCCGCTCGACCCCGACATCGTCACTTGCGGGGACCAAGGGCGTCCATTGATGATCGAGAAGCCGAACTCGTCCGCCGCCCAGGTGTACCTGGCGATCGCCAGCGAGCTCAATGACCGACTGCAGGGGCTTCCAAGCTCGGCGCTGAAGCCATTCGTGTGGACTTGGGCCACCGGCGCGGGCGCGCCGGCGTGGGTGGAGAGCGCCGTTGCACCGGCGGGCTTGCGCACGACCGCGATTGGCTTACGCCAGCGCGATGCGCGGACGCTGTCCGTGCTCTGGGAGGACGGCCAGCGGAATGACTTCGACGTCCGCGACCTGCGGCTGAACTGCCATTGTGCCCTGTGCAGGGAGGAGATGAGCGGGCGCGCCCTGTTGGATCCAAAGAGCGTGCGAGCGGACATCGCTCCACTCACGATCGTCAGCGTGGGCAATTACGCCATCTCGATCTCCTGGAACGACGGCCACAGCACCGGGATCGACACCTTCAAGCACTTGCGGGCACTGGGTGAGCGCGGTGCGGCGGCGGTCGCCGAAGATGTCTGACGTTCTGCCGGTCGACCGGGCGATCACGATCCGCGCCGAGATATTGCTCGCCGACCCCGACGTGTGCAAGTTCACGGTGAGCCAGCGCGTGTATCCCGGCGGCCCGTTCTTCTTTGACAGCAAGGAACGGGCTGCTCGCTCGCCACTGGTCGAGCGCTTGTTCGCGCTTGCCGGCGTTGCCCATGTGCTGGTTACCGACAACGTGGTGACCGTCGGCAAGCAGCCCGACGCTGCGTGGCTGGAGCTGAAATCGGTCATCGGAGCGACCATCCGCACGCAGTTGCTGACGGGCGTGCCGGCCTTGCTCGATACGCCTGACAACCGGTCGTTCACCGGGGTACTGACCAGCACGCGCGACCGACGCTCGGGCAAGTACGAGGTTCGCGTCGCGCTCAAGCGGCACTGCGAGGCAACCCTCATTCCGAGCGGAGAGAAGCTGACGCTAGCGCAAGGTGACGGGGTCGTGGTGACGCAGGCGCTGGGCGGCAGCTTCACCGTCAGGACCGAGAGGGGCTATCTGGCGCGGGTCGCCGCGCTTGATGCCGACGCGCTGGGGCTTGAGAGCGCGGCGCAGCAAGCGGCGCCCGTGGACGCGGGGCCCTTTACGCTGGAGAAGGTGATCGAGAAGCTCAAGACCGTGTTCGATCCGGAGATCCCGGTCAACGTGGTGGACCTCGGACTGATCTATGTCTGCGCAGCTCACCCGCTCGCAGACGGCGCCCACCGGGTCGAGATCAAGATGTCGATGACGGCGCCGGGCTGTGGCATGGGCGACGTGCTCAAAGAGGACGCCCGCGCCAAGGTGCAGGCGGTTCCCGGTGTCGCCGAGGTCGACATCGAGATCGTCTGGGAGCCAGCCTGGGACCAGAGCCGTATGTCCGAGGCTGCCCAACTGCAGCTTGGCCTGTTTTGAGGAGGAAGAGATGACAAACATCAAGGTCACCGTGAAGGCGAATGACCCCAACGTCGACAGGAAACACACCGATGTCAGAATCACCGTTTACTGAGCAGGACTGGCGCCGATTCATAGCCAGTTTGGGGGAGGACCCCGATAGAGCAGGCCTCGTAGAAACACCCTCCCGCACGGCAAAGGCCTGGAAGCACTGGACTGCCGGGTACGACCAAGACCCGGCTGAATGCCTGAAAGTGTTTGAAGACGGGGCGGAGCAGTACAACGAACTCATCGTGGTACGCGGTATCCCTGTCTATAGCCATTGCGAGCACCACTTGGCGCCTTTCTTTGGCGGCGCCACGATTGGCTATGTTCCTAATGGGAAAATAGTGGGCTTGTCAAAACTGACGCGTCTGGTTGATTGTTTTGCTAGTCGACTGCAAGTGCAAGAACGACTCACGATTCAGATTGCCAACGCCCTGATGACACATCTGCAACCGCAAGCGGTTGGCGTCGTCATTCGCTGCCGTCACCTGTGCATGGAAAGCCGCGGCATTCGCACTCAGGGCGAGGAAAGCGTCACCTCAGCCATGCTCGGCGCACTGCAGCCTAACCAGGCGCTGCGCGCGGAATTTTTTGCTTTGGCGCGTGAGGCGTAATGTGGTCAATCAAGACCCAATCAGCACCGAAATCTCCCCAACCGTCGCGACGCTAGCCGAGCTCGCAAAGTTGGCAAACTACTCGCTCATGGACACGCTCAACTGCGATCCTGACGCGAAAGCCAACGGAGCCGACCACGCGCCGCGACAAGTCTTCACGGGCCACTATGTCCCCGTCAATCCGACGCCAATCAAAGACCCAGAGTACGTCGCGCACAGCAAAACATTTTTCCGTGAAATTGGCTTCGCCGACAGCATGGCGCAGTCGTCTGACTTCGTCCGCATGTTTTCCGGCGACCTATCGCAGGTTCCGGAGCCGATGCGCAAGGTCGGATGGGCGTGTGGCTATGCACTTTCCATCTTCGGCACCGAATACACCCAGCAGTGCCCGTTCCAAACCGGCAACGGCTACGGCGACGGTCGCGCAGTTTCCGTGCTTGAGGCCGTCATCAACGGTCGACGCTGGGAAATGCAGCTGAAAGGCGGCGGCCGGACGCCATACTGCCGCGGCGCGGATGGTCGCGCCGTCCTGCGCTCGAGCGTCCGCGAGTTCCTGGCACAGGAGCACATGCACGCCCTCGGCGTGCCAACGTCACGGTCCTTGAGTTTGTACGTTTCGAAAACCGAGACGGTCAGGCGGCCGTGGTACTCGGAGGGCTCGCGCTCGCAGGATCCCGACACGCTTATCTCGGAGGCAGTCGCCATCTCGACGCGCGTCGCACCGTCGTTCATTCGGGTCGGCCAACTCGAGCTCTTCGGTCGTCGTGCGCGCAGACAGGAACATCCGTCAGCGATGGATGAGCTCGAGCAGCTTGTGTTGCACTTGATCGATCGTGAGTACGCTGACGTCATCGACAACAAACTAGGCACCGCTGAAAAAGTGCTGTTGCTCGCGCGCGAGTTCCGCACTCGCCTTAGCTCACTTGTGGCGAACTGGATCCGCGTCGGCTACTGCCAGGGCAACTTCAACAGCGACAACTGCGCGGCCGGTGGCTTCACACTCGACTACGGTCCATTCGGATTCTGCGAGGTGTTCAACCCGCACTACCAGCCATGGACGGGTGGTGGACAGCACTTCTCGTTCCTTAACCAACCCGTGGCAGCAGAACGCAACTTCCACATGTTTTGCACGGCATTGCGGCCGTTGCTGACCTCGCATCCGGACTCTCTGCGACAGCTCGACGATATTCGAAGTGGCTTTGCGAAAGTAATGCAGGCGCAAATGGAGCAGATGTGGGCTGCCAAACTTGGACTTGGCAGTTTTCACGCGGCGTTGTTCAGTGAACTCGAAACGCTCATGGTGCAAACGCCTGTTGACTACACCATCTTCTTCCGCGAGCTATCAACGGTGCCTGACGACATTGGCCCACTCAAAAAAAGCTTCTACACGGTCGCCTCCGAAGGGCTGGACCAGCGCTGGTCCGAGTGGCTCACAACATGGAAATCGCTCATCGGCAGCGCCAGCAACGCGAATGCGGCGAAGCCCCGCTCCCGTGAGGAGCTCTCCAGGCAGATGAAACTGGTCAATCCCAAATACAGTTTGC
>Ga0163148_10002245_pt1 | contig 23486 bp, 3 predicted proteins | sample OliLakLV19MP7P2_FD_148606 | JGI IMG/M metagenome (GOLD analysis project Ga0163148, IMG submission 148606) | Freshwater microbial mat bacterial communities from Lake Vanda, McMurdo Dry Valleys, Antarctica- Oligotrophic Lake LV.19.MP7.P2 | ecosystem: Environmental > Aquatic > Freshwater > Lake >... | reverse complement strand
AAAAAGAAGATTGCTTTTGACAAGGTTCGACGACTCTTGAATCGAATGAAGCCCAAAGAAGTCAAGGCACTTGGAAAGAGAGGAAGGCTCAATGCTAGCAGCAAGGCGAGCACCATTGGCAGTAGCAGCAAGGTCTCGGCGTCGTCTAAAGCAAACAGTGATTCCGGTTATGCCGCTGGCGCGTCTGTAGCTTCCAGTGCTCAGCAGATCCAGGGCATTCGACGATTGCAATCTTTGACTGGCAAGACCAGGTTCGCTGCCTCCAATAAATCCGTTGCTAGTAGCAAAAAGTCTGAGAAAAAGCAGCCGGAGCAGCAGCCTAAATCAGCCATTCAGATGGCCGTAGACGAAGCACAGAGTATCAAGGCAACAGTTTCGTCATCGTCATCTCAAGATGGTGCTCAATCCAAGTCCAACTCAACCACCCATAGCAATAGCAGCAAGGTGCTGGTGGAGACTGTGTTGAGTGGTACATCGACATATCGCGATGCTCAATCCAAGTCCGGCTTCACCACCAATACCAACGCCAGCGAGATTGTAATGACGCATGTGTTGAACAATGCCTCCTCGTCCTCTCAAAATGGTCAATCCAAGTCCAACTCCACCAGTAACAGCAACAACAGCAACAAGATGCCCTTTGAAGAGGAGTTGCAAGATCTCGACGAAGACGAGGACAACTTGGACTTTGCAGCAGGCCTTCTCCTTCGAGCTGCCGAGTTCAGGGCCGGTCCCAACGTGGATGAGGACGTATTGTCAGAAATCATCACACAAGTGTCTTCTGCCAAGGGGGCTAGCTCCTTGCACGGCTCCATTCATAACTCCATTCACAAGTTGATCGAAGCCCAGTCCCGGTCCGCGTCTATGGAAAGTTCCCTCGAAGAAGATGATGGCAGTGCGACTCTTGGGACCACCACCAACAAGTCCATGAAAGACAGCGCGACTCTCAACACGCAGGAAAAGAAGGTCACATCGGCCTTTTACCAAACGCTTTTGGCACGCGCCATGAAGCTCAAGAGCTCCAAGGATGGGTTGCCCGGCAGAAAGGAATTGTCTTCGGTGGCGGAAAGCGTTTCGGATACCCGCAAGAGCGACACTCTTCTTTCAGCTCGACAGACACCCATGGCGGCAGTGGCAGCGAGCAAGATGGAGGTACCCAAGATTCCAACTGAAATTGGCGTCACCACCAAAGCGAGCAAATCTGTGTCGAGTAAATCCCAGTCGAACAAATCTGAGAAAAAAGAAGAGAAGCAACAGCCTATTCCTCCTGCCGCTAATGATGAGATACCAAAGGAGGTCATGGTGGAATCCAAAAACAAAGAGACGGCCAAGCATCAAGAAAAGAACATGCTTGCTCCGACAGGCAGAAAGAACACGACAGGAGGTGATAATGCGTCTCAGGCTTCAACCCAACGCGACTCTGTTTGGGAGAAGCTTTGGGATAAGTGGGAGCCTTTCAAGAAAGAGGGGCAAGACCCTCCGCAAGAGGGGGACGCCGATCCTTCTTCGCCAAGGACGGGTGTTAAAAAATCGGATCCTCCCGAGTCAATTGCAAGTCCTTTTCTGGATGAGAAGGATGGCAACCAGTCGATTGCACTGTCCTTTATGGACAATAAGGACGACAACGAGCCAATTGTGATGCCATTTCTGGACGAGAGGGATGGCCACGATGACGCAAGTCAAAACATTGTTATTCTGCATGACAGAGATGACGAAGATATCTTAAAAGAGCACGGACATGGTCACGCCCCATTCGATAGTAGTATAAGATTGCTGAATGAGGCCGTCCTAGCAACACCGAGTAATAGAAGTTATGCTGGTACCTCGGATTCGTCAAACGGGCAACTGCTGTTGGTTGCATCTACGCTGGAGTCGTTGGAGAGAATGAAGACCGATGCATCAAGAGCAGACGTATCAAAGTCAACAAGGAACAGATCAAGATCACATTCGCCACAGAGATCTCCAAGACTGGCAGGTAGTTCATTTTTTGGCAAGAAGATACGAAAGCAAGGCGATATTCCGTCTGATGTGGAATTTCCAATGACACCGATTAACGTCGAAGACTCGGTTACGATGACACATCGTTTGAATCAATATAACATCATGGATGGACCAGCGCCTGCTGCCTATCCAGAGGTTATCCACGTCAATAATGCTGCTACAAGAATCCAAAAGCCGCCACTCGGAGCTCTGAACATTCGAGAAAAACTCAAGAAGAAAGCCGAAGAGAAAGCGGAAAAGCACAAGGCCAATCAGGAGCGCCAATTGAACCAAAATGACGATGACGATGTTTCCGGCGTAACAAACTTTCCCATCACTGAGATCAATGCATGGCACAAAAAGGAGAGTGTGTCTGATCTTGATAATTCTATTCGTAATTTCCCAGTGATCAATATTATGGAGGGTGGAACCATTGCCAACGTCTCTGATCTTGATCCGGGTCCAACTAGAAGACACGACAACGTGGAAGATGATGCTGACAATGATGAGGATGGGGATGAGGAGGACAAGTATGCAGCTACCGAGGGCGGGGTAACTGGTAAAGCGGAAAATCAATTTGTGTATCACCATGACATCGAGCAAGATGGAGAAGATGGAGATGGAGAAGCGCGTGCTGCGCTTGCCGACTCAATTACAGAGTGGAGCATTCAAGAGATTGAGTCAGAAGACACAGGTGCTGTAGCGGTTGAAGTGATGCTAAGCGCTTGCAACCAGACAAGGCTCGGTCAAATGTTCTTGAAAAATGTACCCATGTCATTGCAAAAAAATAAGAAAGACGGAGTGCAAACTGTCCTGAAGCGAATCAACGAACAAGGCCAGAAAATCGTTGTCAAGATGCCCAAATCAAAGGGCAATACTGCAGCGAAAAACTCACAGGCAAAACAAGGCGGTGCCCAGGGAACGAGAAAGAAGCAGGACCCACGATCAAAGATCGTTGAAGAGACACCTAGGGTATCGAACACTGGAAAAGGTCAATTCAGCCGAACTACTAGTGCATCTAGCAGCAATGGTGCCGACATCGATAAATATGCAAGGAAAAAGTCTAGAAATCCCAAAAATGAGCCTGATTTTGACCAAGGATCCGACGCCTCTTCTATTGATGCCAGCCAGAGGTTACCCAGCAAGAGGCTACCGCCCGATGCACCCTCTCGCCACCCCGGCAAAGAAGAAGAAGAGGAGGAGGAGGAGGAGGAAGACCCGTCTGTTCGCCAAATGAAGTCAGCTAGAGATGAGGGAGACGTCGACACGAAAGCTAGTGGAAATCGGACGGCTCTGCGTGCGCTTGCTCGTGCTTTGAATGCAGAGCTCAATGAACACTCCAGCTCATCACGCGAGGAACTTTCAGATGAGGCATTCTTGTCGGAAGCTGAGAACTTTGAGCAATTCGTTTCTGCAGGAGTGAACATAGAGGAGCTCCTTGGTTTGGAAAAAGTATCAGAAGATAGAAGTGACTCAGTCTCCTCCGAGGACAAATACGCCGCTAGGGAGGGTGAGGTGATCAACTTAGTCGATGCCTCGGAAGATGTATCGGAAGAGGAGCTGGACGACGGAAGAAAGCTACTGATGGAAGCTAAGAAGCTGGTGATGAAGAGCCAAATCAGCGAGAATGAGAAAAGGGATCTGCTTGAAACACTTGCAAAATTTGGCCAGGAGAGGCTTTCGTTGAATCCTTCGGCTAGGCTGGAGCTTGTTCGCAGCCTCAGCAATATCAGCGAAGACATCATTCCCGAGCTTATCGACCTCACTGGCTTTGCTGACAGCTTTGGGATGGATGTCGTTATTGAAGGTGACAACGAAGATGAAACGACTACCAAGATCTCAGAAGGGGAGAGCACAACTAATAAATCAATAGGAAACTCTCTCGAAGAGTTGAAAAAAATTGCTGTTCAGCAGGTTGTGGAGCAAGATATTCCTAAAAATCCCGTAAAAAGCCACGACTCGTTGGAAACATTGATGGACCTGGCTGCGCAATTGCTCCGTATGAAGGGTGATCAAGAGGGCGGGGCACTATCGCAGGAGGAAAATAGCAGTAGCTCAAGGTCCGCAGAAAATCAGCAAAAGAACAAAGAAGAAGATCTTGTGATTGTTCAGGGTGTCTCGGTGCCCTCATGGGGGGTGACCTCTCAAACTAGTGATGATAGTTCGGTAGAGGAACGGCAGCTTGCAGCGAAACAGGACCCGAAATCGCTGTCAGAGGCAACTCTCAATAAGATGCTGGAGGAAGTCATGAAGCAGGCGGGAGAAGATACTCTCGACACCGTTCTTCAGGCTACTGGGGCATTTGCCTTTGGGTCGGGCACTGAAGAAAGACCCCAGCCTACTTCATCGAGTACACGGAAAATGATTGAAGAGATCCAAAAAGAGATTGCAGCACTTCAATCTAAGGAAGGGCAGCAACAACAATCTGGACTTAAGGCCAGCTCATCAATGTCGTCTTTTCGTGCATCTCAGAACGGTCAAGTAGAAATTGATTTGGATAATATTGAGGAACAGAAGAACCGATCAGGACATGGAGGTGGTCTTTGCGCTATGACTGCTGGCTTTTGCGGACACGACCATCAGACCCTGCCGTCTGGCAATAACGGTGGCCATGTCTTGCTTAAAAATGGTTCCTCGTCGATCAGCTCGGATATGTTGAACCAAGACCACAGGGCATTGGTCCCGGTAAATGCACCCCCAAAAGATCCCCTGTCATGCTTGGGACAGACAACAGAGAGCATGCTGTGTGGCAAGATGGATCAAGAAGAGTATTTGAAAAATATTGACCATGTGATTATTGCAAACAAAAAGTTTGAACAGCGGAATGCAATCACGGCGGATATAGAACTATTGGAAGGCTCTACATGTGGAACCGAAAAGACCCCCTCAGTTTCTGGCAAGACTTCATCAGTTGATGGCCGAATATCAGTAGGTTCTCATTATTACCGAAGGGTGGATTCCGACTCAAGGACGCAGGGCTTTGAAGTGACGAACAGTGTTGCCCAAAGACTGCGCGGAGACCTGCAACATCAAGCAAGTAGTGTAACACCGTCTCTACCTTCATGGTCGAGATCTTCAGACGATATGAGTGGTACCAATGAAAGCGCACAGCTGGGGGATCTCGGAAAAGACACTATTGAAAGTTTTATTTCCGAGCACTTGGATGCAGATAGTGTGAGCCTCGCGAGTCAGCTTTCGAAAGATATAGAAATTGTCGATACGTTGGTTGTATCACCTAAACCAAAACGAATCGCACGGAAGGCACCTATTCCAGATGATATGAACCGCCAGCGAATTGCCAAGCCAAGTCCAAGAGCAGTGAGACCAAAGCCTCAGCCGGAAAAACTTTTGAATGTCCCCAAAATTCTCAGGGAGGCACCACTTCAAAATGTTCCCAAAATTATCACCGAGGCACCGCTTCTAAATGTTCCCAAAATCATCACCGAGACACCACCAATTATTAACACGCCAACTCAAGCAAGAGATCCAATAGGGTCGTCAGCTCCCGAGGATCCTCCGGAACAAGATGCTCTGCTCGACGACGAACCAAAAGAGACCACAGAAACGTCAACAACGGGAATCGAAGAAAGCGTTACGAAGAATGACACCGCTGTATTCGCGGCAATTATGAGAGCAGCACAGAAAGATAGAGGAGGTCTTGAGCCCGATGCTCCCAAGTGCGGCCTAGACGATGTCCGTCATATGACGATTGCCTTTGATTCTGTAAGTAAGGCTGACAGCGAGATTGCGTCACGGATGACGCAGTCAGTAAGTGGATCTACTGGCGGGTCGTCCAGTCCTTCGTCTAGTAACAGCAACTCGATGGTTGTGAGCGATGGTAGTGCCGGCTCAAAATCGAGTGCGGCTACCGAAGATGAAGAATATGCACAAACTTACGGGCCTTTCGCTGCAAACGGCGATGGACAAGATGGTCCACCCTCTGTGCAAGATCTACCCTCTGTACAAGATGAGCCACCCTCTGGCGACGAACAAGAAGAAGAGTCTAATAGTTTGGCTGAGAGCGAAGCTTCAAAATATTTCATCCCAGCCATCCCATCTCTCCACAATGAAAACGTTATTGACGACGACGGTGACGACGACGGTGACGACGAGGAAGAGGAAGAGGAGGAAGAGGAATCCCAGTTTAATAAAAGGGAGCCAATTGGTGAACGAGGGTCATCTCTCGGCCAAGCGTATAGTGCTCTTGCAGACTACGTGGAATCATTTGGTGAGCAAGAGTCAAGTCTTGGTCAAGTGTCGAGTGCTTTTGCAGAGCACGTGGCGTCATTTGCTTACAATAAAACAACTTCCTTCGCCCATGCCGAAAAAGAAGAGGTCAACACTTATAGATCCACCTCTCCTGGCGGCAGTCCAATGCCGTTTTCTGGTCCCGACACTGCTGTGGAGCACGCCGAGTCTTTTGGTTACAATAAGACAATTTCCTTCACCGATGCCGAAAAGGAAGAATATAGATCTATCGTTTCTCGAGAAAACCCGGTGCCACTTTCCGACCCGGATAATTTGTCGAGGAGGTCGGACAAGTCAAGCACAGGATCTGAGTCCTCAGGTGTTGTAAGCACTTCTACTCCCTTTTTGAAGTCGCCGGCCTTCATCGACCTTAGTGCTTCGATTTACGACTTAAATGGGTCTGATGGTGAACAATCTCGCAATCTGCACAAATCAGATGAAATTGAGACGGATAGGAGTAAGTCCTCCGAAAGAGTGCTAACCGTAACCCTAAATAAGTCATTCGATAAGTCCTCTGATGAAAGCATTGGAGAACCTTCGGAGGGGTCGCGAGTAGCTGAAGCGTCTCAGAATCTTTATCACTCAATTCACAATGTGAACAAATCTCAGTCAATTGAGACGGATAGGAGTAAGTCCTCCGACGGAAGCATTGGGCCTTTGCAGGGGTCGCGCATAGCTGGATCGTCTCAGAATCAGTATCAGTCAGAGGATATCGATTCTGATAGGACTAAGTCCTCCGATGTGAGCGTTGGAGAACCATCGATGGAGCTGCACAAAGCAGTGATCCTTCAGGCTTCGTCGGGTGGGACAGGCTTCGGTCATAGCCGAGCATCTTCAGATGCAGAAGGGATACTCCAGGCATCATCCGGTGGAACAGGCTTCGGTGGTAGTCAAGCATCTTCAGATGCAGCAGGGATACGCCAGGCTTCATCCGGTGGGACTGGTTTCGGTAGTAGCAGAGTATCTTCAGATGCAGCAGGGATACTCCAGGCTTCATCCGGTGGGACTGGTTTCGGTAGTAGCAGGGTATCGTCATATGCCACGTCCACGCCTGCGGAAGGTGACTTTCACGTCAGCATGGGTTCGTCAGACGCCACCTCTACACCTGCAGAAGGCGCGTCAGTTGGGACCGGAACGGCAAAGCACGATCCAAATATAGTCTCGGCTTCGACAAGTATGTCGATTCAACATGATATTTACTCCTACGATTTCAAGAAGAATTCACTTCTGGAAAGCAAAGATACTTTCGACTTTAAGAGGAATTCGATTCTGGAGAGCAAGGATACTTACGATTTAAAGAAAAATTCAATCCTTGAAAGCAAAGATACTGATCCAGATGGACTCCGAAATAATTCGCTTCTTACGAACAGGTCGGTAGCCGTGGGGTCGATTGGTTTGAATATTCCATCTGATGTCGAGGAGGATGGAGAAGACCATATAGAAGGCTTCCATGTTCCACATGTCCCAGATGAGGAGCCATTAATCGAAGGAGTCTCGGACGCCGATTTCCGTGAACGTGAAGAAATTGTCTTTTGCGATGGGTCGGCTGAAAGTGACTACAACTACGATGAAAATGAAAATGACAACCATTTGCCCAGAAGCGGTCGCCACAGCGTTGTCTCCTGCCCCGACATCCACCATTCTATGGATGGGGCTTCACTGGATGCCATAGAATATACAAGTGCACCCACGGAAGTCTTTGGCGACCACGGAGACCAGTCTACGATAGCTTCCGTTTCTGAAGGATATTCTACCAGTCACAGGTCATCGGACCATGTTATGAGGCCAGCTCCGAGTGCAGGAGAGGAACAAGAATCGTCAAAACAAGGTCCACCTGCCACAAATAGCTTCTTGGAAAGCCGGCAAGCTGGTTATAGATCGGTACCCCCCAACGAAAGAAAACCAGTTTCACCGAAGGAAAGAACAGTGTCTCCGAAAGATAGAAAGCCAATTTCTCCTAAGGAAAGACCGGTGTCTCCGAAAGAGGGAAGACCGGCTTCCCCGGTGTCTCCTAGAAGCACACCGTCGATCAAGAGACAGGTGTCGCCGACTCATAGACCGGTTTCGCCTCTTAGCCCACACTCGGTTGGCCCGATTCAAGGTGTAAGATCAACAAGTTCCACACATCCCATACATGTGGTTGACTCGATGATGGCAGCTTCTAGACCCACGTCCCCGAAAAGCCCACATTCGGTAGGTCAGATGCAAGTTGTAAGATCAACAAGTTCCACGCATCCGATCCATGTCGTTGACTCAATGATGGCAGCAGAAGATCCAGACAAGTCCCCAACAACTAGGTCATCTTCTCGTCATATTCCGTCCTCCAGTAGGTCGTTTTCTGAAGCTAAATATGCCATACAGGTGATCGATTCTATGATGGCTGGAAGTAAAGTTCTCTCTGAGTGTGGGTCAGGTTATCATCATCAATCCGATAGTGGGTCAGTTTACCAATCCTACAGTGGATCGTTTTCTAAGGATGAAAATGGAAATGAGAGTGAGTCCTTTTCCAATGAAAATCAAAGTGAGTCGGGTTCTAAAGATGAGCACGAAAACCAGAGTGAGACGTTCTCCAAAGATAAAAATGAAAACCAAAGTGAGCGGATTTCCAAAGAGGAAGCTGAAAATGAAACTGATGTTCGTCATAGCGAAGGCACTATTCAGGAGGAAGAATACCTGAAAGCTGCCCCCACAGCAGAGACATCCGATATGACCCTGGGTGGATCTATCGCTTCAGCTGAGATGTTGAGGAAGTTAACTGGCCTGAAAGCGGCACCAACTACTGAAACATCCGACTCAGCAGAGATGTCCAGGAAGCTAATGGGTCTGAAAGGTGCCCTGACAGGTGAAACGCTCGATATGACAATTGGTGGATCTATCACTTCAGCTGGAGTGTCCAAGAAAACCTTGCCCAGTGACGCGCACCAGTCGAAGCTGCAACAGCAACAGATCCCGCATATCGATACTCAATCGTTTCAATCACGTTCACATGAGGAGGCGGAGAAAAGCAACAATCCCAGTTCCTTGCATACTGCGTCTACAATTCAGTCACAAAAATCGTACCAATGTGTGGTCTCCAAGGGTAGTGACGACGATAATTCTCTACAAGCCAGCTCTACAATTAAGTCACAAAAATCTTCCAGAACAATGCAGTCACGAAATTCGAAACATCATGTTGTCACAAAGGGTAGCGACGACGATGATTCTCTACAAGCTGCCTCTACAATTAAGTCACAAAGATCTTCCAGAACAATTCAGTCACAAAGATCAAACCCTCATGTCGCCACAAAGGGTAGCTACGATGATGATTCTCTACATGCCGCCTCTACAATTAAGTCAAAAAGATCTTCCAGAACAATTCAGTCACAAAGATCAAACCCTCATGTCGCCACAAAGGGTAGCTATGATGATGATTCTCTACATGCCTCCTCTACAATTAAGTCACAAAGATCTTCCAGAAGCGTCCCTTCGAGTTATCAAGGAGACAAGGTTAGGCAAGTTTCCTCACAACTATCGCCACTACCATCACCGAAAATTGAACAATTAGCATCCCTTGGGTCACTAAAATCTTCCAGAAGCGTCCTTTCGAGTTATCAAGACGACAAGGATACGCAGGCTTCTTCACATCCATCGCCCCCAACATCACCGAAAATTGATCGATTGGCATCTCTTGGGTCGACACTCTCTCGAGGCGACGCCAGCGAAAGCAGCGTCTCCAACAAACGCGGTGATGGCAACGAGGGTGGTAATGATAGTGATAGAAAAGGTAATAATTCGAGTCCCGAGCTTGACGCTGAAAAGCTGGAAATATTCACCATAACAGAATGGCTAGATCTTGAAAATGAAGGAACGGAGGTCTACCTCAAAAAAGAAGAGGAGATACTTTCCGACACAGAAAGTCTTTCTGGTGACACTTCCCACGGCTCAAAAGACTCTGATGACAGCATGATCAAGGTTATTGAGCCTGTTGACTATAACCTGGCTGTTAACGAGGCGGCGATAATTGTAGCGAAGAAAGAGTCCCAAGAAAAGAAGCTTTACAGGCCCGAGTCTCTCGATCGAATTTTCACATCACATTTAGCTGTCGAGATTCAAGAAGCAAAGAAGCAACAGCTGGCAAAACTAGACCTGCAACGACGTGGTGGCTGTGGTATGCTCTGTATGGTTCCGTTCAGCTCAAGTCTAGCAAATGCGCCAGCTTTCAAAGCATTGGAGAATGCGCCGTCGAACTTTCCCGCAGATATGAAGCAACCATCTGAAGGCCGGCAGAGCGAATCGGACGAGCAGGCAGATGCATTATCACTTGTGCTTTCCAAATCTTCAAAGGACGATTCGATTTTAGGTCATCTTGATGAAGAACGAGCTGGTGGAGACCCGACAGAAGGGTTCTGCCGCGGTGCCGCTGGAGCGTGTCTGGGGAATAACTTGAAAGCTCTAGAAGCAGGATATGGAGCGCAAGTTCAGAACAATAGAACATCCGAGCAATCAGCAACCAGTGATTTATACTTTAAAGAGCTTCCGGCGCGATCGGAGGTTGAGGCTACTACAGAGGCTGCTGCAGAAGATAATAATCTACCAACAGGAGCAATGACTCGTGAACAAGAGTTAGAGCTCCTGAAGGAAATGCGTTTGAAAACTGTCATTAGTGAGTCTTCTCTCTCCCAGTGCAGCTCCATGAATTCACTGGCCCGGGCAAGCACCACAAACGACGCGACAGTTCTCTCCAACATGGCGTCTCTCTCCAACATCGCCTCTATCATAGAAGAGAACGAGTCGGATGTCAGCTCGCCATATCCTAACGAGACTTTTTCGGGGTCAAAGACTGACCTGTCTCCTACATCGTTGACTGGAAGCGATTCTGCACGAAACTCGATGTCGGCTACTGCGCTGTCTGCCGATAGATCCAAGGAGGGTCCTGTGCAGCAGCAAAACATGCAAAATACCAAATCAATGCTCTCAGAATATCATAATATGTCCAGAAAGGGAAGAGGAAGGGAAGAAAGAGACGAAGAAGACTTTGCTTTCCCGCCACCACACCATGCGAGTTTTTTATCAATGAGCAACTCTCTTCTTGACGTCCCCGGTGATTCTAGAGGCGAAGCAAACAAAGCTGAAGCATCCACAGAGCAAAGCTCTTTTGCGTCTCGAAGGACACATTCGGTGGTCCCTTCAGGTAGTTACCCAGCTTCTAATCAGCAAAGTTCCGTTGCCTCCCAAGGAACACGATCACCAATCAATTCTGATGGGTACATTTCTGACAATTGTGGCAGTACGCTCCCCACACAGCGCGACGACCCTTTCATTTCATACAATATGACCCTCAACATGAACGACGAAGACGAAGAAAAATGGGGAATGCACAAGCACGATTCCACTGAAGAAGTAGTTTTGACAGCGCCTCCAGTAACCGCGTCAAGTTTTGTTGATCAAAGTGATGGGCCAAGTCAGAGTTGTAGAGCATCAGGAGCCTCGAAATCAACGCACTCAAAAGCAAGCACAAAGCAACAACCTCCATCTGACACTGAAAATCTGAGAAGAGATGAGGCATCAAAGGCGTCGTCTCTCTCAAAAAGTACAGCACAGCTCACATCACGCTCTAATGACCATGCTGAAAAACAAGACCCATCTGGTTCCAAGGATAATTCAAGGCCTGGGGATACATCGATGTCACCACGCTCACAACGTCAATCAAGAAGTCAAGGCCATGAAGGGTCAAATGGAACGCATGCGTCCTCAGCTCCTTCAAAACACAGCACAAGGCTCGACGCTGCAAATTCCACTCGTTCGGATCATGAGAAGGGTGAACTTGTGGTTGAGACTGTCTCTTCCAGAGGAAGCAATACAAGTGGAAGAGCACTTGAGGCGGAAGGGGGTGCCTCAGGTTCATCTTCCCCGTCCAAGGTCAGTAAAGGTAATGACAACAAGTCGTTGCCGTCCAAAACAAGTATTACATTGGCGTCAAGCTTCAATCAGCATGGAAGACAAAGCAAAGATGAAGGTTCAGTTCAAAGTTTGCCATCCATGAAACCAGCCCCATCAGGTAGCAGCAATTCAAATGGAAGATGGAAGCCACAAAGTAGCGATAACGCCTCAGTTCCTTCCAAGTCAAATGGAAATGGTAAACACACACAACAAGGTAGCGTTGGTGCCTCTGTTCCAGCTTCTCCCTCCCTGTCCAGTAGAGACATTGGCAACGGGTCACTTTGGGCCAAACAGAGTGAGCAAATTGCTCCAGGCGATAATGATCATGGACGACAAGGCGTAGATGGTGAAGGTTCCGTTCAAAGTTTGCCATCAATGAAACCCGCCCTATCAGGTATCAGTGATCCAAGTGGAAGACGCCTTCAGGAAGTCAATGTCGGCGCCTCAATTCCAGCCTCTCCTTCCCTGCCCAGCAGAGGTAATGACAAGCAGGGGCTCCTAGGAGGTTCACTTCATAGTTTGCCATCAATGAAACCCGCCCCATCAGGTATCAGTGATCCAATTGGAAGGCGCATGGAGCCCGGTGGCCATGTGGGTGCCTCAATTCCAGCCTCTTCATCCCTTCCCAGCAGAGGTAAGGACAACCAGCCACAAAACGAGCAGCTTGTGTCCAGCTTCAGTGTGATCAGAGGATTGGAAGCTGATGAAGAAGAAGCTGATAATGGCTCAATTGGAAGCTTACCATCAGTGAAGCCTGCACCATCAAATGCTTCAGATGGAAGCCAAGAAGCTGGTATTGGTGCCTCACCTCAATCCAACTCAAGTACAGATCATGTGAACAGCCTTTCTCAGCCAAATAAGAATGTACATTTGGCATCAAGTTTTGCTGAATTTGGAAGCGAGGACAGGCAATCTCCGCGGCCAACAACGAACGTGCAAGCTGCATCAAGTTTTGCTGAGTTCGGAAGACAAGACCTAGCAAGTGAAGCAGAGAGAGGTGGTGCTTCTGTCCCTTCACTACCTTCCAACCACAGCATAACTCATGAAAGCGCACCAAGTCAGTCTAAGCATGATATAAAACTAGCATCAAGCTTCGCCAGCTACGGTAAAAGACAAGAGGATAGTGACGCGGCAAGTCAGAACAAGCACAGTATGAGATTAGTATCCAGCTTTGCTGGTTACAGTTACAGTGATGCGCGGCGAGAAATGGCTCATGTCACCACCATCATGTCTAAGCAAAGCGCAAAGGAGACTACCAACCATAACACTGGTCCACTTGTTGAAAATAAAATCACGACAACAGCGTCAATGAAATCGGTTTATTCAAAAGCGACTGCAAAATCGATGCCAAACTCTCGGAATGAGGGCAAAGTGGAACAGGCTGGATATGCTAGTGATAGATCCCTTGAATCAAAGTCGCTTGATACCAAATTTAATGATCTTCTTATCAAACACAGAAGCAATAAGATCCCCCAAAGCAAGGTTGCTGCAACTGACAAGTCTCCAACAATTCACCCCTGCAGTAGTGATGGGTCCGACGACTCCCAAGGTCTTATTCTCTCCATGACCAGATCAGACAACGACCGAAGTGAAAGTGATAATGCCTACAACGGCGGATCTGAAGATGAGAACACATCCGATTTTTCCACTGGAGCCCTGCAGAACAGTGTCTCCAAGGATGAAGGACTAAATGCCTTACAGCCTCACGCGGATGGCTATTCTTTTGATGCAGATAACACTAGGATGGGCAGTAACTTGCGATCTGAGGAATCTGGTGATTCTGCTGACAATGATTTGGCCAGCGAACATGGTGCTGCGTCTGAAGAACACCTTTCAAGAATGGTGGAAAATGTAATGAATAGAAGCAGCCCTTATGACGGAGCACGGCTCACACCAATGGGGTATCTGGGCGACTCTCGCGCTGTCACACCAGCCGTACCCACACCAATGGGGTATCTGGGCGACTCTCGCGCTGTCACACCAGCCGTACCCAAGACGGATCAATTCCCTACTCGTCTGTCTACTAAAGAATTGATTAAGCTTTACACCGAAAGCGGATCAGTAGACTCCCGGGAAGAAAACTACCCCAGAGCAGCTATTACAACGCCTCGCAGTGACACTTTCAGAAGTGGCAATATTTCTGACAGTGATGGAGGGTCGAGATCAGCTGTGTCTGCACCTATGTACTACAGACCAACCATCCCATCCGATACAGCAGCTCATGCGTCTTTACCTGCAAACTTTCAGAAGGCTGCTCAGTCAGAGGGAACAACAATTTCCAATCCCAACATCATTTATGTCGGATCAGGAATATCAAAAGGAAGTTTTTCCAAGGCAGAAACCACAGCTTTGCCCAACCTAGATTCTGGAGCACGCGTCGCCATGGATATCCACCCACCAGTGAAACACAATTTATCAGGAGGGAGCGGCAGCTCCATAATGTCCAATACTACCATGACCAATGCAGGGTCAGGAGCTGAGACGAGCAGCTCTGTGGAGCGGCGACCCCAGCACCGCTTCCTTGACAATGCGGACGGTAGATCTGTAGCTACTGCACCTGGTTATACAAAGACACATCTGCAGCAGCCTGGTGACAGTGGTGATGCAAGATCTGCTGTTTCTGCACCAATATATGCTGGCAAGAACACAAACTATCAACAGGCGACAACATCTGCCCCAGTTTCAGCTACAGGGGCGCGTGATAGCCCCATTGTGGTATCCCAAACTAATCCTGATGCCAGATCTGTATCCACTGCACCTGAAAATACCAATAAATACCAGGGACTGTCCAATGGCAATGGTGATGCTAGATCTACCGTTTCTGCACCAGCACATGGGGGCCACAGCGCAAACTATCCCCAACCGTCGGCTTTCTCTGCTCCTGTTTCTACCCCAGGGGCACGTAATAGCCCTATTATGGTCTCCCAAGGCAGTGCTGATGCGAAATCAATTAATGCTGATGCGAGGTCAGCTGTTTCGGCGCCGGTGAAGCGAATTGAAGAGGTACATCAAAACCGTACCGACACAAGGTCACCTGCATCTGCGCCAGCAGCCACAAAGACAAGTCACAGTCGAGCCTCGGTCGTGAATATGCGTGATGACGACGACTCGATATCGGGTGATTCGGACAACATTTTACTGTTCAATGCACCTTCGCTCGAGCAGAAAGAGAGCTATAATGATGATCAGAAATATGCTGCCAACTTTGACTACCAAACGAACACAATGGAAGACCAACCTCAGTTACCAACACTTGGCCATAGTTCTTTTGCATCAGAGACTGGTCCTTCCAATGGGGTGTTGGCAGGAAATGACTCCAATCACTCAATGAATGACCAACCTCGCTTGCCAATGCCTGGCCGCGGATATGCTGTGTCAGAAAATGCTCAAGTGAAAACAGGTCCGTCAAATATTACGGAAGCAGGGTTCTCGCATGACGCCAAGGGCCCAGGATATTCCAATGATGGGCTTGGCGGACTAGACACGGCATCCACTGCAGGGGCATCTCTTGCCAATGGTGCGAGAGGCGAAGCGAAGCAGCCAATTCGACTATATAACGAAATGGACGTTGTTGAGAACGGAGATGACATGTACAGGAAAAGCATGCATCGCAGCTACTCGAGGCCTGGTCCAGCCGGAACAGATTACGCTGATTTGCACTTCTCTCCCCAGCCTCAAGGCGACGACGACGATGCGAGCCAGGTTGGGTCATCATCTGCCAATGATTCTAATAGTAGCCACCAGAGCAAGTCTACAGAGGAACTCTTGAACGACGCCGCAATCAGAAATTTGGCATTAACAATCGGTGGCGATGATTCGGCAACACGTGACTTCGTGACTCAGATCATCAACGATGAGTCCATCCAACGATTCGCATCGAATGCTAATTCAAGCAGTGTCTGTAGCGACGACAACGATATGCATATGCATGAGGCATTGAGCTTGTGTTACTCGCCAAATGACGAGGAGGAGGACAATGCCAGTAGTGATGTTGATGAGTCAACGTCAGCGAGGCCGGTGATTCAGAATTACGCCTCTAGTAGTGCATCTTCAGTTCATAATCCTGTTCCAAGGCCTGATTCAAGGTTTGATGAAATGCACCCGTCTTTGGCGCAAAGATCCCACAATGACGAGGCCGTCATACAGATCCAAAGCGATGATCAATCCCCTAAAGTCTACGACGTGGACGGCGATGACACCAGCAGGTTCGAAGTAAAGCAGATGCATGCGGCGACTACATTCATACAGATCCAAAGCGGTGATCAATCCCCTAAAGTCTACGACGTGGAAGCCGATGACACCAGCAGGTTCGAAGTAAAGCAGATGCATGCGGCGACTACATTTCTTTCGAAGCAAACCATGGGCGAGGCAATACTACACATCCAAGGCGGCGATCACTCCAACAAGGCTTACAATGACGATGCTCTAATACATATCGAAAGCACCGATCGCTCCAGTAAGGCTTACAATGACGACACCGAGGATACAAGCACAATGCAAGGCGTTGTGCACATTCTCAGCGAGGACTCTACTTCAAGGTACAACGTAGAGAACCCGGAGTCACCAGCTAAATATACAAATGATTCTTCGACGCGGGCAGTTGCTACTGCGGGAAGCGCACGTGTCCCAGAATCTGTTACTCTTGGGTCATCGTTCGTGAACAGGGCCGTGCATCAACCGGATGCCCCATATCTACCAGCAATGGACATGCGCCACCATCAAGCCGATGTACAACAGGACGACACGCAAGAAGATAGTGATGAAGACGACGCCGTTGTAGAATCTGACACCAACGACTCGGAAACCCATACGACAGATGAATCGGATAGTGGTGAAGTTCTCATTTCGGATACCGACACAACCAGCGGCGACGATACAATTGCGATCTCTGAGCTTATCGCTCAGTTTGACGATGTCACTCTGACAAATGAGAACGGAAGACTACAGGTTGCTGTAATGAGCGACAACGCATCCATTCAAAGCAACTCAGACTTTCTGAAAGCTCTTCAAGATCTCAAGCGACAACGCACTGGCTTGTCATCGCATCCCGGGCCCCCTAGCCCCAAACATTCCACAGTGATTAGCCCGAACTCTTCCGCAGTGATTAGCCCCAACCCATCTAATATCCAGAGACCTGTAACAATCGATGAGATCATGAGGAACAGAAAAAGCGAGCTTTCTCCTGGAAGTTACGCCTCCAGACCTGACTCGGAGCACTTGCTCGACGAAGATTCTGTTTCGGTTGGTTCCTTGTCGCAAAACTCGAAGGGAGCGATTTCAGTAAAGAGTTCTTACTCCTATAGCTATGCCTCAGCCCAACACAGAGGAACAGAAGCTGCGCCCCGACATGGTTCCCTGACCTCAGGTGTACTTAGCGGTGAAACGAGTGTCTCTGCGGAGTATAGAGTACCAGCAGCGATGTCCCCGCATGATTCTGCTTCTGGAGGTGCCTCAGTCGGCTACAAAGGAGGACGATCAGTCCCCGATTGTGATTCAGGGGTTTCCCAGCACGATTCTGCTTCAGCAGGTGCCTCAAGTGGATACAGAGGAGGAGGACCAGTGCAAGGATATGATTCCGGGGCTTCCCAATATGATTCTGCTTCCGGATACAGAGGAGGACGACCAGTGCCCCGGTATGATTCCGGGGCTTCAGGAATTTTAAGCTCTGAAGTAAGTGGCAATATAGCCGGTATCCCTACAGATGACAGCAAGAGGCCCCCGAGCACCAGGAGAATTCCAATTCGACGCGATGAAGACTACATGCCAGCTGGAAGACCCCGACTACCAATAAGGCGGTACGATTCAAGCAATTCAGGAATTGTGAGCGTGGACACGAACGGAAACTCGACGGTGGTCACATCAGTTGAACAAAACGATGCCATTGAGATTCAAGAGAGTTCATCAGCAGTTGATTCAGTCGCCACGCATGCTTCTCAAAAAGCTAGGGAATTGCGTGCCCAGCTTGACCAAGCACTCAAAACATCTGCGGCCATCCGAAGCACCCAAGAGCGTCTAGGTGCTGAGCTTTCTACGTTCAAAAGGCGCCTCGACAAACAAAGGGAGTCAAACAGTAGTGTGAGTCCTTCCTATGCGGAAAGCCGATCGAGAGCAACTAGTCCCTCGTCGAGTTTCCGCGACCGACACACTCAACGTGAAGAAGAACACCTCGCATACCGTGGTCGTCAACATCACCAATCTACAAGCAGCTATTTGAGTGCTGCAAGCGATGATGTCAGCAGTGTGCGCCTCAATTCAGGTTCCCAAGGCTTTGCTTCGGTACCTTCATCTGTAGGACAGTCGCAACCATCACGACGTGGCTCTTCGGAATCTCCCCGTGGTCGCCGGTATCGATCGCGAAATGTTTCGTTAGCCACTGCCCGACGGGTCGCCGAATCTGCCCGACGAGCCATGAGCACAGGGCGAGCAGGAATGCGTGATGGAAGAGGTAGCCATACTGTTGGTGCTTCCTCTATCTACTCTTCTTCGATTGGAAATGCATCTTCCTCGTACTCTCACTATGAATCTTCTCGAGCGGCTAGCAGCAGCTTCAGAGGAAGAAGCAGAGAAGTGCCTGCCGATGATGCATCGTATTATTCGGAGGGCAACAACACCGCCGTCACTTCTAGTACCGCCGGTGATATTGTATTGAATACGATTCAAAAGCAAGAGCTCGAAGAACGAAAGCGCCGCGAGCAATTGCAGCAGTTTGCTCGGCAAACGTACAATCTTATGGAAGATAATGCCATTGTCGATTTGACGCAGGCTCTCTCCGACGACGTCCCTTCTCCGCCTCCACCACGAAGACGGGGGATGTTTTTCTAAATAAACAGTAAAAACCCAACAAGCAATGAAGTAAACTATATGTGAAATGACCACTAAGGAACGAAACCGAAGTGAAAGAAGAAGAATTGATTTTACGTGTATAATATAATAACTTATAGGAAAAGAAAGTATGGACAAACAGAAGGAATAATTTCAAATGAACAATTATATTAGTTTTCTTTTACTACTATGAAACAAAGATGCACTAGCAGGTTCCACATCACACTTATTTGGAGAATGTTGCTAGCACCTGATATGTTATAGATAACCTCCTTTTTGCCTGTGGAACTAAGGATGCACTTGTCATTTCAATTGTGTCTTAAGATTAAGAAATAGAAACAGAAGGTAAGAAAAGAGACGTTTGAGAACTCCTTCAAAATTTTAATTGTGGTGCAAGAACAAAAAGACATTAGGAAAAAACAGAGCAGAAATCTCATTTCAAATCAAGGATACTATGGATTCAGGGATAAGAGGGGGGGGTCAATGCTGTTCAAGTTGTTGTGCTAAAGTATGGAGGAAAGAGAGGTTATGTCACTGGTGCATTGCCTAGTGTAATGGGAATAAGGACAAACTTGTCATTTCTATAGTGTTTTAAGACCATAGCAATAGAAACAGAAGGACAGAATTTGCATTTGAGAACGCTTGTCAAAATTCAAATTGAGGTGAAAGAACAAAAAGATGTTGGAAAACCAGATCAAAAATTGAATTTCAAATCAAGGATGGATCATGCAGGGATAAGGGAAGGAAGTCAACATGGTTCAAGTTGTTGTGTTAAGCCATGGAGGAAGGAGAAGATATGTCATTTATTGTCTACTGCAAAGCATCATCGCAGAGGGTTCTCAACACTTGAGAGGTGAAAACCTCTCTGTCTATCTTAAGAAAGAAGTGTTGGAAGAAGATGTCACTAGTGTGACTAAATAAGACAAGTAGGTAACACCTTTACTACTGGCAAAGACTGTCATGGGCCCCTAGTGTAGTCACGGTGTTCGGTGTTCAATGTGTTATGTAAACTACAGCTCTCAGTGCTGCCAACAGAAGTAGTTAACCTGCTGTACAACAGCAACTTTGGCAAGGTCTCAGTAGAAACAAAATCTGGCTTGGGCCTGAGCAATACAAAAGCAATGGAGTCTTGAGGTAGAGGAAATTGTCGCATTGGATGGCATGCATCAAACACAGATGAGCTGGACTGTTTGCAAGGAGATTATCTGGAACTTTTTTTATGATTTTCCTGGGCAACTGATGATGGCTAGTGCAGTTATTTATTGTGGCAAACTTGGTGGGAGGTTCTGTTGTGGGGCAATTGATACAGCATGAGAGGCTTGTGCAGTGCACATGTGTCCAATTCACACATAAGTGTAAATAACTATTACTTCTACAACCACATAATGGCTCCAACTCAACTCAATTCCCTGTTTCTGTTCCCCCAATGTGGTCCAGTCCGACACGGCCCGGGAGCTACCTGGGCCATTGTCATGCTGCTTGTGTGTTGTAGGGGGCTCCCGTCGGAGCCCCAGCACATTGTTGGCAGTTATTGAATGAACATCCATTTAGTCCCTCTCAGGAGGCTCCGATTGTCAGCACACCAATCCATGAATCCAGTTGATGTTATCCCACGGAGGAGATGAGAGGATCCCTCTCTCTCTCCGTGATGGGTCCTGTGCCCAACAAACTTGGCCGGCCAAGTGCTTGGCCACACATGCAGCACGAGGAGCACCAAGCTCCAATGGAAGGGGGTTATCGAAAGGGGATGGATAGATTTCAATTGTCAATGGAGGGTGCTTCATTCATCGGAAAGCCCAAAAAGAGGTACAAAACGGATGGACGGACAGACTCGCGCGACAGGAATTCCACAGGGGAAGGATCTCATCTTCAACACCGATCGTCAAATGCTTGCTCCTTGTTATCTTGACACCAGCTAGCTAGTAGCTCCATCTCCATAGCTTCCAACCCCATTCACATAGCCTAACAAATACATCAACACGACAGTTGATCTAGCAGCTATGACATGAGTGCGTTTAGATTCACGGTAGGTCAAAACCGTGATCCGCTATCTTTAAATAATGCTATTTGTGCACCATGCCAAAATTCATCAAAATCATGTAGACCACAGATGGCAACACCATAAATTACCAATTCCAAGCATGCGGTTTGATTAACATTGGTGTAATTTTTTTGGTTGTGACATTTAGCATAGAAACATTTTTTTTGACCTTCTTGCTGTGGACCTCAACAAACAAACATGCCAACACACTTGAAAATATCAATTTGACCACAGAGAATAAAAATTGAGAGTGATGTCTTTGTCCTTCTCCAAGTGTTGTTTTTGTTTTGCATCTGCATACCATTTTCTTTTCCATTCTCCCAAGTGTCAATGCCCAACAACAAGCTGAGCATAATTTTGGCTATGCCATTATCATCATGATGTAGTGATTTCCTTTTGGTTGAGTCTACCACAAAAAGGATTTGACAGAGGAGCAGCGACACGTGGTTAGCATTGTTGACATTTTGGCAGCCACACAGTCAAGAAGACTCACTGCAGCTGTCATGTGTTGTCACTGCAAATGGTAATTAATTGACACCTGATTTGCACACAGCCTGAGTGTTTCAAAAATCATGGACATTTTATTTTTCTGTTTGATCACTTGATGGTGCTTATGCGTTTTTAGGTGTAGGTGGCGTGTAGAAGGAGCACCTATGGCATGCATCCGTTTGGTTGCTTCACTGTTTTTGTAGCTTGACTCCCCGAGTAGTTAGCCCAAACAAAAATAACCCTAATGAAATAAATGAGCATGTTCATTACAATTAGTTACTTTTTCTCTACTGCTGATGCTAGCTTCACAGTTGCAGACAAATGCGTCTTCTGTTCAGGTAACACCTGTTATCTGAGACACAAATGATGCTAAATTGCAAACATGGTAGGGATTGTCTTACATCAGCTTGCGAATTGGGACTCACATCATTGCTGGTTCATTGCACACAAATGTTAGGTTGTTGCCCGAGATTTTTCTTATCGTGTTTCTGGTTTGTTTGCATAGCTTTGCTCACTGATGCGCATAACTAAATTTGTTGTCTGGCTATTCTCATTTCATAAGCTGCACAATCTGAACATTTTTGTGGTAGCAAACATTCCAGATGCAACTGACACTAGCCAACAGAACTGTTGTTAGAAAACAAAAAGGGTCATCAATGCCTTTCATACACTTTGCTGAAAGAATGCAGTCATTTCCTTCAAAACAAATGATAAGCAGAAAATTTATCCATGTGCTTCAAGTGTGTCAAAGACACCAAACACATTGGGTTCAAACAGTATGTCCAAACTTTTCAGTTGGCATTTTGCATTGTTGATAGCGGTCACACAAGTGCAGCATTTGCAGAAGGACTGCAACCTGATAGAGGATAACAAGGCTTCTAGTGCCAAAGCTGGGCACAAATTGGATGTGCCATCACACAAGCTGGTTATTACCACTGATCTAACAAACCTTGTATGCTAGTTTTGGAGTCTCACAGCTCATGCTAGCAGACATCACTCATTGGCAAGAACACATTGTTGAATGTTGCCAGCTATCCAAATGCTCTCTCTGCAACATATGATGTTCCATTTTAAACCATTGTTAAACTTTGCATGCATTGCTTTTCAGTTATGTGTTCATGCTCATTCAATAAGACTGAAGAGTCTGCACTAGGAACTCAATGCCATAAACAGGTAACTGCTAGAGACACTTGTGTTGTTTTCCATACCAAGGCTCTCCCCGATTTGCATATGTTCTTCGCCGAAAGTAAGCAGTTGTGTTTTGAAGACATGCCGGGGGGAGAGATCATGCCTGAACAAGTGAAAAGTCGTTATGCTCAGGCCCGAGCTGAACTCATCCCTGTAAGTAAAAGGAAAAAGAATCTTTGGCTTCAAGTGCGTGTGTGTCCTCTAACAAACTTATTACTCATCTTACAATCTCCAAGACGGAGACAATCGTTGTTCCTTTTTGCCTAATGGAACTCAGAATCGAGAACACTTGTTGCATTTCTGGGATTTGTCGGAAGAAGGCGGCGTGCTTGGTAACATGCTGAACATTCTTGCAAAGGATGTTGTGGTTGACTGTCATGGAAACCTCACGGTTGACACTTCTCAGGTTCAACACAAGCGTAAGAAGTCGGAACAGGAAGCGGCAGAATTGGATGATCAAAAAGCGTTCCGTGAGAACATTGGGACGTCCATGAAATCCATTGCGGTGGCCCAGTTGAAAGAGAACCTAAGGATCACCACGGAGACTGCCGCAAAGTGTGAAGTGAAGAGCCTGACCGAAAAGGATGTTCACATCAAGAGGGTGTACAAACGTCTCAAGAAGGAGCAAGACGAAATGGCGTACGAGATTAGGAAGGAGATCGCTGTCATGACAGGCCAACCTTTGAAGCCACCACCCTCTAACAAGAAGACTGACAAGTCGGGTAAGTCGGGTAAAGGTAACGGTGTCGACAGCAACGGCAACAACAACAGCAACACGCAAAGAACCAAATGTTATCAAACC
>Ga0163148_10002237_pt1 | contig 23509 bp, 18 predicted proteins | sample OliLakLV19MP7P2_FD_148606 | JGI IMG/M metagenome (GOLD analysis project Ga0163148, IMG submission 148606) | Freshwater microbial mat bacterial communities from Lake Vanda, McMurdo Dry Valleys, Antarctica- Oligotrophic Lake LV.19.MP7.P2 | ecosystem: Environmental > Aquatic > Freshwater > Lake >... | reverse complement strand
TCCTCGGCGTAATCCTCTCTCTGCTGCGTTCGACGATGCTTCTGCGTGAAGAATCGGCGTGCCAGTTGTATAGTTTGTAATGACTTTGTTTTATAACGATAGCCTCGTGTTAAAACGATCCAGAACAAAACGTGTTCTGAACCACATGTGTCATTGCAACGGTCTAAAAGACATAGCCGTTGTGTTGCATAGGCCATCGTCTCTGACGATGGTTCCCCATTCTCTTAAGCGATGTTCTTCGCTATCATTGAGCATTAGGACTAGTAGTCACTAGTCGGATATGCTGAGAAGCGCATCTTCCGTGAACGAGTCACGACCCTGTGAGTCCCGCATGAGGACACTCTGTGCATAGCCAATTGTAGGCAAATTAGGGCATTGCACACTTAGAAGTGCCTTTTGGGGGATTCAACCTATGCTAGCATGACTGAAACCTCCTGATCAAACGACAAAAAAAAACCAGCAATTTTAAGAGAGGCACATTGTAACTAACAACTGATGGGCATTCATTGCATCAGATTTGGATGCTAGAGGTAGCCAGCTAGCTAGCTAGTAGCTACTAGCTAGCAGTGTGGCAGTGGCACAATCGTGGGGAAAAAAGCATTGCTTGCAAGGTGATTCAAAAAAATCTCTCGAACCGGAATCGAACCAGTGACCGATGGATGTCTTGTATACCGCTACAGTCCACCGCTCTGCCAACTGAGCTATCGAGAGACAACTTGCTGATTAGTGGGGCAATTTTTATGTTGTATGTACTTCTTCATAGAACGTACTACTGTTGCTAGCTCTGGCATCAATTAATATTTCGAGGTTAACAAGACATAGTAGAACATGTACCAGGTACCGGTAGGAGCGTTGAACCGACAACATTTCGTATTAATTTTTTAACCAGATACTTGGAAGTTGACCAGTTCGGCTAGCCTGTATGTAGCTACTATAGCTAAAAGTCCATCTCTTGTCTCAAATATCCTACTACTCTAGTAGAGTAGCTAGTAGACTGTATGTACCGCAATGCCCAAAAGACAACAGAGTGGCGATAGTTTACCTGGAAAACCATCCTCCTCTCGAAAAGTAGTGGAACAAACCCCATCCACCAATACCAATAAGAACAATTGCTTTCGAAAAATGACTAGCACGAAATATATCCGTCTTGCCGTTACGGTCTTATTGATATTGGTGGGCGTGTCCTTTTTGGAAATTGACAAGTCCACCATTCGTACCTTTAAAGCCTTTGCCATGGAAGCCTCCGACACCAAGGCTCGTACTGCTTCGGGCGAATATGTTCATTACGACCTCCAGAAAAAGCCAAAGCCGGGGCTCGCGGCTCAAGTGGCCGCCCGAGCGAATCTCAAACCTAGCATCAAGACGCAAGACCAAAAGAATGGAATCGTGGCCAAAATGAAACAAGTTGTGAATCAGAAAAAGAAACTTCGAGAAGGGTCCAGAAGGGACAGAAAAGAACAAGAGGAAACTCTGGAGGATACTGCGACGAAGCAGGAATCAACCACAACCACAACCACAGCAGTGTCCGAAGAGTTGAAACAGGTACAGGATTTGGTGCACGAAAATCAACAAGAAATGGAAGAATGGAAAGCATTGGCCAAAGAAAAAGACCAAAAAATCGACAAATTAACGGGTGTGGTCGAGAAGTTGTTGGCGGCCATGGAAACACAACCAAATACGACGACGAGTAGAACCACGAGTACTTTGGCAAGCTCTACTACTACTACTGCTACTTCTAGTAGCGTGGAACAGGAAAACGCTGACGCCCTCAAGTTTCACCAACAGCAACTGGAAAAAATGCCCGATGCCACCAAAGAAGAGATCAAACAGTGGAAACGAAAACGACGACAAGAATACAAACAACAACAACAACAACAACAAGGCGAAACCCCAAAAGCGGCACAACCAAATTTGCGCACGCCCCAAACCAAACCCCCGAAAAAGAAACGGCGTCCGCCCGTCACACACGACGAAATGATACAATATGAATATGAAAAGCGGAGTCACGAACAGCGTCGTTCTCTCATCAACATGGATACCGCCATTGTTTGGGCGACCCGTGATTTTCAACCCTTCAAGGACATGTTGGGCGATGGATTGGACTATGTCAATGAACACTTATTGGGCAAGAACGGGACCCGAAATATTTGGAACGATACCACTCGTGATTTGGTCTTGGACGAACGCCTCTGTGTGGCGGCACGGCATTTCAAAGAAGCCGGGTCCGTCAAACACCACGTGTTGATTATGCACCTGAATGAAAATTGGGGAGGCCTGTCGTCGGGTAAGTAGTACAGTATTTCTTGCGCGATGTATAGTTTTTGCTTGCTGGCTTTGGGGAAGGACGGAGCATCTCTCACCTTATTTGCTTCTTTACTATTTTCAGAGGTAATCGGTCGAACCAACACGTGGGGCAGCATGAATGCTACCATGGGAAAGTGTTCCCAGGAAGCCGTGGATGAATACTTGAATGACGAACACACCCATGCCGTGATTACCACTCAATTTCAAGATATGGATCACCCCAAGGTACACTCCATCCCACTGGGTGTCAAAGACTACAGCGTCCAACACCTTCTCGATCGTATCAATCAAACCGAGCCACCCGAACGGGATCAATTGGTCTTTATGAGTTTTAATCCATCGGAGGATCGAAACCCTCAAATAGAAGCCATTGAGCGCAATTTTAACGGGACAAAGAACGAAGTCCACAACCGATATGGTGATAGGGGATACGATTTGTACTACGACAACTTGGTACGATCCAAATTTGTCATTTCGCCCTCCGGCATGGGATGGGATTGTTATCGCAATTGGGAGGCCTTTAGCTTTGGTGCCATTCCCATTATTGAAATCTACAATCGTACCTACGATGGTTGGCGGAGTCGGACCCTCAAGGACCTGCCGGTATTATTGGTCAACACCTTTGACGAAGTCACGCCCGAATTGCTCGAATCGGAATATACCCGAATTGCCGCTCGATCCGAAACGTACAACTACGAAAAGCTGACGAAAAAGTGGTGGTTGGATTTCATTAATTCCTTTCGTTCCCCCGAACAGAGAGAACGGGGCTTTTGGAAAAAAGGAGAAGAGGAGGACAGCCAAGAAGAGGAGGAAAGCCAAGAAGAGGAGGATAGCAACGACGAATCATCCTAAACGTTTCCACTTTGACCAACCTCATTGAACATGTGGAAGGAGACGCAAAAATGGCATGGTTTATACACGGTTACACCTGTCAAAAACGGATGGGCCAAAGTACGGTCCCGGTTGGATCGGTTCTTTCGACAGCCACAATGGCCAATCCATCGCCTTCTGTTGCAAGTTTCTATTCCATGTGCTCCGGACGCACGGATGCGTCTTTTTATATAGAATTGTATGATGAACTCGAATAATAAGTTTTGTATCACTTTTAACGTTCCAGTATCGTTTGGCTGTAGCAAATTAGAAGCGGTTGGAGGCCGCAGGTGGAGTAAATGGTGGGCAAAAACTACTCAACCGACAGGACTTGTCGGTATGTAGGTAGATAGTAAGCAGATATGCTTTGCTGTTTTCAAGTGTCACTTTCCAAACCAGGATCAAAACTTTCTTGTCGTTGCGGAATGGGCGGCAAACCTTTTTGTTTCTTGGACTTTACGACATACTTGGAGGATGCGGTTCGTGGTTGTGCTTGGCACCAACACTTTGGTGATGGACTATCGCCGTTGTTAGCGCGGGCGGCGACGGCTTCTTGTAGTAGTTTTGGAATAGAAGTACTGGCAGAAGCAGTTTCTTTTGTGCTACCGGTAGTAGCATGGAGGGGTGTTTTGCTGTTGATGTGGCTCGTTTCTTCCTTGGCCTCCCACCGCTCTTCTCGAAAGCTGACATCCAATTCCATGTCGTCATCGTCGTCGTCGCAGTCATGATTGTTCTCACAGTACCAGGTATGTCTTCTACGAGTACTCCTGCTGCTATTGCTTCTACTACTGCACATACCGAGACCAGACGAGAAACTGTGAGAATGGGAATCCGGTATCATGGGGGCATTGTCATTTTCAATGCAAATGTGTTCGATCGAAGTATGATATCGGAGGGACATGTTTCTTTGGAGATGATGTACATAACTGTCCAAGGGGCTTGTTGGTGATGTCGTCTTGGCCAAAGCAAAGGCGTCAGCAGCTGCCACAAAGTAGGAATGTTCGCTGCGCACTGACAACAACGGCTCGTGGTGTTGAGGACATGTCGCGGTTGAAGTGCGAGTACTAGAGGCAGCAGTGGGGGCGTCGTTGCTACTAGTTGCCATGGTTGTAGGGTGACCAGGTGTCGTGGCTTCTGTTCGTTGCATAGTGTTTTGATGAGATAAAAGGATCATGGATGAGCGTATCCGCTGCAGTTTTTATACGTAGCAACTAAACTAGGTTGACTGTATGTTTTACTTTAATATGGTACAACGTATCGTTGCCGTGTGTACTGCGCAGTTTTCCACTGTTGAGCGTTCTTGAAGTGGGTTTTGTGAGACGAGGTGAACCGGGTTTGTGAACATGGGTTCGGGTAGGCGCTGTTCGGGTTCCGTCATGTTCTTCCGGCCTCCTAATAATGAGGTGTTCGCGTTATCAAGCGTATGTAACGAAAATCGCGTCCATCTCTGTGACCCTCATTTATTCTAAAATGTCTCGTGGCCCTTTTGAGATACGTCCCACAGTGACATAAGGTTGATTTTCGCGTAGTGATTTGGGATGCGCTTCCTGTTGGTGTAGTCGTGGGCATGGATGTTAACCACCATTTTGGAGCACATTCCTCTAACACCACCCTGCATTCCGTTTCCACCCTCACTTTACCAAAACGAAGCGGAAGTAATGAAGTGTGTGGGTTTTCCAATTATTTATAGAAGGTGTTTACGTTCTTTCTTGCTTCGATTCCTCTGACCACCATTTATAATTGGAGGGTCATTGGAGTCTACCCAGAGAAATAAACAGGTTGACACCTCGAGACAGGTATAACTTATAAATCAGAAGGGTTTTGAAATCACTTCGAATTCAATGCATGTGAATGAACTTCCTATAGTATGCGATCGGTTGAGAAGCTGTCGAATTCCAACCAACTCCAAGCACTTCGTAACTCAACAACCAGAAGAATGAGACTTCCCATGATCACTTTTTAGATGGCTTGTGAGAAGCCGAACGGGTGACTGTATTCTCACATAGAACTCCATGACCGTACTATGTTGTACAAAAACCGAAACCTATTCCTCCGTTTTCTGTCGCTCAATAAAGCGACGTTCAAAAGTTGGTTACCCTGGCTGATACAACTTCATCAATGAGTTGTAACTGATGAGAAGATTGCTCCACCCATCGCCTTTGGGCTGAGATGCCGAGTCTGCTGGTCTATTTTATACTACGGGCTAGTGGCTGCACCAACCCGTAGAACCCATCGCCGCTACTGGTACCTACCTGGCACACACTAGGCACTATCTAGCAGCTACCCAGCCACTACCCGGCATGCACCAGTTAGACAAAGCAAAAGACTCTAGCTAGAACTGTAGCAGCAACAAAGAAAGTTAATTGGTTCGTTGTACAATCTGTAGTACCTCTTAGGCCGCTATCTAGCTAGCACTGCTACCAGTAGTGGGCTCTAAATCCTAACACCTGCTACGAATAGGAAGCGACGGTTCTGTCCATGTCAATATGCATTCACGCACCCCCTTCACTCCAGGAGGGCAAATGCCGCCATGGCAGTTACTGCAGCTGTATCGGTCCGCAAAACACTGGTCCCCAAGGATACATTGGTGATGGTTTCTGATAAAGCTTCATCCTCAAACATGGCTTCTTCACTAGGACTCCAACCTCCTTCAGGACCAATCAACACCAGACAATTATGTGGATGGTCTTTGTCTTGCTTATGTTGAATTTGCTGCAACGCTTGTAGTATGGGTGTACTCTTGGGACTTCGTTCTCGGCACACTAAAACCGAGATTGGGGGTAGTTCCCCATTGCACAAGGCTTGGAACAGAGAAGAAAGACTTGTAAACAAGTCGGCATCATCTGCACCCTCCTTGTTGGAGGAATCTCCTCCGAAAAGGACATCCATGGACGCTCCCGCTGCGACATCAGTCTCGTCTTCCTTCTGGTCATCACTGGTCCCTCCCGTCAGCGAAACAAGAAGTGGAATAGTCAATCGTTCACATTGTTCTGCCGCTTCCACGACATAGGCTTGTCCTTTGCGTTCATAGTAATCTCCTGCTGTGGAAGTTTCGGAACGATCCGTATCCAACAACATCCAAGCCGCCACACCCAATTCAGTGGATTTTTCCAAGATCCATGGATATCGATCTTTATTAATGGATTTGGGTGGTGCAAAGCCAAGTATGGGTTGGAGTCGTATTCTGCTTTTGTCTTGAGGAGGATTGTTGTCGATTTGATTGGAATTAAGAATGGGAGCAAAACAGTGGGCCAATACCATGGGTGCTTCTTCTCCTGATTTTCTTCTTCGCTGCTTTTTCTTGTCACCGCCCTTCTTACTTCTAGTAGCAGCAGGAATAATGTCCCCAATGTCATTCATGATTTGCAAATGTGCCACCCATTCTTGGTCGTCGTGGCCATTGAACAGCCGTATGCAGGGTTCATGCTCGCCATAGGTATAACGTCCACCTTTTCGTTTTTTGGGTCCCACCATGCGCATGACGGACGTGACATAATGAGCTTGCGCGGGAGAACATGAAACAATACTGCCCTCTTGCAATACTACGGGCGCTGCAGTGGTAGATTGTGGTGGTTGGGACAAAAACTGTGACAGGGATAGAATCGATTCTTGTCTTGGTCCTACGTACATGCGAGGTAATCGATATCGTTCATCCTCTTTTCCAATCACGGACAGATATCGTTTTGTAGGACTAATTAGTGATTTCCGTAAGAAAGCATTCTGAAAATTCTTGGTGGCAGTAGTTGTTTTTGTTGCTGTGGTTCCAAAGGGCAGGCTGCGTGGTCGCAACAATACGAATGACCGGAATCCCATGATACAATGAATATTATGAAAAGACAGCTGAAGTAGTAGTAGCGACAGGTAGACACAAAGACGAAGAAATAATTTCAATTGGAGACGTTGTGTTGGCAATGGTCGTCGGGGATGAACTGCTGCCATGGCACGAACGTGCGTGCACTGAGTCTCGAGTCCCTCAACCGTAACTATTGGAATGGAACAAGAACGGATACTCTCTTTCTCAAGACTTTATCCCTTGTCTGGCAATCTGTCAAAATCCATGTAATTCACCCCGGAACAAGCAAGGCTCGTGTCACTACAGTACTTCACTTCTTTAGTTTCAAAAGCTAACTGTTGTGGGCATGGATACATCCCAACACCCAAGAGCCATGCACCCGCTTGATTCCAATGGTTGAGAAATCAGTTCACCCAATCGCGGATACATTTTGAGTCACGAGTAAATGCGGCACAGTCAACAACAACATGTTGGTGTCGTCACCGCCACAAACTTAATAACCAATGAATCATGACCGCTGCTTTATCGCGTCTTTGTTATCAATGGTAGGCCAACGTAAAGATAATGGACGAAGCCAATAGCACAACAACAGTAGAAGTAACAACTACTACTACTAGTTCCATTGGTAATCAAGCCAAAAGCTCAACAACATTAGAAGTAACTACTACTAGTAGTAGTCCCTTGACCCAAGTCATCCAACTGCCTGCTGCTGCTGCCCGCACACACGAGAGCAGCACCAGCCACAGAGGGCAGGAGAAACAACCACCACCACTGGCGTCTGTGCATGTGCGGCCTTTTCGATCGGAGGACGCAAACCAATTGTTTTCGCTGATTCAGGAATTGCAATCGCACGAATGTCAGTATTTTGATCGCCTCAAGCCTCCGGACGATCTCAACCAGGACGAATATCTGGCATATCTGTTCCAGGAGTGTCGAGACCACCAAGGACATATTTTGTTGGCTACAACCCCAAACGCCACGTATGATGACAGCGACGGCGAATTAATTTTGGGCTATGCCGTCGTCTTGACCAAAGTGGCAGCCACTGCCATGGAAGAAGTTGCCTATGATTATGGCAATCTCTTGGAGATTGCGGTATTACCAACGGCGCGTCGACTTGGGATTGGAAGACTTTTGCTCGAAGCAAGTGAACAATTGGTGCGGGATGCCGGCGTCCAATATTTTCGAACGTCGGTGTTGGCATCAAACACCCAAGCCTATGAGTCGTATCTTCAATTTGGCATGCAGGATCATTTGGTAGAAATGGAAAAGAAACTTTGAGATTTCGCCCCAGAATGGGCAGAGTATGGATTCCTCTCTCCTGTAAGCCATGTCAGTGTTGACGATTCTTGTGGTCACCACGTACATTTCTCCTGCCAACAAGATGTCTGATGAAGCTAGAAGGTACTTTAAGGCGGGCTTGTAACCGATCCCCACTCGATGACATATTTCGGCTCTATTGCGGCCCAAGGTACTGGGTATCAAACGCCAGTTGTACAATAGGAAAAGCCTGTCCAATTCCGCCACGGTCGATATCCTTACGGCCTTGCTCGTTGATGCCGCTTAGAGCCCACGCCGTTGCTCAAGGCATTCCTCGAACGGAAAAGAGACGAGAATGCTACAAGCCTCTTAGGAACAAGTTGGTAGAGCTATCCTTGATGATACTACAGCGAGAGCCGTTTCAAAATCGCATGAAACTTATATTTGACAGCGCAGAGGAGGAAGAGAAAACACATAATCCTGGGATCGATTTTTTTCCGAATCTTAGAGCTCTGGAGGTTGAAGCATACGGCTGTAGTTTGTCAAAAAGGATTCAAAAGGATATGAGGAGATATCTTTAATAAACTCTAAAGTTAGTTACATTACATAGCTTTTCCCTCCTCACATTGAACCTCAGCATCTGAGGTACGTCATCTTCATGGAGTGGCTCACGTTGCATTGCTTCCCATCCTGATTGCGAACTTTAATGACAGTCCCATCTCTCTCCAGCTTGATCTTGGAAGATGATCGACCCGATCCATCGCCCTTATCATCGCTACTCCTATTCTTGAAGGAAAACTCGCCCTTGGTTTTGTAAAAGAATAATTTCCCCGTGGATTCTCGTACCGTGCCATCCTCGTGGTAGGACCGGTACACGGCTTGCGATGCCATGAGGGGAGTATCATACCAACCAGCATAGCAAAGCAATCGTACCAGCTCCACTTTTTCACATCCCTCCTTGGCTTGGAGATTCTTTACCAGTTTGCGATCATTGACTTTGGCTCCTCGAGTATCTTCCTTGTCGCTCTTGCTTTTTTGCTTGCGTTTTCGAATTTGCTTCAAACCCTCGTCAACCCATTCGTTGCCGCCTCTGGCTTCATACTGGACACATACTAGTTTTGTGGACTGTGTCATGTTTGTTTGTTTATTATCTGTTTTTCTAGGTATCGTAGTTTGTTGTTTAATAAAGTTTGTGATCGATATTTTGTTGTTGGTTTGTTCCTGTATTTTCGTGAGAAAAAATGAGGGGTGGGAGTGAAATGCTACTCTTACTGGAAAATGAATGGATAAATTCCCTGTCTTGTCTGGGTTGCCAAAAGTCTGCATGCTGGATCATCGACCACGAGGCTACTTATTGCTGTGACTCGCAAGTGTCCCCTGTGCAAAGTGGTTCATGACCCACTTCTGAGTCACTAATCTTCAGATTTAACGGGTTCAAGCAAAACTGGTTAGACGCCTCTATCGCCTGTAAATTACGACGGCCTATCATTTTTTCATCGATCCAGGTCACGATGCCGGCAAGTAGCATAGCATTTACATGAAGCACCCATTGTCTAGCTGGCGATGCGGTTTCTAACTGGCAAGCGTTTTGAAATGGTAGACATCCAGCCGCATCCTGTGTTAGGAGGCAGACCACTATGTCGGTAGCTAGCTAGTGATGCAGGCAAATGGGGGGAAATGATGTTCTAGTAGCTGCCGATGACCAATAGGAAAAAATAGCAACTCCGTTGCTGAGAATTTGGTTATAAACCGGAAGGCAAGGATCATCTCGGTGGATGTTAAACTATCAACTGAAACTTTCTTGGCTGAAGCTCGAAAGGGTGGTAAGTGCAGAACACAGCATTACTAGTACTGGGAATTTCAGTTGCCATGGTCGGCAACTGTCACCGGGGCTGGCCCGTCAGGGGCTGCTGCATGCAGGAAGCAGTGGCAACCTACCCCGTCCAGGCCGTCGGCACTGTAGTGAAGGGACTCGGACTCCAGTCAGTCAAGCAGGAGATCACCCCGCTGTCAGTCAATAGACTAGCTAGCTGTCTAGCTAGCTAGCTAGCTAGCTATCTAGTACCTACTCGCAGAGCGACCGCTTGCTTCATGGATTCATAGCTCAATTGATCATCGCATTGCGCAATCTGCGCAACCTGCGGCGTCCACCCCTGCCGAAGCCCACCATCGTTGCTTCCTGTGGGCTAAACACATAGTAACCAGTGCACTAGCTTTCGCTTGGAGCCATTGTGGGACCGCCCAAAAGCATTCGTGACTCTTGTTGAATCCACGACTGGGGCTTCGCAACGACGATAATTATGCGAACAAGGCTTCTCGTTCATAGATTGACTGATCCCACATTTTTGTTAGATCGCAGCAACATCGCCTTCCCAACTACTGACACAGTACATACCGTGCCGTACTCTACTATTCTGTACGAGGCAACAACCGCAGCAGCAGCAAGGAGCACCCGTGTGGTTCTTCCATTCTTCATCGCCCTACACTCTAGTACACTTCCATGCATATTTTGTAGCATACGGCTGCATAAATATTGATGTTTCGTCATCGTCAAAAAACTGCGTTTCTTATTGGAATTTCTTGCCTACGGCCTACGGTGGTGCCTTCCTTCTTGATTGCCCCAACACCAACACCAACATTGATCACGCGGCGTCAATTAACTCTGCTGTTCCCGTCCTTGTGGTTCCCATCAGTGTTGCCGTCAACGGAATTTCTTGGTCGCCCCAAGTTGAAAAGGAACATGGCCACCACACAATATTCCTCGGATAATCCGATACATGCGGCACAATGGTTGCTGGAGTCTGTGTATGGTCCCGTGGAGGACCCACAATTCCCAAAACCCATGCCCAGCGACGAGGCAGGTCTATGTCACGATGGACTCCAACGCCGGTATTTGTGGACGGATGCCTTTGGAGTCTTGGCGTATTTATCCTTGGCCGATCAATTGGAACAACAACAAACACCCGAAAAAGCTGAAACCTATCGAGCTGCCGCCCATCGATTGATCCATGTCGTTCATGACTGCCTCGGCCAACCGAGATCGGACACTGATAAAACTATGCAAATGACCAAGGACATGGCGTCTCCCAATGGAAATGTCGGACTTCGGATTGGCAAAGCCCATCACAGACAAGTAACGGACGCTGGCATGAGCTATGATGGACAATATTGGCATTATATCGACAAGTGGTTGTTAGCCTTGTCTCGCGCAGGTCGAGTGGAAGATGGCTGCCGGATTGGCAAGTCGGTGTTTCCATATTTCTTTGATGCTGGTCCCAATGGAGATGGTTCCCAAGGAGGTATTCGTTGGAAGCTGTCGGTGGATGCTACACCGCCTCCATCCCTCCAACGGGCGTATGCAAGTGATGATACCTTGGTGGCATTGATTGTATTTTCCATACTAGAACGACAACGACAAAACAAGGACAGCAGCACTGTCATTCCCAGTTTGGCACCCGAAATTGCCATGCTTGAGAAATCCTTGGAATTCTACAAGCCGCGAGTTACCGATGATCCACTTGGATGGGGATTAGAAGCCCTTTACGATCAATTTCTCCAAGGTCATCCACGGCGTCAGGCCTTGCACTCCCTGCATCAACGGGCCCTTCATCCGTCTCATTTCTCTCTTCCCTTTCGCCTCTATGGTGCCATGATAGGGGCTCGGATAGCGGGAAAGGAAGTGGCACCTACCTCCATGGTAAATGATTTGATAGTTCAATCCCTGGAGTATCAAGCCGGTGCTATACAACGCGGATACGAAGAACATTCGACTATTAATAGAGTCATGTTGGCCACTGTCTTGTTGTGTCCTGGTCAATTGGGAAAACAACCGAAGGATCCTCTCATAGAATTGTAAGTTTTGAGATTTCTTCAGACTGAGGTAAAGGACCGACGTCAGGGACGAAACACTCTTTGAGGATGTGTGCGTCGGTGTAAACAGGCACAACGAAAACCAGGGAGGGATTTGAATGTCTTTAGAGTTTATGCATGTGTTGTTCATTCAGGAAACAGAAGCTCAAACCGGAAACCACAACCAGCATTTCAATCTTATCGCGGACTCGGCAGACACTCATGTACAAGAGGACAACGGCGGCAAAAGGCGCCAATCCAACAAAATCGTCGGCATGTGTGGAACATGGCCATTATGAACTTTGCGGGTGCTGTGGGGCTTCTTTGTTTTCCTTACTTTATGACTACACCAACATTCATGTCACGCTGTACACTGCTGTTGCCATCAGTGGAGCTGCAGCGGTCATCAACAGTGGCCTCGTCGGGGATGCGCGCTTGGGTCCAGCTTCTTCACGTGTAACACTTTTAGACCAAGTGGAACCTGCATGGACTGCAACTCGTCATGACAACCGCGATGAACATGACCTAGTCAAAATTGAGTGCTTAGGAATGACCAACCTAAAGCACTGACAATTAAAAAATTCTGCACATTTGTATCCAATTAAAGCTGCTAGCCCACCATTAAGCTGGAATCACACTAAACGGAATATAGTTGGCTTTTGGTCCTTTGTGGGGTTAAGGATTGCTGTGCAACTGACAGTCTTGCAGCCACTTGTAGCCTGGACAGCTCACTCAGGCAACATTCAGCCCTTTTCTTTGTTGATGATGGCAGCATGTCTGTGAGGTGGGCTCACCCAGTGGCTCCAACATTCCACTGGACGACTCCATGGCATCGTCTGCATGGCAGGAAGGTTTGGGCAAATTGTCACTCTGGCCACATCAGTCCCCATCTCTCGGATGCTGCTTGCACTCATCACCTCACAGGAGCAGGTCACGAATTCCACCAGCATGGACCTCCAGCTGCCTCTTGCCCCTTGTGCAACTGACAGCGTGTGAAAGGTAGAAAATCAGCACACCGATCTGCATCTGAACACACATCAACCAACTCCATCCATCACCTGTCAAAAAGATCTGAGGTTTGGTTAGCAGATGATAGCCAACTCAAGCCCAAACTGGACACTCAATGCCCAGACAATGCACACACAAAGGTTCATGGGATTCACTTCACATTGTGCGAGAACATCTCAGCCCTCTCCAGATTCTGAACCAACTCTGACAACCTAGAGTCATCTGCCCTTCATGATCCATGGCAAAGAGATTGTCCAAAGGAACATGGCGTTGCTGTTGTCCAAGCTAACATGGCCAGTTCTCTTTGGGAACCACATGAATGTCTGCTTGCACTGTGATGTTCTTAGCAAGATGACTGGAGAGGCAGTGGTGACATTTTTGTGGTCCCAGCCTGATTCTGCGTGTGGCGCAGACTGCTTGAGTGAGGATTTGAACACAAGATCACTTAACAAATCCCACTGCTTGTCACAGTGGGTGGCAGATCTGTTTCATTTACAAAATGATGGTGTTCCGTTAGGCAAGTTGGCCGCTGCCAGCTGTTGCTGGCATGTCATCAGGAGCCAGAACAAAAGATCGCAGCCGACAGGAAGTCATGTGGAACTGGAGCCCAACTTGGCAAGCTGTCATCTGTCACACAGAAAATGACTGGCAGTGTCCTGTGAAGACACGACAAGTGCAACCCTGAAACTTGCAGATCAATCTCAGTTTGTTTGTTTTCCTGCCAGAGGTTGAACGACAAAGTTTTGCACAAGTTTGTTTTTTTGGATTTGCACACTCTCCGGTCTCATGCACACCCCAATTTTTGAAAGAGGCAAGGGGTGGTTGGCAGGGGGCCTAGCAAGCCCCTGGTGTTGCCCAAGCTGCCTGTCTGGTCTGCCCAGCCTAGCACCGTACCAGTGGCAGCAGGAGCAAGGTTGACCTGCAAACCAAACAAGCGGGCATCTTGCTGCCAGGATAAGGTTAGGGTCTCTCTTTAGGACCCCCCCTTCGATTCTCGCCGATCGTGGGTCCTGTTATGACTCACTCTCTCTTGGTCACAAAATGACCTTGCTGAAAAACCTTTTGCAAACTGGTCGCGCACAGCGATCGATCAAAGTGCAGCCAAGTGCCCACTCCAATTGAACACCGTGGTGTTTGGTAACCGAAAGGGATTAATTTAGGTTCTTGTGAATAGCTAAATTGATTTGGGTTGGGAGAGACATCACAAACGACACACATACTCTCACATTCAATTGCCTTGTCTTCTTCTTCATCTTATTACACGGACAAATATTAATGCAGTCCAATCAAGGGCACAATAATGGGGTGCCATCTTGGGCCAGGCCGCCCGAAGAGGCACCCGTAGCAACTCCCCTTATTGGCAATAATCAAGCACCGCCATCACAACAACAACAAACACAACAACTGCCAACGATTTATTTGGATGCGGCATCCCTCATTCAATCGGGGCAGTATTTTCCCACAGCTTCGGGTTCGGCTGTGCCGGTCGCCAGTGGCACTGCTACTAGCGCGAACTATAACGGTGGTAACAGTTTGGCCACCAATAATAGCTACGGGAACGCAAGCAATAACAATTGGTCCACGACGCCAACGACACCCGCTTCCCCCATATTTCCCAATGATGTGCGACCGACCGTCACGGCTTCTACAACTTTATCGCCAACAGCAACAGCTGTGGCCCTGCCTTCCATCTTTACTGACAACACTACAAATACATCATCATCTCCACATCATCCATCAAATCCACTGTCCCCTCCTGCCTATGCGCCGTATCCAACACATGGAAACGTTACAACTATCCCAATGGCTACTACGAGCTCGTATGCCACCAACAACAATACTGCTACGCATTGCAAGCCGAATAACTGCTGTCGTTGTCCAGTGGGTTGTGCTGGGTGTATGGTTATGGCCATTGTTTTGACTATGCTTACCGCCATTCTTGTGGTAGCTCTGCCGCGTCCCTACAATAATAACAACAATCCTTCGGTCCAAATTGATGTGACCCCAGACGAAAACATTTTCTTTGGGGGCATGGGCATGGGATTTTTAAAAGTGGAATCCCAAAACAAAGTTCAGTGTGTCACGTACACGGACGAATGGCGAGGCAGTGTTTGGATGGGGGACTTTTTGTTGCAAGACTGTGCTTCCACTTTGAAATTGAGCACCAATACTGAGACGGATGCTGCCGAGATGGCGGCGATCACTAATTTGTTGGAACGACAAGTCTTTTATTATCATGCCGACGATGAACAAATTGTCCTCAATGCTTTTGGGGAGTGTTTGTGGCGAAGAGACAATGACGTCGTGAGTTTGTTGGAATGCAATGCCGATAATGCTGACCAACGTTGGTTTACCGACGAGCAGGGACGGATTCGCAATCAACCAGATGCCAAAATACAAGACAATGCCAACAACCAGCAGCTCAGCAACAACCAGACTGGTAATGGCGACACCAACAATGCGCTGTTGTGTCTGACAGCCACGGTGGACCGGTATAACGATCCTGAAATTCGTATGCTCAATTGTTCCAACAACGACAAAGAAAGCACTCAAGTCTTTTTTGCATCGGATCAATTTTGGGATCCACCTCCTCCCACTTTGAGCGTGGAACCCATTCAACCCAATACAGTAGGAGCCTTGCAATTGGTCGTGACGGAAGGAGAAGAAGGAGAGGGGTGTATGACGTATGACAAAATCAACAATCAACTTGTTTTGGATGACTGTACTTTGGAGGATCATCAGTTGTTTCAATTCAATGACGAGACCTTGGAAATCATGGTGGAAACAGGCGATGGTTGTATCGAAAGACAATCCAATGACGAAGATGTTGGCGGTATTCTCACCATCCAACCATGTGAACCATCTACCGTCATTGCTGAAAATACTTCCATCACTATGCCAACAACCATCAACAACGAAAGCATTGTGATCAATCGCAGTTTCACGGCGAATACAACAACAGCACCCTCCGGGATGACTAGTAGTTCTCCTGCTGCTGGAACGACAGCACCAGGGTTTACTGAGGCAACGGTTGTAACTTCTTCGTCTTCCACGACACGAGAACGCCAGCAATGGTATTTTGATCGAGAAGGACGACTCTATCACTATCCCAAAAAGAGAACGAATACCCCAGCCGCCTCTTCCTTGTCGCCGTCCACAAGCTTTTGTTTGGGAGTTGGATATAGCAGTTCTTCTTCTTCTGGCGGATTTCGACAACGTCAGCTCAAAAGGGGAGGAGGGGGCATGTCCAGTGGGAGTGGAAGCAGCGGAGGAAGCCGACCAAGTAGTGGTGGAAGCCGGCCAAGTAGTAGTGGAAGCCGACCAAGTGGCGGAAGTAGCTCCTCTTCGTCCGGCTCAAGTGGTGGTAGTGGTGCAAGATCGTCCCTCATCAGTGCCGGAGGAACTTCGAGTAGTACTGGTACCGCTCGTTTGACAGACGGGTATCCCAGCAGCTTTGGACCTACTAGCAGCATTGGGTCCACTGCTAGTACCACGGGCAGTGGGAGCAGTTTCAGTGGATCTAATAGTGACTACGGCGGTACTTCTTCTTCGTCGAATATTGGTGGAAGCAGTAATACTTTGGGAGGTAATAGCCATACCGGAACTGCGATTGCTGGACAGCCCACGATGAGCACAAACACGGGTGCTTTTCGACCAAGCCATCCAACGTATGCGGTCCGGCCACCAGGGACCTTTTATATTGCACGAAATCCATTGTACTACAGGTCGCGGCATAGTAGACCAACCGGAACTAGACCCACCCGTGCACCCACAGCTGTATGGCCGATCCCACTCCATATGGATGCATGTCGCTCTCAATTTGGGAATGACCCCTTTTATGACAATCAACGCTTTACGTTTGTTCCGGCCAATTCCACGAGGCAGGGAGTGTTCCGGAATGGAACTGGATGTATCGAATTCGGATCGACGGGGCTTTGTCTCTCTGTCACGGAGCAAGAACCATCTTATTATTCCGGTGACGAGAGCTTGATTGTAAGAGCCGAAAAGTGTACCTGTGGTCCGAACCAAGAATTTGAATATGATGCAGCGAACGGATTCATCGAAGCTACAGGAAATTGGTCTGGCAACTGCATGCGGGTCGATAGCGATGACAGTGTCCCCATCCTATCAAACTGCAGCGTCAACCAAGAGTTTCTGGCTTGGCAACAAGATTTCAAGGGGCGATTGGTAAACGAGAAGGACAAGGATTGCCTCACTTGGAATGCACCGGATTATGAGTTAACGCGTAGTCCATGCGCTGAGGGGGAGGTGCAGAGGACTTTCTGGCGAGCCGAAGGGGAGTACACCGAGGCGCCTACATCCCAGCCAACCACACAGCCATCTCCAGCTCCGACAAACTCAACCCCAAGTAGCAACATTTTTGATCGGCCAATGGAAGATTCATCCACCAGTGAAGCCGTAACCGACCCTGAAACACAAGAGGCAAATGCTCTCCAAACAGTTGAGCTTATCCCCTTTGGATTGTTGCATGATATTGGTAGAGACAAAGTCCCCACAGCAGCAGATTATGATGCAGCTGCAGTTCTCATTGCGCAATACCTTGATGAGTACTTTAAAACAGCATACCCAGAATCAGGAGAATCTGGATCTACTTATGCGCGAGGAGAGACAACTCCAGGGGCCACCGCGTACAGCTTAGTAAGTGGTGCATTTCAGGACTTTGAGGGAACCACAATGTTTTTGGACAAAGGAGAAATTCCCACGCCAGCAGAGCTAGAGGCTTCAATTGTGGTAGCATTTACCCAGCCAAACCTCCAAAAGGCATTGGATTTTCTTGCAACTCTTCCAGACAAAAATCCTTTTTCTGCCGTCAAGAACATCCGCGCCACTGACTCGTCAATGAGGCTCTAAATACCTTGAGACAGCTAGTCAACACGAGTTCAACAACCAACCATCGTGTTTGTTTTGTGCCAGATGAAAATGAATTATCTTCCATGCATGTGCTTTTTCTTTGTTAGCACACCATTAGACTAGCGCTGTGAGCTCCTATGCTGCTTGCTGGAAGCAACAGCATCCATTGCTGCTAGAACATCTTTAGCACACTAGGGATGCAAACTTGCCAGCAAACTTTTACCATCTTTATATTTTTGAAACCACAAAGAGTTTAGTCTTGCTCAATCTTAGGATCTGCACCAGCATCAGTTGAAATTGTATGCACTTCATGCCACTGCTAGCCAGCAGGAGCACTCCGCCTGCTAGATGTGAACCATCATCTTGTTGGACCATTGTCGTGTGTTAGAGGTGAAACGCAAGAAAAATCACTCTTCAACCTTCTGAACCAGCCCAACAAAAGAACAGTTGACTGTCAGATGCAGCACCATGTGACAAAAAGCAAGAGAATCCGCTTGCTCCCCAAAGATTTCAATGACATCTTTTGTCCAAAACTCATGCCCCCGCCCCTGTAAAAAACATGCAATTTTTGAGGTTAGAATTTTTTTCTAACTTTTCTAGCATGTCATGGTTCAACTGTGCAAGAGAAAAATTGGTTAAAAGCATGTGACATTTTCACCATTGATTGGTCCATGCAATGACACCGTGCAATTCTCCATGTTGATGTCAGATGTTGGATTAGCAGCTCAATCAGCACTGATTACAAAACATGAAATGCACCGGAATTGAACCAGCAGACCACTCAGGTTTCAGTTGAAATTGAGCTAATTTGCTCTGCAAGAACCCAAAACATCTGTCACTCCCCCTTCTTGTGAGCACGAGCAAGGTCGATGATCCACATGGTGTGTGTCTGCTAGGTGGCATCTCTCAACTCACAATTTCTGTCATTGGTGACATCATGCACAGGTCACAACCTGTCCAACGGTTGTTCACACATAATGTGCTTCTGGACTCAATAGCTTTTCAATCCCCCCGCTTGCGGGACCAAACATCAAACCACATAAACATCACATGTGTCACTGTCACACATGCCAGCCTGGAATTGCCATTGTGAGGATCCAACCCACAACATCTCACTTTGATCAGAGATGCAACTGGATGGCTTGAGTTCCACAGGCATTTCACCATGACAACAAAACATGAAAATGCGCCGGAATTAAACCAGCAGACCACTCACATTTCAGTTGAAATCGAGCTGATTTGCTCCATAAGAACCAAACATCTGCAAGCTTTCTTGATCCAATGTTGGATGCAGGAGACTTGCAGCTGCTGCGCCTAACAAGATGGGTCTGCCAACATCCCACCGGGGGTGTTTTTAAAACAACCAGTTGTGTCATTCACTAAATCAGAGACAAGAATGCACGTTTGGCAAGGGGGTCTGTTTCTCTCCAAAGTCAGACACTCGTCCCCACCCAAATGTCCTTCTACACTGGCCTGTCATCACGAACTGGTCATGAATTCTGGAACTTAAACACTCATGTCAACACTTTCTCTGGTGTCTTTCAGACATTCAACGGGAATCTATTTGCAGCGTGTGACTCTCTGCTTGACATTCAAAAAGGGTGAACAGGACAAGTTATTGGGCCTGCTCAATGAAGGTCATTGTTAGACCCTTTTGATCTGCCAATTGGACCATGCCACCCAACAAACTTCCCTGCAGGAGAGTGCTTGGCTGCACAGAGGACAGCAAGGAAGAAGGTGGGCCCACATTGTTTTTTTGCAAAATAGGTGCCAAACAGAAGGGTGGAAAGACCATGCTAGCAGCAATCCAGCTGAGCAGCGCCTGTTTAGCAGCACTGTTGATTTGAACAACATTGGCAGTGCCCACTCAACAAGTGCTTGCTCTTTGTCATCCCAATCTAACAGCTATCAAACAGCTGCTTGCTCTCCTGTTAACCCTTTGTTAGACCCTCACAACATGCATGATTGACAACACAACTGGTTTTCAACAAAAGCGACAGCTGTCATTTTCAGAATGCTTGGTTAGCTAGGCCAAGAAAAGAGTCAATGAATGAGTTCACAAATGTCTAGCAGCCCCACTGAAGTTGAAAGCGATGGAAAGTCTAGAAGCAATGTTGCATTGATCATTCCAATGTTGTTGTGTTTCATGTTTTTTTTTCCTTTTGGGGGTGCATTCTTTCCATCAGAAATAACAGATTTTTGAGGATGCATGCAGCTCAATCTTCATGCATGCAAAAAGAAATTGATGACAGTGTTCATCAAATGAAGGATGATAACATTGTCATAAAAATTGAAGCCATGCAAAAAAAAATGCATGTTTGGCACCAATGGTGACACAAAAGACATTCAACATGAGGCTTGACAACTTTCATCAATGTGATCAGCAATTGAGGTAGCTGTCGGATGTCATTTTTGTTGTTGAACCTAACAAGAATTGCTCCTGAAGTTCACATCACAATCACCACGACTCTGTCAATGTTGCTTTGAATGGTACAGATGTTGTTTGAAGATGTGCACATGTTGATGAAACATGAACAAATGGGTTTTCAAAAGCCACAATCAGATTTTGAAAAAAATGGTTGACAATGTAACTGTTTCAATCATTTGCTTCAAACAATGTGCCATTTTGTTATCATCTCAATTGCTCCAAACATTTGAGGTTTAAAGATTGCTGGCCTTTTGTTGTTCAGTTGCAAGATGAGGCCAGGCCAACAATGAGTTTACCAATGTTTGTCATCTTGTTCTTCTCGGCACCACTGCAACGCCCAAAATGTGGCACAACACAGAGCATCCTCATGCAGGACCCAAATCCGGAACTGACTCACAGAACTGATGCTCCTCTGTGTCACGGGACCAGTTGGTGCTAACCCTGATGCTCACCACTGTGGAAGGTTGATCAGGAGAGCAACAAACACATCATTGCTGATGATGTCAGACTAACTTGCATGCAAAATGACGACTGTCTAAACTAATCGATACAAAAAGACTAGAAGACGTTTTGTTCTGTTTGGTGCAACAAAAGTTATCGTTGTAATGATGACTGTTCCCAATTGAACAACAAGTCTGTGAAAGGCTCGCTAATTCTTCACTTGGAAGATGTGTTCATCTCAGCAGAGAGAGGATGGCGCTGAGGGATCTTGAGCCGAACCCCACTCAAGCATTGCAATGAGTTTTAGTTCATTCTAAGCTTTTGATGCTCAAAAACAAACAACTCAAAGGCCTGTGGCTTTTTGTGCAGTACAATGTCTTGGAAAGCATTCAGATTTAAACACAAGAGCATTCCTTGGTTTTTGCCTTTAATCACAGGAACTCTTTTGCTAGGCATTTGCCCTAACATTGTTTTAAATTCTCTTTATGTCAGTGTGAATCATCTTGTCGAATTTGTGTGTTTCCAATTGTGATGTGTCTGTTTCAGTTTAGTCTAAATTACCAGAAACAAAATCAATCTGTTTTGCACTGAAACACAATCATGGTGTCGATAAAAATAGAGCTTTTTCAATTCATGTCAAATGAAGGTTAAAAATCTGTGTTCAAGTCAAGCAAATCAAATGCTAAAGCTTGTAGAATCTTTAAATTTTGTGCGTGCAAATGATTCAAAAGATATGAATTGTTAACTGAACAAAAGTTGGTTGCCTAACAAAAACAAAGCTGTTCATGAAGATCCAAAAACAAAATGTTTTACAAAAGATGCAAAAACATAAAATGCAAGACCTTGCAGTTCGATTGCTAGATAAGCAGTTGTTAAATTGTTTGCAACACAAAGTAGAAAAAAACCAAAACCTTTTTTCTTGCAGGAACCAAGTGGTGTTGCATCAAGTCCAAGCAATGCAAAACCATGTGGTCTGCTACAATGTCACTCTGACTCAAACTAGCTAGCAATTGGGGTTCCCGTGGGGGGGGAGGTCTCACTCCACCCGGGCAGAATGCATACGAATCAAACGTGGCACCAATTGGATGAATCAAACGTGGCACCAATCGGACAGCTTTATCGGGCAAAGCTAAGTAGCTTTCAGCACAAAGCGCACGGTGGTTCCAATCGGACAGCTGCATGGGGCAAAGCTAAGCAGCTTTCAGTGCCAAGCCTGCGTGGGAGCCTAATGAATGCATGCAACGAGAAGGGCAAAATGCGCGAAAATCCAAAATTCTACAGGCACTCCCTGTGGATTAATGTGCCGGCAACAAAAAACATTTTGTTTGCAACAAAAGCACGTCAGAGCCGGGGGAGCTTGCATCAGAAACATTTGGTTGTCTGTGAAACGTGTTTGACAAACAAACCATCATGAAAACAACAAGTACCAAAACGTCACTGTTACACTTTTTGTACTAAAGTTTACATAGTCTGCGCGCAGGGTTTACCAATCAGATCCATCCCCAGACCCCTCCCTTATCTTAGCGGCCTACTGTGGGACCGAATAGCAGCTTGACACTTGTGGCACACTTTTTGGTCTGTCTGGCCACCGTGAACTGCGATTTCACGGATCTTTCAGATGATTCTCATTCCTTGTGAAATTGGGAAGAAGTCCAAGTGTGGTGAATGAAAATCTGGTGATGCACGATGACGTCCTGTGACTGGTGCTTGAATTGGAATTCCAGCGAATACCTCGATTCATCCATAGCGGGGGATGATGACTGCATGATATCTGACAGCCTGCAATCAACGCGCATCACAACATCCCAACTTTTCAGAACATAATATGTTTTAGCTGACGAAACTGATGGTGAATATGTTTCAGCTGACGAAACTAACTCTTGGTTTGTCGGCCACTCAGTCCGTTATTCCACAGAACTTGTAATCGCAAAAGAACCGATAATAATGAGTGAACTAAGTCAATACATTCACTTTCATATCGGTATCGGCTGGACTGGAGTGACATTCGGGGCGATGGCAATGGCGTGCCGCGTCCCCGACTTTTTTGGTCTAATGGGACGTTTTCCCAAGAAGGTCGCTGGAGCGATTCATATCCTCCATGGCGTCTTTGGCTTTCTTTTTCTCGTGTGCTGCCTGTTCATGCCCATCACCGCCAATTGGATTTGGCCCCGGTACGGCACGCCTAAAGAAATCATCTACCTCATTTCATCCATGTACATTGCCATCGTCCTGGGGATCGGTTGCATTCGCCTGCGCAGGTTTCTGTCTCCGGCAGCAGTAGCGGTTGAAAATAACGATATGCGGCAGGAATTTGAACAGCTTCCTGGTGCGTCTCCAGAGGACGGCGAAAGAAAAAATGACGACAGCGAGCAACATCAAGAAGAAGTTCAGGGTCAGAAATCTATGACAACTCGTCAAGTGGTGCTTGTTGCCCTCAAGTACACCCATGGACTGCTCATGGTGTACAGTTGGGTGATGCTTTTGGGTGCCGGTCAGGCATTCCTAGAGAATTCGAGAACAAAAGGGTTCCCGTACCCCCCAGGACCGATTACAGATCAGCTGATTGGGCGATGCTATGCAAGGGATTTGCAGTTCCCAGACATGCCGAGCTGGCTTTTGAACCTCAAGTGTGGGCTCGGTGTCATGTGCGCCGAAAAATCATCCTAAGAATCAGATTCTAGACG
>Ga0163148_10002234_pt1 | contig 23538 bp, 27 predicted proteins | sample OliLakLV19MP7P2_FD_148606 | JGI IMG/M metagenome (GOLD analysis project Ga0163148, IMG submission 148606) | Freshwater microbial mat bacterial communities from Lake Vanda, McMurdo Dry Valleys, Antarctica- Oligotrophic Lake LV.19.MP7.P2 | ecosystem: Environmental > Aquatic > Freshwater > Lake >... | reverse complement strand
CCTCTGTGGTAAACTGAACTAATACGAAGTTGAGAGAGGTAACACCTTTCTAAAAGGTGTCACCTCTGTGGTAAACTGAACTAATACGAAGTTGAGAGAGGTAACACCTTTCTAAAAGGTGTCACCTCTGTGGTAAACTGAACTAATATCAAGACCAACAATTATGTCGGTACATAGAATAGCTTCTCGTTACGCAAAATCACTCCTTGATCTGGCCATCGAACAGAACAAATTGGAGCGGGTATCGGAAGATGTGAAAGCATTCAAGGCAGCCACCAAAATCCCGGATTTTAAGCTGCTGCTGAAAAGCCCGATCGTTAATGCAGATAAAAAGACGTCCATCATCAAAGCTATTTTTGGTGAAAAATTCGACGTACTGACGATGGCTTTTTTGAACATCGTCATTGCCAAAGGCCGGGAAATGCACTTAGCCGATATCGCGGTGGAATTTGACGAACAGTACCGCAAGGCGAAGCACATTTCTACCGTAATTCTGACGACCGCTTCACCGGTTAGTGACGTCATGTTCAAAGCGGTGCTTCAAAAACTAACCGACAGCACGGCTACGGATGCCCACGTCGAGCTAACCGCTAAGGTTGATCCGAGCCTGATCGGCGGGTTCATCGTAGAATTTGAAGGCAAGGTTTACGATGCCAGCGTTTCGCACAAGCTGAAGCAGTTGAAAAAAGATTTTGACGATAACCCGTACGTTTCGCAAATCGTATCCAGATAGGATTAAGTTTCCCGAATTGGTTGAAAGACAACCGATTCAACCAATTTTGATCATTTAATAATCAAGCAAATTCATATACACCATGGTGGATGTCAAACCTGATGAGATATCAGCGATACTGAAGCAGCAACTTTCCGGCTTCAGTACTGCCACGCAACTCGAAGAATACGGAACCGTACTCCAGGTCGGCGACGGTATTGCCCGCGTTTATGGCCTAAACAAGGCACAGGCAGGCGAACTTGTTGAATTTGAAACCGGCGTTCAAGCCATCGTACTCAACCTCGAAGAAGACAACGTGGGCGTGGTATTGATGGGTGCAAGCGACAACATCCGCGAAGGATCGCGGGTACACCGCACCGGTCGCATCGCTTCCATTCAGGTGGGCGAAGGCATGGTAGGCCGCGTGGTGAACACCCTCGGCCAACCCATTGACGGCAAAGGCGAAATCAAAGGCGAGCGCTATGAAATGCCGCTGGAGCGCAAAGCTCCGGGCGTTATCTTCCGCCAGCCAGTAAGCGAGCCGCTGCAAACGGGCATTAAGGCCATTGACGCCATGATTCCAATTGGCCGCGGCCAGCGCGAGCTGATCATCGGCGACCGCCAAACGGGCAAAACGGCTATTGCCATTGACACCATCATCAACCAGCGCGAATTCCACGAGCGCGGCGAAACGGTTTATTGCATCTACGTGGCTTCCGGCCAGAAATCTTCTACGGTAGCCAACGTGGCGCGCACCCTGGAAGAAAACGGTGCCATGGCTTATACCACCATCGTTTCCGCTTCTGCTGCCGACCCGGCGCCGATCCAGTTCTACGCACCGTTTGCAGGCGCGGCCATCGGCGAATTTTTCCGCGACTCAGGACGCCCGGCGCTCATCATTTACGATGACTTGTCGAAGCAGGCAGTGGCTTACCGCGAAGTATCGCTGTTGTTGCGCCGTCCGCCGGGTCGCGAGGCTTACCCGGGTGACGTATTCTACCTGCACTCCCGCTTACTGGAGCGCGCAGCCAAAATCATCAGTAACAACGACATCGCCCGCAGCATGAACGATTTGCCGGATTCGCTGAAAAACGCGAAAGACGCAAACGGCCAGCCTTTGGTGAAAGGCGGTGGTTCGCTCACAGCGCTTCCGATCATCGAAACGCAGGCTGGCGACGTTTCCGCTTATATCCCAACCAACGTAATTTCGATTACCGACGGTCAGATCTTCCTCGAATCGAACCTGTTCAACGCGGGTATCCGCCCGGCCATCAACGTCGGTATTTCGGTATCGCGGGTGGGCGGTAACGCGCAGATCAAATCCATGAAAAAAGTATCCGGTACCTTGAAGCTCGACCAGGCTCAGTACCGCGAACTGGAAGCGTTCTCCAAATTTGGTTCCGACCTCGACGCCGCTACAACGGCCGTTTTGGACAAAGGAAAGCGCAACGTGGAAATCCTGAAGCAACCGCAGTATTCACCGGTACCGGTAGAAAAGCAGGTGGCTATTATTTATCTGGGTACCAAAGGTTTGTTGCGCGATGTGCCAGTGAATAAGGTACGCGAGTTTGAGGAAATTTTCCTCACTACACTTGAGCGCCAAAGCCCGGAAATCTTAGCCGAATTCAAAGCCGGTAAATTAGAGGATGCCTCTTTGAAAGCTGTGGAGAAATTGGCAGGTGAAATTTCATCGCAGTATAAAGAAAAGAAATAAGCCATGGCTGGTAATTTAAAAGAAGTACGCGAGCGGATCAAGTCGGTGCAAAACACGCAGCAGATCACCAAAGCTATGAAAATGGTGTCGGCTGCAAAGTTTCGCAAAGCACAGCAGGCCATCGTTCAGATGCGACCCTACTCGAATAAGCTGAACGCCATGCTGCGCAACATCCTGTCGAACCTCGGCAGCGATGTGTCTTCCACCTACGGCGTGCAACGCCCGGTGGAGCGCGCTTGCCTGGTGGTGGTGACTTCCAATCGTGGGTTGGCGGGCGCGTTTAACACCAACGTGATCAAAGCCGCTACGCAAATTCTGCAGACGCAGTACGCAGACGTTGCCGCCAAAGGCCAGTTGGACATCCTTTGCATTGGCAAAAAAGGATTCGACTTCTTTCGCAAACGCTACCCGAATGTGATCGGCGAATACGTGGAGTTGTTCAGCGACCTGCGTTTCGACAACGTAGCGCGGGTATCTGCGCACCTGATGAAGGCGTTCGAGGGTAAAACTTACGACTCCGTGATTGTGGCTTATGGCCGTTTCAAAAACGCCGCAACCCAGTTTCCGGAAACTGAACAGTTTTTGCCGGTGCAAAAATTGGAAATCGGCGACAGCAAGCAAAAAGCGGATTACATCTTCGAACCCAGCCAGGAAGGGCTGCTGGAACACCTTATTCCGAACATTCTGCAAATACAGTTCCACAAATACTTATTGGACACCCAGGCTTCCGAACACGGGGCGCGCATGACGGCCATGGACAAGGCAACGGACAATGCCGAAGAAATGCTCCGCGAGCTGCGCATCAACTACAACAAAGCCCGCCAAGAGGCGATTACCGGGGAAATTCTGGAGATCGTGGGTGGCGCTGCGGCGTTGGGGAGTTAATTAGTGTCCGTCTTTATAGTCCGATAGCTGCGTTGTACTCGACCCCAAAATCGGTCATTTACGCGAGTAAACTCCCGCTTTTGGTGTCTTCGCTCGCCTTGCTCTCGAACTCTAAAGCCAGACACGGGATCAAATGGACAGGCACTAATTATCGCCTGTGGTCACCAACTTCAGTTGGCAGACCTGAAAAGGAACAAACAGCCTAATCTTGCTATCGCAGGGTTCGGCTGTTTGTTTTATGGGAATATTTTTGCTCGCGTCCAAATTTCTACAAAAACACAAAACATAATCTCTCCCTTTTTTTCAACGCCATGACTTCGGAGAGGTCATATATTGGTAGACTATGAACATGATCACGCTATGCTTTTAGCAAAAAAGTTCCTTTGTGAGAAGGCTCCTCTATATATTGGTCAATGCCCGTGATTGCTTTATACAATATCTGTTTGAGCAGGTTAAAATCATTGGGTTTTTTAATAAAAATATTTGCGCCGTTGTTAAATGTTTCATCAATATCCTTTTCAGAAGCCGAAGTAGAATAAATGGCAATGGGAATGTCTTTTAATTTTTCGTTGCTCCTGATTTCTTTCAAACATTCAAACCCGTTTTTACGCGGCATATTTAGGTCGAGAAAAAGCAAATGCGGCAGGGGCGCATCTTGCTCAACCAGGTGGTTCATTAATTGCACCCCATCGTTTACGGTGTAAATTGTGGCGTTTATTTCCATTCCATTAACCGCTTCCATAAACAGAAACTGATCGCCTTCATCATCTTCGGCAAGTAAAATATTAAGTGAGGCGTTTCCCATTTTAAAATAATCATTTTATGGTTGTTATCGCTTGTTCATAAAAAGGGGAACAAGCACTTAAACTGGCAGATAAATATCAAACCTTGCACCTTTGTTGAGAACGCTTGTTGCGGTGATCACACCGAGGTGGTTTTCGACGATTTTTTTTACGATGGCGAGGCCGATCCCTGTGCCTTCATATTCGTCTTTGCCGTGAAGCTGTTGAAATATTTCAAAAATCCGATTTTTAAATTCCGGTTCAAATCCGATTCCATTATCGGAGATGCTGATTTGGCAATACACTTTTTCCGGTGAAAGTAATTCGTTTTTTAATTTTCGGCCTTCTACGCGTCTGCTCTTTATTTTGATTTGTGGAGGGATGCCGGTTTTTGAAAATTTCAGGGCATTGCTGATGAGGTTGTGCAGGAGTTGGCGAAACTGAAAGGGAATGACATTGATTTCAGAGCTTTTGGTGATCTCTATGGTTGCCCGTTTTTCGAGGAGCGCTTCTTTTAGTTCGGTTTTTACCGCTTCAATAATCCCGTTGAGGTCGGTTTTTTCAAACTTGTTTTTGGTGGTGCCCATACGGGAGTAGGCCAATAAATCCTCGATTAGCGTCTGCATCCGTTTGGTGGATTCAAGCATCCTTCGGAAGTATTCTTTGCCTTTTTCGGTTAAATTTGGGGTTTCATTTTCGAGAATCCAGCCTGCGAAAGTTTGTATTTTACGCAGTGGCTCCTGCAAATCGTGGCTTGAAATGTAGGCAAATGATTCTAATTCTTTATTTATTCTTTCAAGCTCCGTATTTTTCCCTGCCAAGATTTCGTTGACTTGCGCTAATTCCTTTGTCCTTTCCCCCACCGCTTTTTCCAGCTTCAGGTTGTATAATTCACTTTCGCTGATGTCCTTTTTAAGGCGCTCCTTTTCTTTGCGCTGCAGCAAAGCTGATTCGGTAATGTCATTAATTGCAAGCAAAATCAATTGTTCCTGGTGTGTTTTTTGAGCAATCCGGCGTGCATTCAACAGCATTATTTTTTCGCCGATGCCGGGGAAGTTGTGCGTAAGTTCAAAATCATTAAAGAATGCATTTTTTGGAATGATGTCTTCGAGCAATTCGCGCAGGCGGGGAATATTCCATTGTTTATTTCCTAAATCATACAAAAGTACTCCGACGGTCTCTTCATCACGCACCTTAAATTTGTCGTAAAATGCTTTATTGGCAGATTTGATGCAAAGTCTTTTGTCGAGTACAAGCAGCGGTTCGTTAATGGTGGTGATGATGGCTTCGGCATACTCATAAGATTCGTGCAGCAGTTCGTTGCGTGTTTGCAATTCCTGATTGGTGGTAGTCAGTTCTTCGTTGGTGGACTCAATTTCTTCTTTTGAAGTTTCCAGCTCCTCATTCACCGTTTGTAATTCTTCATTGGCGCTGACCACTTCTTCATTGGCGCTTTGTAACTCCTCTGTAAATGCTTCCTGCTCCTGCACATAAGTGTGCATGTCGGCACGGCCAGCGGCCAGCTCTTCCTCTAATTTTTTTATCCTGCGGTCTTTCGCTGGTGAATTGTTGTTACCGCCATTTATTTTATTTAGAAACGCTTCTACCTGTTCGTGTTCAGTAAAAAGAATGAGCAGCAAAGGTTCATCCCAGTCTATTTTAAGGGGCACAACCTCCAAACTGATGATGCGTATTGTGGCATCTATTTTCATTTCAATGCCACTTTTGTGAATGCGGTTTTTGGTTTTAATGGCTTTTGAAATGGCATTGCGCAGTTCCAAAGCAATTTCGGGACGCACCATTTTCAGCACATTAAAAGTGGCTTTGCCAGGTGGATGCGTGAGGAAAAAGTCTGTTGCTCCTCTGAATTGCTGAATGTCCATTTCTTGATTGATGACCACACTCGCAGGAAGAAATTCTGAAACGAGCACCGCATCAATTGCACTGTTCAGGGCGCTGGCCGTCCCCGAAACTCTTTTTTTTATCAGATTAACTGCATTCCCCTCATGCTGGTTTTCTTCCGGTAAAGCGTGGCGTGAAAAGCGCTGATTTAGCGCCGCTAAGGTGCGTACGCCCGAATTTTTTTTACGTGCAAATATTTTATACTTTTTATTTACACCGGTGAAAAGCTGGGTGGAAGAACCAATGTTTTCTGATTTTCCGAGCATCAAATACCCATTGTCATTCAGGGCATAATGAAACGTGGCGATGACTTTTTTCTGCGCCGTTGTATCGAGATAAATAAGCAGGTTGCAACAACTGATAAAATCAAGCCGCGAAAAAGGAGGGTCATTTAAAATATTATGCGGCGCAAACACACACAGGTCGCGCACTGCTTTGGCGATGCGGTAATGGTTGCCTGATTTTGTATAGAAGCGTTGCAGGCGCGCAGGAGAAACCGATTCAAGTTCGTAGATGGAATAGTCGCCAATTCGTGCCTTGCTGATCGCTTTTATACTGAGGTCTGTGGCAAAAATCTGAATAGTCGGACAGTCGGATTTATTGCCCATTATTTCGAGCAACGTCATGGCGATGGAATAAGCTTCTTCGCCTGTGGAGCAGGCTGGCACCCAGATCCGCAGGGCTTCGTCCGGTTTTTTACTTTTGAGCAATTTGGGCAGCAGGGTGGTTTTTAAATACCGATGCGCATCCGTGTCCCTGAAAAAACGGGTTACATTGATCAATAAATCCTGATAAAGAATATCTATTTCTGCGCTTTTTTCGTCCAGCAGCGTTGCGTATTCCCCGAGTGTTTGTATTTTATACAACAACATCCTGCGAATAATCCTCCGCTTGATGGTGTTCATTTTGTACAAGCTGAAATCAACTCCCGTAGTTTTATAAATCAGGTTGAGTATGATTTTTAAATCGGGGTTGTCGGTGTCAATTAAATCTTCCTGGTTTATTTTTTTGCCCTCGCTTTTCACAAAAGCATGTTTACTGAGCCGCTCCAACTCCAGCGCGATTTCCTTAGGCGATAAAATAAAATCAACCACCCCTTCGGAAATAGCAGATTTGGGCATGCCGCTGAATTTTGCAGAATCATCTTGTGCAAACGTTAATCCGCCTTCCTGCTTGATGGCTTTCATGCCGATCGCACCATCGCTTGCACTGCCGCTTAGAATAATGCCGATGGCGCGATCTTTGTGTTTTTCGGCCAACGAACAAAAAAAGATATCAATGGGTAAATTGATGCCCCGCTCTTTGCTGCGGGGGGTTAGTTTGATGTGCCCGTCTTCCAACAGCATGGCTTTGTCGGGTGGAATGACATACAGGTTATTAAGCACGATGGGCATCTTGTTTTTTACCTCCTGCACTTTCATCGAAGTAGCCTTCGCCAAAAGTGCAGTCAGGATGCTTTTGTGGTCGGGACTAAGGTGTTGTATATAAATGAATGCCATACCCGTGTCGGAAGGAAGGTGGTTTAATAGCTGGGTTATCGCTTCCAGCCCGCCTGCTGATGCGCCAATGGCAACGATGGGAAAAGAATTTGATGGAGGAGGGGGACTGTTTTTTTTCGGAGCCGGAGATTTTATTTTACTGGAAACTGACTTCATTTCAATTGTTTATTCACCCGAAAGCACAAAATTTTCTTTCCCCGGAAGTGAATTATTCTGAAAGATCAAGGTGAGCGCCTGAAAAATTAATGTCTTCAATTTCGACATATCAGTGGGTTTTTGGATATAATAGTGCGCTGCGTCTTTATAAACTAAGTTCAACATATCTTCGTCAAAATGCGTAGACAATACGATGACCGGAAGCTTTTGTAATTTCTCGTTGAGTTTAATTTCTAATAAACAGGCGAAGCCGTTTTTGCGCGGCATGCTCAGGTCAAGGAACAGCACGTGGGGGAGTTTTTTATGTCTTTGGGTAAGTTGTTCCATGAGTTGTTCGCCGTCATACACAATGGACAGGTTCACCGGTACAGGCAATTGCGCCAAAGCTTCTTCGAAGAAAAGGCGATCGTCTTTGTCGTCCTCAGCAAGTAGAACGTTTAGTTTGCGAGGAAAATGGGATTCGGATTTTATGCTCATCCTGCAATTTACGAAAATAACAGCAGCATTGGTTGCTTTTGAAGGTTTCTTTCAGCGAATGAGCAAAGCGTGCCCAAAACTGCAGTCGGTTGAGGGTAATCTTGTACCTAAGAAAGTCATTATGAAGGAAGCATTAGCGGCTATAACGATGTGCCCATCACAGCCATCTCCCGGGTCATCGAAATTGACCTGCGGGAGATGATTGGTGATGCGAACATTCCATCGCCCATGAAGGACGAGAATAGGTTTTTGATGTAACTTAAGATTTATGACCAAAAAGGTAGAAAATCCCAAGCTGTAAGCCATTATTGGTAGACTTTACTGCATCATTTTCATTGATGTTACTCAAGCCAAAATTATACCGTAAATCTACCCCAAAACCAGATGGCGGGTGCACATAACCACCCCCGATGCCCAAACCAAAATCCACGGATTTAAAATTGGATTTAACATCAATTTCGTTCTCGTTGGTGTCGGATTTTGCAGCAATCAAAAAACCAATCTGGGGGCCGGCCTGCAACCTGAATCCGTTGTCGAACATATACTGGAGCAGTAAAGGCACATTGATGTAATCCAATTTCAATTTAGAATCCAATATCCCGGAAGAAGTTTTTGCACCCTGACCAGAGAACACGACCTCCGGCTGGAATGCTAAGGTCTCGGTAAGGTGGAAATGCCCCAGCAAACCTAAGTGGATGCCTGCTTTCATGTCATTCGACGAGTTGTCGTCGCTTTGGATGTCAAAAAGGTTTAGTCCGCCTTTTATCCCAACGTTCATGTGCTGGGCACTGGCAGTCCCGATCATCAAAAATACGGCCATCGCCGCGCTTGTCAGATATTTCATAATTGTTAAATTTAGAGTGTTTGCATAAAATTGACTTTGCAAAGGTGAGGCACTTTTTGCCGGCAACCATTACATAATCAGAAGGAATACTTGTATAATTCACAGGTTGTGTGGCATGTATGTTTTTCAACGCTTCACCTGATCCTGCTCGTGGCTGCTGCGGATAGTGGTGTTGTATCGCTGAACTCCGATTGACGGAAATCCGAAAAGCTCTAAGGTTAAAACTCCTTTTTCATTCCAATATCTGACATATCCATTCTCCTTCTCTTGGAAATGCGTAAATCCAACCTAAATATTGTCCTGTAGAATCGTACTGATAATTCAATTTGAACGGTGTATTATTATATTGGTCTACTCATTCATACTTCCAGTATAATTTTCCATTCCATTTCACTTGAATTGGTTCAACTGGTTGTGCAATCAATTTCAATGAAAGCAGTATTAATATTATGGTTGTTATTTTTTTTATTCTTATAGTACGTTTTTCGGCTTAGCGAAGATGGCGATTTTTACCACAAATGTTGATGCGGAGAACCAATGTTTGATTAACTACAAATGTGTCTGCGGAGCACTGAACCGCCACTTTTGCCAAACCGCTGTTAGCTGATGCCCTGCTGTCCGTCCGAAGCGATATTGTTTCATGTCAGCACAAAAGTAAGAAAAAGAGATTTACATTCAACGCTCTTTCGGTGCAAGTTTGCAATGTAGCTGTGCGGTGGCTTGCAAGCTCTTTTTTGTTTTTTAGCGTTGGTAGGGTGTTTCGGCAAAAAATAAAAATGTGCTTGCAAATGCGTTTGCAATAGTTGTTGTGTCTGCCTACTTATGAGATAAAGTATAGATTTTAATAACGGCTTTCTTCCGTTTTATTCTGTTGGGAAAGAATGAGTCCTAACGAAGTATCTTTTGTAATGTAAGCCCAAGCCCAATTGATGAAAATGATGAGTTTGTTTTTTACACTTAGTATCAACATCAGGTGAACAAATATCCATGTAAGCCAGGCAAAATAACCTTTGAAATGTAGGAAAGGTAAATCAACAACTGCTTAGTTTTTTCCAAATTTTTCACAAATGTTTCAGTATAAATTTTCACTCCCATATCTTCTAAATATTTTTTTGAAGCAAGTTGGGCAATATTGCTCATGCTGTTCAGTGTGTTTTTAGTTCCTTCAACAAGCAATATGTTTAATCTTGAAAAATCAATTCCACGATAATCTTTTGGCAAGACATGTTTTTTTATTTCTGCAAATGCTCCCGAAAGTTCCACTCCTGTTGGTACTGCACCTATAATTACAAAGTTGAATAAACTTTACTTTTCTTCTTCGCTGGCTGAAATTATATTTTCAAATATTTTCAGTATGTGATTTCGAATGGTGATGGCATCATAAGTTGATTTTAAAGTGAGTGAGTTCTGCTTGATAACTTCATTGCCAAAAAAAATGGTTGTACAACCGATTGTAATTACTAAATAATCGTAAGCAAAACCTCCAATGCTTTTTGACAGAGTTCTGTTTTGGGTGTGTTCCAAATTAAAAACATAGAAACTCCCATTAGAATATATAACGCTGTCCAAACGGAGCCAAACAAATAACTTGGAGGATTGAATGATGGCTTTGCCAATGTATTAACCCAATCTCCGTTCATTTCATTTCTAACTACATATCCTGAAACACCACCGATTGCAAGCGGGAGAACTAAACTGAAAATAAGTTTAGGTATTGTTTGTGCTTGTTGATAGTAACGAAGTTGAATTTTTCATTAGGGTTATTTTAAAAGATAAAACCTCACCTAAATGAGGTTTTATCTTAATGGTTAAATTAGTCCTGCGGTAATAATACTTTGTCAATAACATGAATTACTCCGTTTGATGCTTCAATGTCAGCAGCAGTAACTTTTGCTCCACCCACTGTTACCTTTCCATCTTTAACGGTTACTTTCAATTTACTGCCTTCTACAGTAGTTAACTCTTGTCCATCTTTCAAATCAGCAGCTTTCGTTTTTCCGCTTACAACATGGTAAGTCAAAATTTTGGAAAGTTTTGCTTTGCTTTCAGGTTTCAATAATTTGTCCACCTCTGATTGAATGGCGGCAAAAGCCTCATCAGTTGGTGCAAAAACTGTGAATGGTCCTTTGCCTTGCAAAGTTTCTACCAAGCCAGCAGCTTGCACCGCAGCAGCAAGTGTTTTGCAATCTGCTGCTGCAATAGCAACAATGTCTTTGGTCATTGTCATTTCTTTTTCCATTTTATATTTGATTTATACAGAGAATGAATTTTCTCTGCGGTGCAAAATTGTGTTTAATTGGTGTTTCAAGCATTACATAATTTAGAATAAGAGTTACATCAATCACACTTATTTTAATAAATATTCAAATCAAATAAATCTAATAAACGGGAATTGAAAGTACTTTCAATTCCCGTCCTGCAAACCTTTCTATTTGAAAGGAACGAAACAGTCTCTTACCAGACACTACTGACAGTTTTTTTAATTTCTCTATTTATACTTGAAATAAATTTTCTTAGTGAAAGAAAACAATAAACGGTTACACACTCGCCTACCATTTCGTTGGTCACTGCCTGAAGATTGGGAAACAACAATGTTCATGATACCCGTTATGCCAATCTGACATATTGTCTACGCTCACCAAGAAAATTTATTTACTTTCTTCCTGCTTTACTAATTTGTTGTAAACACCCATAATTAAAATTGGGGCTACCCATTGCCCTACAAACGAGGCGTTTTTATCGTTACCCATACATTTTAATGTTAGCGAAAGTGCTGCTGCGCCCATGGCTGCAAATAAAAATGTGTCTGATGGCAATTTGACTGTTTGCTTTTCAATTGCTTTGGTAACCATGTCCTCTTTTGTTGTTGAATTTTCCATTTTTTTTATTTATTGATGAATTAAATTGATTATGTAAAAATTCATTTTTTTTGTGGTTGCTTTATTGAATTAATAACACATGAGCTTGGTTTTTTAATTTTACTCTATTTCTCCATTCTCCCCATGCTCCAGTGCTCCACAATACCAATGCGATTAAAAGTGGTTGAAATGGCAATCGTAACCAGAGACTTAAATCGGAGTTTAAACCAAAAGCATAATGGTGATTTACCAATTGAGCAATGTTGCCTGGGAAAACTGCAACTAAAAAGAGGGCTACTATCCAGCCAACAGTAGTTTGTTGTTTTAATAAAAAAAGTAATAAAACTCCTAAAATAATTTCTATCACACCTGATAAAAGTACAACCATATCCGCATCCATTGGTACCCAATTGGGCACTTGTGCTAAAAAAGCTGTTCGCATAAAAGTAAGATGCCCAGTACCCGTAAAAATGAAGAAGATGCCGAGTAGTATTCTCGTTATAGTTTTAGCTTTTGTTGAATGTATAATTTTATTTCCCATAATTTTAGATTAAAACATCATGGTTTAAATTAGCGGAAAAATCAGCCAATTCATCAATAAACTTTTTTAAAAACTCCTTTGTTTTTTCATCAATCAAAGTTCCTGCCTCGTCAAATTTTGTGTTTACCTGTGTTATCACTACTTCAGGGATATTCATTGTCATTGCATTTACAGCTACCAATATTTGCCGTAAGTGATATTGTGCCCTTATGCCACCCAACAAACTGGGGCTTGCACTAATAATACCCACCGCTTTTTTGTCAAATGGTTTTGTAGGATGTTTGGAAAGAAAATCAATTACATTTTTAAGCACTCCCGGAATAGAATAATTATATTCAGGTGTAACTATAAGCAGGGCATTGGCTGTTTTAATGGCAGTACATATTTTTTCAATGGATTCAGGAAACACTTTTTCATGCAAATCAAAATTGTATAAGGGTATACCAGCAATTGATAATTGTTCAATACTAATATCTGCCGGTGCAATATTCTGTACCGCTTTTACCACCATAGTGTTAAAAGAATTTTTTCTTAAACTTCCTGAAATGGCAACAAAGTGATAGTTATTTTTCATCGTACTATTTTACAAAAAAGTTATTGTGCAGTATAGCCACCATCAATTGTATAGTATGAACCCGTTACAAAAGATGATTTGGAAGAACTTAACCAGAGTACCAATTCTGCTACCTCTTCTACAGTGCCTAACCTGCCTATAGGATGTAGTGTAGCCAATGTTTTCATGGTAGCTTCGTCTAATGTTTTGGTAAGCAAAGGAGTTACGATATAACCTGGACCTACAGCATTGACGCGTATATTTTTATCTGCATAATCTAATGCAGCCGTTTTGGTAAGTCCCACCACACCATGTTTTGCAGCAACATAAGCAGGCGAATTTTTTGTTCCCACCATCCCTAAAATGGATGCCATGTTTACAATGCTGCCACCACCTGATTTTACCATAGCAGGAATTTGATAATGCAGTCCATAAAATACACCAGAAAGGTTGATGCCAATTACCTTATCCCAACCCTCAATAGGATAATCGCCTGTAACCGCTATTTCTCCGCCAATACCCGCGTTGTTGCAAACTATATGCAAGCCGCCAAAATGTTTTATTGTTTGTTCAACTAATAATTTATGGTCATCGGGCTTTGATGTATCTGCCGCTATAAAAATGGCATCGCCACCTTTATTATTAATTTGCAAAACAGTTTCGTTGCCGCCTTTTTCATCTATGTCGCATACTACAACTTTTGCTTTTTCAGAAGCATACAACATTGCAACTGCTTTGCCGATTCCTGAACCTGCTCCGGTAACAATGGCTATTTTATTTTCTAAACTATTCATGATAATATTTTTTGTGATGATTTTATTTTTTACATATTAATTTTTCCGTGTTCACCTTCTGCATATTCTTTACCTGTTAGTATTGCTTTTAGCATATTGAACAACACAACCATTTTACTTGAATTACTGTCCCAATAATTTACTTCGTTGGGAACAACTTTTATCAATGTCATGTCAGGGTCGTCTAAGCCAAGCGGAAACCATGCTTTCATGATGGCACTCCACAACTCTTTCATTTTGCTTTTGTCGTTTACTAAAGTTGCAGTGCCGTGTATCATTAAATAGTTTTGACTGCTTTCGTTGGCGATGGCAATAGAAACTTTTTTACTTGTTTCAATTTCTTCAACTTTATATGATGATGCTTTTGTAAAAAACCACATAGTTCCATCGTCATCTATCTTATTTATACCCATTGGCCTGCCCGATAGATTTTCAGCATTTTTTTCGTTGGTGATGAGCATACAGATGCGAACATCTTTCACCATCTCCACTAATTTTTCTACATGTTGATTGTGTTCCTGTTTCATGAAATATTTTGTTTTTAAATTGTAACTAAAAATTTATGCCACAAAGTTATAGGCATTGAGTGGGGTTAGGGTTACACAATAAAAGGAAAAAATTACATCATTCATACATTTGTCACCTTACTACAGAGAATTGTTTTAGTGCGTTGGGGCAAAATAAAATGTGAGGCAAATTGCGTTGGTTTGTGAGTCGGCTTTGCCTCTCTTTTTATTTTGCGAAGAATGGCAAACACGGCTTGTCCGAATAAAAATGTTCAGTCAAAGCTCGTCAGTTTGATGGTAGCACTGTCCCAATAGGGTTTCAGCGAACTGGGGGCATGGCTGTCAGTCGCGACGTTTAGGAAGCGGTTGACAACCATGCAGAGTTGTAAGCATTTTTATATTTGATTTAACATCTCTTTAAGCGCGTGCTCGGAGGTAATGGATAAGGCAATAGATGCATTTAACAGCTGCTCAATGCCATCCAGATGATTCATTTTCACCGCTTCTTCTATTTGGATGAGTGCTTCTTTTAAAATGCTGATTCCCATAAAATCGGCCTGCGGCTTTAAGGAATGCGCATTGATACGGAGCTGCTCCCAATCTCCATCTTTGAGGTTGCGCCGCATTTCCTCAAAGGTTTTTGGCGCTACATTGAGGTATAGCGAAATGTAGCGCCTCATCTTTTGAGGATCTTCTTTGGTAAACTTTTTCAAAAAGGTTAAATCGACCACTTAAACATTGGCTTTTATAAGTTGAAAAATCTCCTCAAAGGCATCCTGGCCTTTTATGACATAATGAACGGCTCCATACATGATGGTTTTAGTAGAAGTACCATAACTTTTTTGACTGGACAACATGATAACAGGGATCGTTGCGTTCCGCTTTTTTATTTCTTTTAGGATATCAATACCATTTGCAGCATCTTTTTCTTTAGAGTTTAGGTAATAATCTAATACTACTGCATCTGGTTGTTTATGCAAATTTTCCAAACAAGCTTCCCCGGTTGGGAAGGTCTCTATGTTAAAATCTACATTTTGTTCCATTAAATAATCCGTTAACATTTCGGATAACAACGGTTCATCATCTACGATAAAGATGGTTGGATTTTTTGTATTCATGATATTTTATTTATTAAGTTAAAAATTTTATTTAATAGTTCATTGGTGTCAAATGGTTTCCCTATAAAGTCATTCATGCCAGCCTCATAACACAAATCTACTTCTTCTTTCAGTACATTGGCTGTCATAGCGATAATTGGTATTTGAGCTTTTTCGCTGTATAAAGATCTAATAACTTTGGTGGCTTCAAATCCATTCATTACAGGCATTTGTATATCCATGAGTATGACATCAAATGTAGAAGATTTTAATTTCTCCACAGCAATCAATCCATTTTCGGCAACTTCTACTTGCACACCTTCAATGGCATCTTCCAGTTCTTCCTGAGCAACCACCACATTGAATTGATTGTCTTCTACAAGCAGAATTCGTATGCCTTTGATGGTATCGGCTATATTATTACTGAAATCTTCTGCTGGTTTTACTTCAGTTCCACTTTTTGCTACTTCATAAGGAATGCTAAAATGAAATTGACTGCCTTTCCCCTTTTCACTATCTACCCAAATTTTGCCATTGTGCAGTTCTACCAGTTTTTTAGAAATACTTAATCCCAAGCCCGTACCGCCAAACTTTCGGGAAGTGTCGCTATAAGCCTGCTCGAATGATTCAAATATTTTATCAATATTACTTTGCTCAATGCCAATGCCTGTATCAGAAACACAGAAATGCAAATTCAATTTTTCTCCAACTTGCTCCGATTTTACAGAAGTAGTCACCAATCCATTTTCGGTAAACTTAATGGCATTCCCAATTAAATTGATGAGAATCTGTCTCAATCTAGTGGCATCACCATTGACGTTGAGGTTTCCTGACGGAATATCTTTCAATAGTTCCAAGCCTTTCTCTTCGGCCTTAAACTTCATCATGGTATGTACATTGTTCACCAATTCATTGACAGAAAAAGGTTCCTGCTCCAGTTCTACTTTACCTGCTTCGATTTTTGAAATATCAAGAATATCATTAATGATGAAGAGTAAAGAATCGGAAGACTGTTTTATGCCATCCAAATATTCTTTTTGATCTTCGTTAGGATTACGTCTGATGAGAATATCAGTCATACCTTTTATGGCATTCATAGGTGTACGGATCTCATGGCTCATATTGGCAAGAAATTGATGTTTGGCTTTTTCACTGGCTTGGGCTTTTTCTTTTTCAGCTTCTATGATTTCGTTTTTGTGTTGCAATAATTTTTGGATTTTTCGGGTATATCTTAGCCTGCCATACAATCCTAAAGCAAGAAGCAAAGCTGAAATACCTAAAAATAGGATCCAGTTACGTGTGGACTTTTGTTTGTTCATCTGGGTTTGAAAATCGAGTCTGGATCTTAGTTGTTGTTGGGTATACTGGTTCTCCAATTCCATCCTGGTTACTTCGCTGCTATTTCGCCATACAGCTAATGTATCTTCTGCCTGCACATGTAATCTAAAATTTTTCAGTGCATTATTATAATCTCCCATGCCTTCATAAGCTTTGGAGAGTAATTCATAGTTATCTGAAATGTCTTTATTATAAGTATGTTTCGATACTTTTAACGAGTCGAGCGTTCGAATGGCACTGTCATATTTTTTCAGTCCCAAATAAGCCCTTGCTTTTTCTGTGAAAAAAATGGGTTCTGGTTTTTGTCCTTTACCTTCTCCATTATAAAATGCTTCTACCTCCTTCAATTCTGCTAATGCTCCAGAATAGTTTTTAGATAAATTTTTAATACTTGCATTTAGCGTTTTAGCGATATTATAACAAGGCTCACAGTGTTTAACATTTTTCATCACATACATGGCAGAATCTATATAGCGCTGGGCTTTTGCTTCATCTTTTAATTTTATCATTAAATTAGATTTGCCAAGATAGGTGCTGCCCAATTGGAAAGTATCCTTTCGGGAATGAGCAACCTCTAAGCTTTTATTAATGTATTTTTCTGCTTCTTTATAATTTCCTATTTGGGAATGAATACGTCCAAGCACTTCGTTGGTTCTAGCATAAGAGTTATCTATTAATTGTAATTCTTCCGATAAACGTTTGCTTTCTAAAAGGTAGCTTAACGCTTTTGGAAACTTTTCTTCCCTTCCGTACCACATACCTAAAAATGAATTTGCTTCTCCGAGTAGTTTAAGGGAGTCAGGAGTTTTTGACAGATAGCTTGTCAATTTATTGAATTCATAAATTATATCTTTTTCTTTCACTTTTTCATTACAACCAAAAGCCAAATTCCAGTATACCCAAAAAACAAACGGAGATTTGGACGCATTAGCAACCTTGATACTTTCTTCAATCTTATGGAGAGCATTACACATACAATCCGTATTATCGGGACAAGCACGAATTGACCTCCAATATAATAGGGGCAAGTATCCCTTTTTGTCGTATTTAATAGCCAGTTCAATGGCTTCTTTAGTTTCACTTTCCCATTTCTTCCACCACTCTGATTCTTGAAAGGGAAAGGAATCTAAATTCATTCTTTCCCAGATTGCGTCTAATCTCGCTGTTTCCGATTTCGATTTATCTGACCAGATAGCATACAGCTCGGCATCCGTTTTGGTTTGCCCGTAAGCAATGGCAGCAAAAAGCATTCCGATGCCAATCAGGATAAATTTTATCTTTATGTGGAAATATGGTGTCATCATTTTTTTACTAATTGATTGATTTTAGATAGCAGTTCTGCCGTATCAAAGGGTTTTCCGATAAATTCATTCACCGCCGCCTGTACAAGTCAAAAGGGGCAAGCCAACGAGAACTTAAAGTGACATTTTCACAGTGTACTTAGTTGGATTTTTTTGTCGGCATTACAGTCAAAGCGTTTTGGTTTGTAGTAATTTCATTGGTGGGTAGGTCAAGTTTGCCCTGGTTGTCTATTTTAGCACCTGCTGCAATTTCTACCCGTTCATACACTGTTAGTGCCCCCTTTTTTTCAATGTAAATTTTTGTGCTCGACATCAAGAATAGCGCGTTAATATCTTCCGCATTGTTTTTGATGACCGGGTAAATTTCACTTGAAATATTGGGAATGATCACATCGCTAAACTCGTTGGGCACACGGCCATCGCTCCAGTTGGAAGCGCAGTTCCAATCGCTGGGTCTGCCAGGGGTGCCACCTTTCCAAGTGGTGGATTTTTGTGCGAGTAATGTGGTTTGTGAAATCAAAATAATGGCTGCGAAAAAAAAGAAATTTTTCATGTTATTGATCATTTGAGTATTTGAAAAATATGATTGTTGGGCAAAAGTAAGGGGTAGTCTGCGAAGCCACCGCGTTTGGCTTATCACAAGGTAGCTGTAGTTATCAAACGGTTTTATATACCTTCGCCCTGAGCATTCAGCAAGACCACTATGGCATCAAAGCAACCATTAAAAGCGCTCATCGTAGAAGACAATGCCTTTATGGCAACGGTTTTGCATGATTTGCTCCAGCAACATGCAAGCGCTATTGCTGTTGTAGCAATAGCCAATACCGGGGAGGAGGCACTACAGTTCATTGCCTCCCAAAAACCCAATGTTGTTTTTCTCGATATTGAATTACCTGATATGACGGGTTTTGAAGTGCTTCAGCAGTTAGATGACATCAATTTCCAAATCATTTTTACCACCTCGCACAGTCACTATGCGATCAAGGCATTTCGATTCAACGCCCTGGACTATTTGGTTAAGCCGGTTAAAGAAGGTGAATTGGACGAAGCGATAAAGCGTCTGTTGAAGTCTGTAAGTAATAGTTTGGAGATTAAGCATGCCTTGTCTAATCTCGAAGCACAACCAGTTGAAAATCAAAAACTGGTATTGTCAACACAAAACGGCGTTTTTAGATTTCCGTTAAAACAAATTACGCATATTGAAGGCGAGCGCAATTACAGTTATATTTATTTGTCAAACGGTTCCCGGGAGTTGTCCTCGAAAAATTTAGCTTACTTTGAAGACATACTCATGGATAAAAATTTTTTCAGGAATCATCGTTCGTATCTAGTGAATAGATACCATATTGAGGCATTAAAAAATGATCATTTTGTTTTAAAAAATGGAATAGAAATCCCAATTTCCAGGAGAAATAAAACAGAGGCCAACGAATGGTTTTTTAATGCCAAATAGAAGTAATTAGCAGAACGGATAACGCAGCTGAACTACCTAATGCAGGCAGAGTGTCCCAAGCATCTGCAATAAAAACTGTTACATGTTGCATTCTATTTGGTTTTTATTTCATTTTTTATTGATTACAACTATGGTTAAACGCAACTCCTCCTATATAGAGCCTATTGCGTGAAAACCCGCTTTGTCTTCAGTGATAGAGAAACGCCCAGTTGCGTCAAGCCAGCCAAAACGATGCGCCGTCGCCCCATATTGATTCTCCGCTATTTCTTCATGCCGCCCACGATACTTCCGCCCACAACACGTACAGCCCTTTAGGTGAACACGAAATCCTTTTATCACGGCTCTTGGGCACACCGGCATTTCCGGCACACTTACAAACTCAAACCCTTGATCTTCCAATTGCCCACCACACGTGCATACCTCAGCATCTGACACTACTTCTCTTCCATTGAACTCAAATCTTCTTCTGACGGAGGTTTGCGCCCCTCAAACTTCCCTTGACCAATCTTCCGCCCAGGCTTCTGAGGATCAAACTTGCGGCGGTTCTTCGAAAACGGCGCCGCCGTTCGCGCCGCCGTTCGCTCTAATTCCTCAACACGCTTGAGCATGGAATAATACCGATCTTCCACCGACATGACCAACTCGATCAATTCCGCTTTACTCAGATTTTCTAATTCCGATCGCGTATGTTTCATCAAATAAGATTACTGCTTTTTTTATAACCAAATACATTCTGACAGAAAAACATCCCCAATGGACGTATTTTAGCGCTAATCAATTACGTCTTTAGTATCAAAACGGGTTATGCTATTACCAGGAACGTTTGCATAAGCCAATGCCCTGGAAACTATAGATTTACTATTTTTTTGCGCTTTATCCTTCAGATCATCCGATTTAATGCAGTCTTTATTCTCCGTCTCATCGTTGATGTAGCATGTAAATTTATTGCCTTGTCGCCTGGAAATATTTTGATAGCCGGTCGCAAAAGGGGGGTTAGTTTTGAAATTGGTAGACCAGGTATGGCAGCACAAATAGCTTCCGCAGGGACCAATACCGCCTATGCGACAGGCTTCCTCACGTATCCCAATTTGACGCATCTCTACACGTATATGAAAGGCTTTGGACAGGTGTTGAATTAACTCCCGGTAATCCACACGTCCTTCGGACGTGTAGTAAAATGTGGCTTTAGATTTATCGCCCTGGTAATCTACATCGGTTAATTTCATAGATAAGCCAAGCTCTTTAGCTAAACCCCGTGCTTTATACAAAGTATCTAATTCCATCTCTTTTGCCAGGTTCCATTTAGTTACATCAGCAGGAGTGGCGCTGCGATAGATTTTTTTAACTACTTCCTCCGTACGCACATTCTTTTTCTTGAGCTGCATACGTACCAGTTCACCGGTTAAGGAAACATGCCCAACATCATAACCACCCATAGTGCCCTCAACAACAGCCAATTCTCCATTTTTGAAATATATGTTTTGATGATTAAGATAGAATTCCTTACGGGATCCTTTAAATTTAATCTCTATAATATTGCAAACTTTATAATCAGGTGGCATAACAATATCCGCCAGCCAGTCATATACGTCTGATTGACTGCAACCATACGTAAGGCACGGGTCATTGCTTTTGAAACCCCCGAGAACAGAAGAACCTTCTGTTGAATGATTATCATAATCCATATTAACCTTTATTTTAATCTTTCGCAGTATTAACAATATTCCTCATAAGCGGCTTTTAGGTTAACGGCAATCAGCTCTTTGGATCTTCCTTCAATATGGTGGCGTTCTACAAAATGAACCAATTTTCCATCTTTGAACAAGCCTATACAAGGCGATGACGGAGGATAGGGCAGAAAATGTTTGCGTGCCTGTTCAACGGCTTCAGTGTCAAAGCCGGCAAACACAGTTGTAATACGGTCAGGCCCCCTGGTTGCTAACAATGAAAGTTTTACTCCAGGACGTGCGGCACCGGCAGCACATCCGCAAACTGAATTAACAACGACTAACACAGTGCCTTTTGAGTTAACGGCAGCATCTACTTCCGCAGCGTTGCGGAGGTCTTCAAAACCAACAGAGGTAAGCTCTTCCTTCATTGGCATTACTAATTGTTCTGGATACATGGTGTAAGATTTAAGAATTAAAATAAAATTCAAGGTTTTAAAGAGAACCCTAATAAACTCTGTAAAGTTTTTAATTTGTACTCGTCTTTGTAAATCATTCGCTTCAGCAAATAACTCAGCCAATCATAAGTTAAAAAATGTGTTTTTCTGCATGATAGGAGGAACGGATCATAGAGCCGCTTTCCACATAACGAAAACCTTTTTCAAGGCTTATCAACTTATATTATAATGCGTTGCAGGTTTTACCATTTAACATCCGCCACTTTAGCTATTGGCACTTTTGCATTTTGTATGGATACTTGCTGCGCCACCTTACTTGCCATTTCCATATAGGCAATCGCTTGCGGTGTATTGTCTTGCAGTACAGCCGGGCGACCTGCATCACCGGCTTCACAAATACTTTGCACCAATGGAATTTCGCCTAATAAAGGAACTCCTAATTCTTCTGCAAGTTTTTTTGCTCCGTCTCTACCAAAGATGTAATATTTTTTATCCGGTTGGTCTGGCGGACTGAAATAAGACATGTTTTCTACAATGCCTAACACAGGGACATTTATTGACGGTAACTGAAACATTCCAACACCCTTTTTTGCATCAGCCAAAGCCACCAATTGAGGAGTACTTACAATCACAACTCCGGTTAAAGGAACAGCACCAACCAATGTTAAATGAATGTCACCGGTTCCGGGGGGTAAATCAATAATCAGATAATCAAGCTCACCCCATTCTGCATCCTGAAACAATTGGACAGCCGCTTTTGATGCCATTGGTCCACGCCATACAAGTGCTTGAGAGGTATCTACAAAAAAACCAATGGATAATAATTTTACACCATAACTCTCCACAGGAATAATTTTGATTTTGCCATCAATCTCTCTCGTCATTGGCTTTTCATTCATTACATCAAACATAATTGTTTGTGAGGGGCCATAAATATCGGCATCAACCAAACCAACCGATGCGCCTAACTTCACCAAAGCCAAAGCCAGATTTGAAGCCACTGTTGATTTTCCAACACCACCTTTGCCTGATGCTACTCCAATAATATTTTTTACATTTGGCAACATAGGCCCACTGCTGTTACGAGATGATACATCGGATGTCATTTTCACATTTACATTCGCTTCTTCATCTATATAATGCAAAATTGCATTTTCACAATTCTTTTTAATCAGCTCTTTCATTGGGCAAGCAGGCGTTGTAAGTACTACTGTAAAACTTACGTTTTTACCGTCTACTTCTAAATCTTTTATCATACCAAGCGTTACCAAATCCTTTTTTAAATCAGGATCTTCTACATTTTTTAACGCTTCTAAAACTTGTTCTTTTGTAATATTCATTTTTGTCCTCCTTTTTTTTGTTTTTAAAAACTATTCACTTCCCTTACCATAATCAATCTATCATCACCGGCAGAAACCAAATAATTATGATAAGTACTCCAAAGTAATTTGTTTACAGAATGTGTATGTGCATCAAAATTTTCTTTAGTGATGCGTTTTAATAAGTGATATGTCTTTGCATCCCAAATTTTTATAGTTTTATCACGGCTGGCGGTGGCAAATAATGTAGCATCAGAATTAAATACTATATCGTAAATAGCCCAATTATGTGCAGGAATTGACTCTACTAATTCATAATTCGCTACTTGCCAAATATTCAAATGAGCATCTCTTCCTCCTGTTAAAAGGAATTTACTGTCAGGGCTGTATCGCACAACATTTGCTGCAAGTTGATGTGCAATAAAATCTTTTTTATGATCCAATGTGTGCAGGTCAAATACAAGAATGTTGCAATCACCCAATGCAACAGCTATTTCGGAAGTAGTATAATTAAAATCAATGCTGCGTACTTTTTCCTTTGATAGTTTTTTTATTTTAATCAATGATAAAGTATCGAGTGAGCAAACTGCAAAATTACCATCGCCACCGGCTGTATAAAAGCAATTGGTTTTTAATGAATATTTTATGTCAAAAATCGGTGCCGTATGATGTTGCAGAATTT
>Ga0163148_10002233_pt1 | contig 23552 bp, 11 predicted proteins | sample OliLakLV19MP7P2_FD_148606 | JGI IMG/M metagenome (GOLD analysis project Ga0163148, IMG submission 148606) | Freshwater microbial mat bacterial communities from Lake Vanda, McMurdo Dry Valleys, Antarctica- Oligotrophic Lake LV.19.MP7.P2 | ecosystem: Environmental > Aquatic > Freshwater > Lake >... | reverse complement strand
GCTTATATTAAAAAATAAAAATTATTAAAAACTGAAAACGACTTGTTAATTGGCCTACCTGAATTTTTTCATTTTATGAAAGTGTAAACCAAAATCCTGTTACTTTTAAAGACCTTCACAATGAATTAATTATTTTATTCTAAAGTTTTATAAAAACGTATGTTAAGGTTAACCTATACTTTAATTCAAATATTTTCAACCAGATATATATTATTAAATTACAAATACTTTTATTCGGATATTTATTGCTCTATACTCACAATCGTTTTGAGATTGCTTACAGCAAAATAAATCGGGTTAAAACACGTTCTATGTATATTGATTTCAGGAGTTTTCTGAAATTAAACCGATTCCTATAAACTAAATCCTATACCGTGAACAACTCAATTATTAAGAAATTAATTATTCTATTATTAATTTCAATCAACTCCAACTCGCCCAACGAAAAGCTTGATCGATGCACTTTATCTCTAAATATTGTGTACGCCCAGGCTCCTGAAAAAAACTTCAGAACCATAAATGTACATTCTGTAAAAATTGAATATTTCTCTATGGGAGCAAGATTCGATAACCCCATCATTGTATCGTTAACTATACGGCCAATAGAAGTTATTTCTGCTGCATAAAAAATTGCAATGGAAATTATTTTTTTTAAAAAGTGGTAATAAATAAACTACTAAGTGTAAAATCTTTAATCACCTCCCCACTTAATCTGTAGTTTAAAAAGCACTCGAATTGGTTCAATAATAATAATTCTAAAAAGGGTATGTAGTACATAAATGCTGCCCAAGTTATTCCAAATCCTAATCCCATGAAAAGACTAATATTTGTACTTTTTACATTTTTTTGCAGTACAACTCATGCAAAAAACTATTATATATCAGAAACCGGAAGTGACGTAAACAATGGCACTTCACCATCCACAGCTTGGAAAACTATCACTAAAGTAAATAGTTTCACTTTTGCAGCAAACGATAGTATCCTTTTTAAAAGGGGCGATACTTTTTATGGTGGTATTGTTGTTAAAAGAGCAAATTTAAATTTTGGTGCTTATGGAGCCGGTGTAAAACCGATTATTACTGGCCTTTCAACGATTACGGGGTGGGTTAATTTAGGTGGTAATATATGGCAAGCGCCTACAAATGGAGTTAAGGCAACCAATAATCTTGTAATAAGAAATGGAAAAATTCAGCAAGTAGGCAGATACCCCAATCCAGATGCAAAAGAAGCAGGTTACTTAATTTATACAGGAGCATCAACCAGTTCTATTACAGGACCAGCACTTTCATCTACAACAAACTGGACAGGTGCAGAGGTTGCCATTAGATTGAACCGATGGGAAATTTTAAGAAAAACAGTTACAGCACACTCAGGAGGTACAATAAATTTTGCTGCACATTCATCTGCCCCGAGATTAAAATATGGATATTTTTTTCAAAGAGATTCAAGGACACTTGACCAGGATGGCGAATGGTGGCAAGACGGTACCAACAATAAATTAAGGATGTATTTTGAAAACAATAATCCAGCTGCTTACACAATTCAAGCTTCTACAGTTGATATATTGATAAGCAACTTCCCGGGGTATTATAACAATGTTTCTATCAACGATTTATCTTTTATTGGAGCTGGTAAAAAAGCTATTTATATTTTATCTGGTTTAAATCATAAGGTTAAAAATTGTGATGTAAACAATAGTGGCGCAGAAGCAATAAGTGTTTGGTCTGCTACTAATGTAGTAGTGGACAATTGTTCTACCCGAAATAGTTTAGGCTCTGGAATTCAAGTTAGTAACAATAGCAACACAACACTTTCTTCCATTACAAATTGTACTGTTGATAGTACAGCATTGCTAGCCGGGATGGAGACAAGCGATGAACACAATGGCGGTAACGGCATTGTAAACAGAGGTAGAAGTAATGTATTTATTTTAAATTGTAGAGTTACCAACAGTGGTTATGTTGGAATTGCCTGGTATGGTAATAACGCTTATATAAAATACAATTTTGTAGATACCTATTGTAAGGTAAGGGATGATGGAGCAGGCATATACACATCAGAAGCGCAGAAATTTGATACGTTGCTTTATGCCACCAGGTTCAATCGTAATGTAGTTAGCAATATTTGCATTAATGGAATTGGACAAGGATACGGAACAAGCAATCCATCGGATGTTGCTGTTAATGGTTTATATTCAGATGATGGAGCCTACAATATTTTATATGATTCAAATACAGTTGCAAATATGCCTGATGCAGGCTTGCATGGTAATAACAACAGATACATAACATTTACAAATAATACAACATTTAATACAGATAAAAGCTACTCTACACAAAGGTTTGGAGGGCCCTCAATAGGAAGAGCTGTTATTGGTTTGAGAGTTACAAAAAATATCTTTTACCCCTATCGTTTTAAATATACCAACGGTGCAAGAGATGAACCAAATATTTCCATCCTGCAGTCAATACAAAATATAGGAATTGTTGACAGTAATTACTATTCATTACGGGCTGGCATAGATACATCAATGAGTGAAATAACTGTATTGAAAAATGGGACTGGATATATACAATCTGCCAGAACAATGGGCAATGTAAAAGGAACAGTTGGCTTTGAAAAACATGGTACCTACGTGTCAGATAACACAGGCACGCTGGAATACAATGCCAGCAACACACCTAGAGTAGTTTCCTTTTCAGGATTAAGTAAAAAAGATGTGTTTGGTAATGTGTACAATAATTCAGTAACAATTCCTGCATGGGGGAGTAAAATATTAATTCCTAACGGACTTGCTATTGCTCCCAATATACCACCTGTGGCCAATGCAGGTGTAAGCATAGTAATTACGTTGCCAACAAATACTGCTACTTTAACCGGTAGTGGTACTGATACAGACGGTATAATTACCAGCTACAAATGGGCGAAAATAGCAGGCCCTGTTACAGGTAATATTAGCTCTCCAATTTCTGCGGTAACCGCAGTTAACAGCTTAGTTGAGGGAATATATCTTTTTGAATTGACTGTTCAGGATAATAAAGGGGCCACTGCTAGGGATACGGTAAAGTTAACTGTAAATGCAGCGGAAAATCAACCACCAGTAGCTGAAGCAGGAGCAAATCAAATCATAAATCTGCCAGCTAGCACTACTACCTTAACCGGAACCGGTATCGATTTTGATGGAACAATTGTCAGCTATTCCTGGATTAAAATAGCTGGTCCAAATGGAGGTAATATTCTTTCGCCCAATTCATTCACAACGGTAATCAATAATTTGAATGTGGGTGAATTTCAATATGAGTTTAGTGTTACCGATAACAATGGGGCTGTATCTGCAGATACTATTTTAATAAGAGTAGACTCATTAGTCAACCAGGCACCGGTAGCCGATGCAGGATCAAACCAGGTAATAACTTTACCGGTAAATAGCACCCTCCTAAAAGGTGCCGGAACGGATGTTGACGGTTCTGTTATTAGTTATAGCTGGGGAAAGATTTCCGGGCCTGCACAAGGCGTGATTGTATCACCAGGTAAAGACTCTACAACTATCAGTAACCTGGAGCAAGGAACTTATATTTTTGAATTAACTATAACAGACAACCATGGAGCTATTTCAACAGATATTGTTCAGATAACTGTAAATACAGGAATTATTAATGCAGCACCGATAGCCAATGCCGGAGCTGATCAGGTAATAGATTTGCCTGTAAACAATGCAGTATTAAACGGCAAAGGAACCGATACAGACGGAACAATCATCAGCCACAAGTGGGTGAAAATATCGGGTCCTGCTTTGGGTAATATTTCTTCCTCAAATACTGCTACAACAAACGTTGTTGGCCTGGTACAAGGTATCTATCAATATCGGTTAACTGTTACAGATAGTGATGGCGCAATTGCAAAAGATACAGTAAAGGTTACTGTAATTGCAGCACCAAACCAGCCGCCTGTGGCAAACGCAGGCCCAGATATTTTAATAACCTTACCAACAAATAGTACTTCAATTGCTGGTGCCGGTTCAGATGTGGATGGCACAATTTCCAGCTATGATTGGGTTAAAATAGCAGGACCTGTTGCAGGCATAATTGCCTCACCAAATTCAGCTAACACTTCAATTTATAACCTGGTGCAAGGCGTGTATAAATTTGAACTGTCTGTTCAGGATAACAAAGGAATGTCCTCAAAAGATACAGTGGCGATAACTGTAAATGCAGCAGATAATCAATTACCGGAGGCAGATGCAGGTACAGACCAGATTATTGAACTGCCCAACAATACCACAACAGTAACTGGCATTGGAATTGATTTTGACGGTACTATTGTCAGCTATACATGGTCCAAAATTGCAGGTCCTAATGGCGGAGCTGTACTTTCACCCAATTCAGCCGCTACTGTTATAAATAATTTGTCGGCTGGTGTATTTCAATTTGAATTAAGTGTAACAGATAATGATGGCGCAATTAAAGCCGATACGATACAGATAACTGTTGATGCTGCACCCAAACAGGCGCCATTAGCAAATGCAGGTGCAAATATCACAATCACATTACCTGTTACCAGTGTTACCTTAAACGGTAGCGGAACAGACGCAGATGGCACTATTATAAGTTATAACTGGGCAAAAATATCGGGGCCAGCTTCAGAAATTTTGGCATCGCCCAATACCGCTTCTACACAAGTAAACAATCTGGTACAAGGGTTTTATGAATTTGAACTCACTGTAACTGATAATGATGGGTTAGCTTCAACCGATACAATAAAGGTAACGTTGAATGATGCGCTAAACAAAGCTCCGGTTGCCAATGCAGGAACCAACAAAGTAATTTCTTTACCAACCAATACCACCACCTTAACTGGAAGTGGTACAGATGCAGATGGTACTATTACAGATTTTTTTTGGAAAAAAATATCAGGGCCAACGCAGGGAGTAATTGAGTTGCCCAACAGTGCAATTACTAATGTCAATAATATGGTGCAAGGTAATTACAAGTTTGAGTTAACTGTAACTGATGATAAAGGAGCCATCTCAAAAGACATTGTACAGGTTACCGTTAATCAGGCACCCAATAAGTTTCCTGTTGCCAATGCCGGCTTAGATAAAGTTATTGTGTTACCTGTAAACAATACTATTTTAACAGGCAGTGGAACAGATGCCGATGGCACAATTACCAGTTATAAATGGTTAAAGATATCTGGTAACGCTGCAGGCGTAATTGGTTCATCGAATTCAGCAACCACCGCCATAAGTAATTTGGTAAAAGGTGCAAATCAATACCAGTTATCTGTAACCGATAATAAAGGGGCTGTAACAAAAGACACCATAAAAATAACTGTAAACGCAGCGCCCAACCTGCCACCGGTTGCCAATGCCGGCGCAAATAAAATTATTACACTACCCATTAATATTATTACTTTAAGCGGAACCGGAACAGATACAGATGGTACAATTATTAGCTATGCCTGGGAAAAAATTATAGGGGCTGATTCAGTTACAATTGCTTCACCCAATTCAGCAATTACTTCTATCAGAAATCTTCAACAAGGGATTTATAAATTTGTATTGACTGTAGCCGATAATAATGGAGTATTTTCTAAAGACACTGTTATGGTTACTGTTAATCCGGCACCTAATCAGGCTCCAATATCAGATGCCGGAATTAACCAAATAATTACACTACCAATAAACTATGTAAACTTAAATGGTAGTGGAACTGATGCAGATGGTACAATTGCAGATTATTTATGGACTAAAATATCCGGGCCAGTTGCAGGAACGATAGTGTCACCAAATACTTCAGCCACCAAGGTAAATGGTCTTGAAAAAGGAGTATATATATTAGAATTGACTGTTAAAGATAATCTTAATGCAATCTCAAAAGATACTGTAGAGATAATTGTTAACCCTGCCCCCAATAAACCACCAGTAGCTGAGGCCGGGGTAAATAAAGTAATAACATTACCCGTAAATAATTCAACCTTATCGGGTTCAGGAACGGATATAGATGGCAGCATCGTTTCCTATTTGTGGAAACAAATTGCCGGGCCGGTATCCGGAGTAATTGTTTCACCAAACAATGCCAATACAATCATTAATAATTTAAATCAGGGTATTTATCGGTATGAATTAAAAGTGACAGATAACAATGGCGCTTCATCTACAGACATTGTACAGGTAACAGTAAATGCCGCCGTTAATATTTTACCAATTGCTATTGCGGGGTCCGATAAAACAATAACACTTCCTGCCAATAATATCAGCTTAACCGGCAGCGGAACAGATGCAGATGGAACAATTACCAGTTATAAATGGTTGAAGATATCTGGTGCTGCTTCAGGCTCCATTACATCACCCAATTCCAACAATACCAGCATTACTAATTTGGTGCAAGGCGTGTATCAATTTCAATTAACTGTAACTGATAACAATGGTGGCTCGTCAAAAGATACAATAAAAATTACAGTGAATGCAGCGCCAAACCAGCCTCCGGTAATAAGTGCGGGTATTGATAAAACAATTACTTTACCAACCAACTTCGTTACTTTAACAGGAACTGGAACAGATGCGGATGGTACAATTTCCAGCTATACATGGATTAAAATTTCCGGGCCTGGCACTGGATCAATTACTTCACCCAATTCAAACAATACAGCAATAACCAATTTGGTGCAGGGTGTATATCAATTTCAATTGACTATAACTGATAACAAGGGCGCTACTTCAAAAGATACGGTAAAAGTTACGGTGAATGCGGCCCCGAACCAATTGCCATTATCAAATGCAGATGCAGATAAAACAGTTACTTTACCTGTTAACTACCTTACTTTAACAGGCACAGGTACAGATGCGGATGGTACAATTTCCAGCTATAAATGGACTAAAATATCCGGTCCTGTAGCAGGAACTATTGTATCACAAAATTCTGCAACAACTTTAATCAATAATTTAGTGCAGGGTGTTTATCAATATGAACTAACAGTAAAAGATAATGAAGGGGCTATCGGAAAAGATACAGTACAGGTTACAGTAAATAAAGCTGCAGTTATCAACCAAATACCTGTAGCCGATGCTGGTGATGATATAAATATAGTGCTGCCTGTAAATGATACAACACTAAAAGGTAAAGGGACAGATACAGATGGAACGATTGTGGCCTATAGCTGGAGAGTAATAGATGGTCCAGCAAATTATATTATGGCAACCCCGGCCCAAGCCGAAACCAACATTGAAAATCTTTTTCAGGGGGTTTATCAATTGGAATTCACTGTTTCTGATAACAGCGGTGCAACTGCAAAAGATACGATCCAATTAACTGTATCAAGTCCAAGGCTGTCTAATACTGCGTATTCCTCCAACGAATTTAAAGTATACCCCAACCCGGTATATGACATAGCAAATATTAGTATTAATACCATTAATGCTAATACTAAAGTCTATCTGTCTTTACTTGATGCCAGCGGAAAACTGGTTATAACCAAAGAGTTTGCTACCACATTAAGTGAAACATTTATGAAAGTTGATATGTCTAATCTCAGTAATGGATATTATATCCTTGTATTGAAATTTGATGATGGGCGAATGATTAGCACAAAAGTTATGAAAAATGGCAGTAAATAAAGTGATAATATGCAGGGTTTGTATTAAGCTTGGATTTGTTGTCGTAATTTCACGCACGTTATTGGTTTTAACGACTCATGGAAGTCATATTGTCCCATTTTTTCAAACCTAAACCACAAATGGCAAAAGCTGTATACTTATGTATTCGAAATCATACCGATGTATTTCAAATAAAAAAGAAAGTTACTGTTGCTACAAAAATATTAGTACCAGATAATATTCCTGAAGCTCCCTGTAAAATAGTAGAAAACGGAAATATAATTTATGGCATTGCTAATTATTCTGATGTTATAGCAGAACATGCTGGCAGTATTTGTATGGGAGTAGCATACCCTGCGCAAAAAAACTGGTGGAAGCCATTGGATGCTTATCCGGACGGCTCCTTCGCCATTTTCAGGAGCGATGATAATTACGTTGAGGCTGTAACAGATACAACTGCATCAAGAACTATCTGGTATTATAAAGATGATAGTCTGTTCATTTGCAGTACCTCACAAAGGGCCATTATTTCAGTAATGGGTAAATTTAATTTTGACAAGCGTGTAATACCGTGGATGCTTTCCTCAGGTTCCTTAGGACCAACTTTTTCCTGGTGTAAAAACCTTTCAAGACTGGAGCCACAAGCCTCACTTTTACTCAACAGAAAAAGTTGGGAATTAAGTAAAAAAAGTGAACCCGTTGTTTTTTCAGCATCCAATATCTCTCTCAAAAAACATTATGAAAAATTAAAAGAGGCGCTGATTAATTCTTTCAATGATTTTCAATTCGATATAACCAAATGGGTACTGCCATTATCCGGAGGTTACGATAGCAGGGCGATTGCATGTTTATTAAAGGCATCCGGAAAAAACTTAGCACAAATAGAATCAGTTACCTGGGGACTAAAAGAATCACTCAATAAAAAAAACAATGATGCTTATATAGCTGCACTTGTTGCCAAAGAAATGGGTATGCCACATCAATATTTTGCAACTGACAAAACAGAAGAAAATATTGAACTTGTTTTTAAACGATTTATTTTAAATAGTGAAGGAAGAGTTGATCATATTGAAGGCTATACCGATGGTTTTAAAGTATGGAAAACTTTATTTGATAATAAGAAACAGGGAATAATGCGAGGCGATGAAAGCTTTGGCTGGGGGGCAGTAACAGATGCCAAAAGGGTTAGGTATATGTGTGGCCTTACTCTTTGCAAAGATTTTGCTAATTTGGAGAATTACGAATCCTATGGCTTTGATAAACAGGAATTACCTGATTTCCTTCATCAACGAAAAGGCGAAACGCCGCAAATGCTGATAGACCGATACTATGTATCTTTCAGGATTCCAACAATTATGGCTGCCCTAAACGATCTTAAACTTTCTTATGTGGAAGTGGCAAACCCTTTGCTCTCCAGGCAAATTCTAATGCACATGCGAAATATACCGGACCAATTACGTATTGATAGAAAAGCTTTCATAGAGGCGATGAAAGAACTTGTACCCGATATTAAATATGCTACTGAAGATGCTACCCATATTAAAGGAAATATTTTTAAAATTCCAGAAGCTATTACATTAATGAAAAAAGAATTAAATGCTGATTATATGAAAGAGATTTTTCCAGAAGCATTTATTAAAAAGGTAGTGGATAAATTGCAACAACCGGAAGAAGTAAAAAAGCCTGGTGGGGTTAAAAATAAATTAACAAAAATAATGGCACTTTATTTTCCCTCTCGTTTAAAAGAATCATTGTATAACATTATGGGCAAACCCGTTATTGATAATTGTACGCTTGCCTTTAGAATTTACTTGACAGGTAAAATGTATAAACAATTGACTGAAGATGCAACTACTTGCGAAGAGTAAATTCCTATTTGCAGCAAAATGTTAGTTTTGAAAATGATACTCAAGGTAACCTTTAGCCTTCGATTAAATACCCGATTGGCTTAAACGAATAGTTGTTAGACATCTCCGCAGAACAAGCAGTAAGTCCAACTATCAAATCCATTTTAGCTTCAATTACCACATAATCACCTGCTTTACTTTTGGGGGGCAGCACATCAACTTTTCCTGAATCTCCATTTACAGTAACATGCATAAATATATTAAAACTGATATGAATGTCATCCGGCTCAATACCATATTCCCTTAAACTATTACATAAGTTACCAAAGCATCCCCGGTGAGGTTCAGTATGGCCATAAATAATGCGGAAGGTATCTGCACTACAGGGCGTTAGTAAAAAATCATGTCTGCCTACTGTGTCTTCTATAATTTCAAACATTATATTGCTTCTGTTTGAATAGAAAGGATGGCCCTTAGTAAGAAAGATGGTTTCAGCATAATCAATTGTTCTTCCAGAAGAAAGATACTCACGTTTATCATTAAGATTATAACAAATAAAGTCTGAAACCTGTTCGCCCTGTATATCAATTACTTTAAGTCGTTGGCCTTTTTTTAAAATAAAAGAAACGCCGCTACGTGGTGGTATAATTTTCATTTGATAATTGATGGTTATTAATTTTTAAAGGGCACTGCCAGGATTCATCGTATTTGCTGCCGCTGTATTGAAAAACTTCTGAAGACTGTCCAAAATCCTGAAGCATCGGGTTAACTGATCCTGAATAAATAGTATCTCTTTGTCGAACGATTTTTTTCATTTTATCGTATCGGTTGCTGCTTCTTAAATCAACAAACTGCTGGTGTGGGTTAAAAACCAATGCCGGATACTTAAAGCGACGTGCCGCTCTGTTGCTTGCGGGATGAAGGCCAATAATATAAAATGCTTCTTCTTTAATACTAAAACTAAAATCCTTCGAGCTGGGGTCGCTACTTACTCTTTTATCATAGCCAAATTTTTGGTTATCAATATTAGCAAATGATTGAAGCCTTTGCCACAATATTTGATCAAACATTTGCTCTGCAACAATATCTGGTCCTTTAAATATTACAACAGCACTGTGAAAAGAATTGGTTGAATTTCTGTATTCATCTACAAAGGAATACATGAAATCAATAATAGATCTGTCATCTTTTGGACAAGCCATGTGGTCGGCAACAAAAACACGGATATGGTCTCTGTTTAATGCAGCCTTTGCAGCAACACAAGGGAATTCTTTATTGGCAAGAAATGCAAAATAGTCTTCTGCACAATCGTTAATAGCAAGCATAACATAAAAAATTTAAGATTAATAATTAGTTAACAGCCTAACTCATAATCTTTCAACGGATATATCTATAAGATTTTTTAAAAATAAATTAGAGGAAACGAGGATACTGTTTATTTACGGGTAGTAATTCTAAAAGAGGATATTCAAAATTCAGCGTAGCAAGATAAAAATAACTAATAGTTTTACTTATTTGTAAACTTTCGCTACGGCAAATATATAGTTTGTGTAATTATTAAAAAAAAAATAGACTATTTTTTTTCCGTTTTTCAAAAAAATGAAAAAAAATTAATCAATTTGTGTACCCGTTAGACATTCTTTAAATTAATAACCAGGATATGAACAATTATAAAAGTTTTCAAAATGTTAAATAAAACTTGCCACCTTTTGTGTGTAATAGTAAAGAATTACATATTTACTAAAAAGATAAAAAAGGTAACTATTTTGAAAATTAAAAAAAGTTTTAGCTTCTATGATTACACTTGATGATCAAATTTGTAGTTAATTCAAAAAGGACAAAATTTAAATCAATCGAAATGAATGAAAAATAGGACTAATTGTAAATAGAATTTTTAAACTTTCAAATTATGCCCAGCCACCATTTGGTATTGAGAATTTGCCATGTTGATAAAAAATAAAATAAGAAGTTACAAATTTTAACAAATTCGGCATTATATTTGTCCGGTACCAGAACAATTCTTCTACCCTTTTGTGAAATTATTTCCCCGAAAAACACAAGTAACAATCGCATTTCCCTAGTTAGAAAATAAATTATTAAAAAACGTTTTTTTGTTATATGTATATTCATATATATATATATTATTTTGTAATAAAATATTAAATTTTTTATGAAACTAAAAGGAAACCCTATATCTGTAAAATATTTACCATTCAAGTGTATTTTAATTCTTTTCATTTTTTTGTCTACGGTATCTCAGGCAAAAAATTATTATGTGGCTGCAAATGGCAATAATTCCAACGATGGATTAACGGCAAATAGTGCATGGCAAACTATTAACAAAGTAAACAGCTTTTCTTTTGGATGGGGTGATTTTGTTCTTTTTAAAAGAGGAGATACTTTTTATGGAGGAATTGTAGTGAGCAGAAGCAATCTAAATTTTGGTGCGTATGGAACTGGTGCAAAGCCCATTATTACCGGGCTTTCAACAGTAACAGGTTGGATTAATTTAGGAGGCAATATTTGGGAAGCAGCTATAACCAGTGTGCCAATTGGAGTTAACTTAGTTTTGCGGGATGGAACAATACAACAAGTGGGAAGATTTCCAAATGCAGATGTGGTAAATGCCGGATACTTAACTTATACAGCATCAACTACCTCTTCCATTACAGGGCCTGCACTTTCTTCAACTACAAACTGGACAGGCGCTGAAGTGGCTATCAGGCACAACCGATGGGATATTACCAAAAAGAAAATTATTTCTCATTTAGGGAGCGTGTTAACTTTTTTTCCAGAACCTGAAGCACCACGATTAAACTATGGGTATTTTTTTCAACGTGATGCCAGAACATTGGACCAGGATGGTGAATGGTGGCACAATGAAATAGGAAGCAAATTAAGGATGTATTTTGGGAACAATAATCCTGACTTTTACAATATACAAATAGCTACAATAGATACTTTGCTCAAAAATAGATATTTTAATGGTCTATCAATAAGCGATTTGGTATTTTATGGTTCAGGTAAAAGAGCAATCTGGACTAATGGTGGTACTGGAATGACCATCAAAAATTGTGATGTAATCAATAGTGGGGCTGAAGCTATTACATGTTTGTATTCTCTTAATGTTACAGTAGATAATTGTACCACAACCAATAGTTTAGGTTCGGGAATAAGGATAATGAATAATGATAATGCAATTTCCAATGTGTTAGTTAAAAACTGTACAACGATAAATACTGCATATATAGCCGGTATGGAAACCACTGGTGATCATAATTCCGGTGCCGGAATTGCCTGTGAAAAAGGTAATGGTATAGCCATACAAAACAATAGTATTACAAACTCTGGCTATATTGGTATTTCATGGCAGGGTGATAATGTTAGCATTAAAAATAATTTTATCAATACATTTTGCACACTGAGAGATGATGGTGGCGGTATTTATTCTGTAGAAAATGCAGGAAGTTCTTTGCCTACTCGTATTAATAGAAAAGTAACTGGAAATATATTGATTAATGGCCGTGGAAATAACAACGGAACCAATAACCCTAAAGGAACGAGTTGCAGTGGCCTTTATTTTGATTTAGGAACTAGAACTGTTTTGGCTGATTCAAATACAGTAGCGTATACTGTAAATAGTGGATTTCATGGAAATAATAACTCAAGCCTAACAATCACAAACAATGTATTCTTTGGAAATGGAAAAGGATATTCTTTGCAAAGATTCGCTGGTGCTCCGTTGGTTCGAAACATAGTCGTAACAAAGAATCTTGTTTACCCTTATAAATTTTATTATGGAAACAGCACAGCAAATATTCCTGTTATAACACGAGAAGCTGATATATTAGCAATGGGAACAATTGATAGCAATTATTATTCCTTGAAATCTGGAACAGATACATCATTTTTCGGAATTGCAACAAATGTAGACGCTACTAATTATAAGGAAGTTAATAATCCGTTCTCGTACCTAACCGGAACCGTTGGAATTGAAAAAAATTCAATAAACGTTGTTAATACCGGAACTTTAGAATATAATGCCAGTAACACCCCTCGAATTGTTCAATTTTCAGGTTTTAGTAAAAAGGATGTGTTCGGAAACGTATATAATAATTCTGTTACCATAGCAGCATGGAGAAGTGTAGTGCTTATTCCCAATGGAACAGCTACTCCAAATAAGGTTCCTATTGCAAATGCAGGCGCCGACAAAACCATTATATTACCTACTAGTAGTTCAACTTTAACCGGAACTGGCACTGATGCAGATGGTACAATCTTAAATTATGTATGGGTGAAAATATCAGGGCCTTCCACTGGAACTATTTTATCTCCCGCTGCTGCAAGTACTGCAGTAAATAGTTTGACACAAGGTATTTATAGATTTGAATTGACAGTTACAGATAATAATGGAGCTATTGGAAGAGACACTGTGCAAGTAACCGTAAATCTAACTGGTAACCAAATTCCTACAGCAAATGCAGGCGCTGACAGAACTATAACGTTGCCTGCGAACAGCACAACCCTAACAGGTACCGGAGCTGATACTGATGGCACTATTGCAAACTATACATGGACAAAAATATCAGGACCCTCCTCTGGAACTGTTGCATCGCCCGGTGCTGCAAGTACAGCAATAAATAGTTTGGTACAAGGCGTTTATCAGTTTGAATTAAGAGTGACAGATAATGGCGGAGCTATCGGAAGAGATACTGTACAAATAACTGTAAATGCACTCTCAAACAAATCTCCATTAGCTAATGCAGGTGTTAATCAAATAATTACGCTGCCTGCAAACTCAGTAACATTAAATGGAGCCGGAACGGATACAGACGGCACAATTGCAAGTTATGCATGGGCAAAAATATCAGGGCCCACCGCAGGAACTGTTGCGTCGCCTGCTGCTGCAAGTACTACAATAAATAGTTTGGTACAAGGGATATATCAATTTGAATTAAAAGTGACAGACAATGGCGGGGCTATTGGAACAGACACAGTACAAGTAAATGTAAATGTAGTTGCCAATCAGGCACCTATTGTAAATGCAGGGACTAATAAAATCATTACCTTACCTACTAACAGTACAACACTAACTGGTACAGCAACGGATGTTGACGGCACTATTGCAAGTTATGCATGGGCAAAAATATCAGGACCTTCCTCTGGAACCATTGCATCGCCTGTTTCTGCAAATACTTTATTAAATAGTTTAGTTCAAGGTGTGTATCAATTTGAATTTTTAGTAACTGATAATAATGGGGCTGTAGCAAAAGACACCATGCAGGTAGCGGTGAATCCGCAACCCGTTAGCACTAAACTTACCACTGCCGCAATGGAAACTGTAAATTGCGCCGGCAACAATTCAACCGTAAATGTAACAGCCGATGGAGGAGTTACCCCTTACACAGGAATTGGTAGTTTTAATTCTAACGCCGGAAAAGGAACATTAAAAATTTCCTTCCCGATTAGTGTTTCAACCACACAAACAACAATATATTTTTCTGTTGGAAACATTGTTGCTGGAAAAAGTTATATATTAAGATTTAGTACATTAGGTACCATGGACAATGTACAAATGGATATTACGCTAAAGAAGTACGTTTCACCTTTTACCCTTCTTGCAACTTCAAAAACTACAAGTTTTGGAACATCAATAAAACAACATGAATTTATTTTTACTTCAACGATTTCAGATGCTGATTCAAGAATTGATCTGTGGCTAACCCAAAATTCAGGAATTGCCTACCTGGATAATATTGCTTTTTTTGAAGCATTACCAACAGGAGAACTGATAAGTAACAATGTAATTACCAGAGGGCAATTTGAAACCGATATTAGTGCAGTTCGCTTTTGGAGTTCAAATCGCAACCAACTTGTGGATTGGGATAATTCCAGCAAAATAGGTAACATTAATTATTATACAGTTACTGATGCTTCGGGTAGTATATCTACTGTCGGTTTGCCTGTCAAGCAATCTGCAACTGTGTTAACTGCAGGTGTTTCTTTGGCAAATACAAATATTGTAACTGTTTCTGCAACAGGGGGCGCAACACCTTACACAGGCACAGGTACCTTTACAGCTAAATTTGGGCTTAATACATTTATTGTAACCGATGCAAACGGATGTTCTGTAACTACAAGTATTATCATACCTCCTTTAACAGTTGTTGCCATCGAACCCCCGGTAAATTGCTCAGGCACAACAGCTGCTGTTAATGTTACAGGCAATGGTGGAACAAGCCCATACACAGGCACTGGAATTTTTAATACAAATGCAGGAAAAGGAACATTAAAAATTTCCTTCCCTATTAATGTTTCAACTACACAAACAACAATTTATCTTTCTGTTGGATACATTGTTGCCGGAAAAAGTTATGTATTAAGATTTAGTACACTAGGATCCAGGGATAATTTACAGATGGATATTACACTCAAGAAGTACATATCACCTTTTACTCTTCTTGCAACTTCAAAAAATACAAGTTTTGGAACATCAATAAAACAACATGAATTTATTTTTACTCCAACGATTTCAGATGATACTGCAAGAATAGATTTGTGGCTAGCCCAGAATTCAGGAATTACCTACCTGGATAATATTGCTTTTTTTGAAGCATTACCAACAGGAGAACTGATAAGTAACAATGTAATTACTAGAGGGCAATTTGAAACCGATATTAGTGCAGTACGCTTTTGGAGTTCAAATCGAAATCAACTTGTGGAGTGGGATAATACCAGCAAAATAGGTAACATTAATTATTATTCGGTTACTGATGCTTCTGGTATTATATCTACTGTTGGTTTGCCTATCAAGCAATCCGCAACAGTATTAGCTGCTGCTGTTTCATTGGGAAATGCAAATATTTTAACTGTTTCTGTAGCAGGGGGTACTTCACCCTATATAGGCACAGGTACCTTTACAGCTAAAGTTGGGCTTAATACATTTATTGTAACTGATGCAAACGGATGTACTGCAACTACAAGTATAAATGTTACTCAACTTGTTGCTGCAAGAGTTTCAGATAGAATTACTCCAACTGCTACAGCTGTGGTAAATACAGAAAATTCATTGCGAACATTTAGATTAAGCTGTTTTCCAAACCCCGCTATCAATGAGTTTGGATTATTAGTGGAAGGTAAAAATAATGAAAAAATAACTATTTTAGTAATGAGTGAAGATGGGAAGATCGTTTTTCAGACAGCTGGCATTACCAATAAAACATATAAATTCGGTCAAAATTTCGCTGCTGGCTTGTATATAATTAAAGTAACAAATGGCAATGAGTTAAAAACGCTGAAAGTTATCAAAACTTTCAAGTAAAAATTTTATTAGAAACAAAAAAAACCATTTGCTTTCTAAAGTAATGGGGTTTTTTATTATTTTAATAAGATATAATTCATTCAAGCTTTGGGGAGGTTAAAGAGAACAAAAGATTATATCTCTTTTTTTCGCTACCCATAAAATAATTATTAGCTTTTATCATAAGTTAGGGCTAATAGTTGGTCAATATAATTTCTAATTTTCAATTCATTGTCAACTGTACGATTAGATATTAAGGGAATTAAATTGCTTGATTTTGTGTAAAACTGAAAACAATCAACAAGTTCGGCGGGCATAGGTATCGTTTTTATGAGTTCATCTGATTTAGTTTTTACTCCTTTTGCAACAAATGCATCCGCCACAATATCAGCTATCATTTTAGTTGATATGGGATTGTTTCCTCCTAAATCATATATTCCATTTGCCACGGTGTTATCTTTTAGGATATCGATAATTACATCTGCAACATCTTCAACCCAAACATAGTCACGCTGAATTTGCCTGTCGAAAATATCAATAAATCCATTTTCATGTATAAAACTAAAAAATCGCAGTGGAAGACTGGCATTTCTGCCTTTGTGAAACTCTCCCATCCCAAAGATATTAAAGAACCTAAGTCCGATTACCCTGTTACTAAACGATGACAGATTAGCATCAACATGCTTATCAAAAAGCCACTTTGACCATGCGTAAATATTATGGGGGTCTTGTTGGTTTTCCTTATTTTTTTGTGGTGCATTGCCATAAATAGCAGAACTCGATGCATAAATGAGTGGAATATTTCGTTCCTGTGCTATTTCAAGATAAAATTTACTGTGCTCGTAATTTGTTTCCAACATTAAGTCGGCATCCTTTATTAAAACATCAGCATTTGCGCCAATATGAATAATAGCCGATATGTCGTATTTTTTAAAGCTGTTTTTTAAAAAGGGAGTTCCTTGCTTATAAGATAAATAATCTATAAACGACAATGATTTTAAGTTTTTAAACTTTTGTTCATCGTAATTATCAACAATAATGATGTTTTTTAGGCCAATATCATTTAGCTTTTTAACGATATTAGAACCAAGGAATCCGCAGCCGCCTGTTATAATAATTGGTCTATTTTGCATAAAGAAATATTTAAAAATTTGATAGTGTTTCGAAAATATATATAAACGATTTAGTAACGCAGATAAGCTGTTTATTTATCTGGATAAAAAATAATTGCTGCAACACCCATACCTCTTTAATGTTGATACAGGAAAATTAATAAGTCCATTTCTATTGTGCGTTTTTAAAGGCAAAAAAAATTAATAGTACCGATTGAGTTTTTGAGTTAGTTCAATAGAATAAAGTTAAGCCAGCCCACAAAAGTTTTGGATGAATTTTAGCCTACACATATTCACCTAAAATTAAATTCAGTTTGATATAAAAATTACTTTTAGGGATAATGCATTTTGTAAAACTCTAATGTTTTTTTTGCGATGTTTGACCATGAAAATTCACCCTTCTGAAAATTACCAATGTTAATTGTCATTTTCTCCAGGAGTTCTTTATTTGAGATAAGATTTCCAATTGCCTCAGCAAAAGAAGGGGCCTCTATTTTATCAACTAGTATTCCATTTACATTATGCTCAATTACTTCACTAAATCCACCTATATTACTTGCTATAATTGGTTTATTAAAAGGGAAAACTGTCATTGGTATACCGCTTTGCGAGGCAGATCGATAAGGGCAAACAACCGCCGTACTCTTTTTTATCAAGTCAATAATTTCTTCATTGCTCACAGAATAATTAAGGAATTCGTAACTATCAATCCCTTCAAAATTAAAATAAGAATCTCCGCCCCCCGCAACAATCAGATGCACAGGTTGGATTTTTTGAAGAATCTTTACTGCATCAATTAAAATATCAATCCCCTTATAAGGAACTATCCTGCCAATGTGGAGAATAATTGGAATAGATTTATCTATAGATTTTCTTGATGTATTTAATTGTGCAGGCAAAAAATGCAGATAAGTTTCGTGTACACTAAATCTTATAATTGTTGTTTGATCCTTATCAAGATCTGAAGAAGAAATAGACGGACGATAATTTATAAAACGATCTTTTGAGGTTTGAGAATGAAAAATTATGGGAATATTTCTCTCAATTAGTTTATTCAAAATCCTGATACTGTAAGAACCTGTATTGCTACTATGATGGGCAGTAACCTCATGCAAAGTTTGAATTATATTTTGATTTTTTAAAAAGTGCATTAATAATAAAGAAAAACGATTGGCTGTATGGATTAAATGTACCACATCGTATTTTCCCTTAATTATATGTTGACTAAATTTCCATGCATAATATATATCCGGAAAAAAAGCCTTTTTACCACCCCCTGCGGGAAACACAAAAAATTTTGTTGTAACCCTTGAAAGGTATTCACAAAGACTCTTGCCCATCTTTTGATATAAAATATCACTATTAACAAACCCATACGGCTGTTTGTTACGGGAAAAATCGACCACAAAAACATTTTGATTGAATTTGGGCATTATTCCAAATAAATGTACATCTACGTTCTCTTGTGCTAAGTGCTTTGTTAAAGGCATTGTTGCATCTATAGAATATGCAGAAATTAAGGCAACTTTCATTTTATACGAATTTTATTGTTTCTGCTTATTTGCTTATTTTATTTTTAAAAACTACAATAATTTATGCTCTTTTAAAAACAAAAATTCCTAATAAAGTCAATAAACGAAACTTTACTTGTTTAATTAATTGTTAAGGATATTATTTTCAAATATTGAAAGAAAAGTCCAATCAATAACAATTGTATTCTCCAGCTTTTTAAATGAAGACAATTGATTAAGGATTAAAACTAATAAAGGATCTCCAAAGTTTAGCTCACAAAATTTCCGATTAAAAACCATATTTTTTTAATCAGAAATCCTTTTCATTACCAATTGTAATGCGTTCTTATATTCTTTGGTTAAACCGCAAATAAAGTTGCCTCAACAATTTCACATATCGTATGGCCAACTGTAATATGGGCTTCCTGAATCCTGGGGGTATCATTACTTGGTATTCTAATCAAATGGTCAGTTTCCCCTACCATTTTTCCACCCGATTGACCGGCAAGCCCTACAGTTATCATTCCTTTAGCATGCGCAACTGCAAAAGCCTTTAAAATATTAGGTGAATTACCGGATGTTGAAATTCCAATGAGAACGTCGCCTGACTTACCAATTGCCTGTACCAAACGAGAGTAAACATTTTCATAACCATAGTCATTTCCAACAGCGGTCATAAAGGAAGTGTTGCAATGCAATGCTTCGGATGGTAAAGGTTGCCGGTCTAAATAAAACCGTCCCGAAAACTCTGCAGCTAAGTGTTGAGCATCTGCAGCGCTTCCGCCATTACCACAAAAGTAAACGGAGTTGCCGTTCTTAAATGCAGTAACAATAACCTCTGCAATAACATCTATCTGGTTAAGCATTTGCTCATCATTACAGATAGCTAATTTAACATTTGCTGATGCAGTTAATCTTTGTTTTATCAATTCTTTATTTTGCATATCCGTTTTTTTTAATAACCCATGTAAATAGTCCATCTTCAACGAATCTAAAAGAATTAAATTGCCCGTCATACTGCTCCAATGCATGCATTACCTTGTATTTACTAATATCCGGACAATAAAATAACATATAACCACCTCCACCTGCTCCCAAAATTTTGCCTCCAACAGCACCTGCTTTTTTTGCAGTATCATAAATTTCATCAATCATTGGGTTTGTAATACCTTTTGCCATCTCTTTTTTATAGCGGAAACCTTCATCCAGTATTTCTCCCAGCCTGTTAATATTCCCTTTTAATAATGCTTCTTTCATTTGCATTGCCTGTTCTTTAATTACATGCATTGCATCTAATGATTTTTCATTTTTGCTACTTACATTTTTTTGCTGCTCTTCAATAATAGTTGATGACAAGCGACTTTTTGAAGTATAGTACAAAAGCAAATTATTTTCTAATTCAAAAATATATGGTTTTGGTATTCTTAAGGGATTAACAATCACTTTATCATCATTGTAGAATTCCATGTAATTAAAGCCCCCAAAAGTAGCTGCATATTGATCTTGTTTACCGCCGGCCATGTTTAATTGGATACGTTCAATTTCATACGACATGTGTGCTATATCATACGAACCTAAAGGAAGGCTCAGCCACTCTACAAAAGTTCCCAGAATGGCAACCATTAAGGTAGAAGATGAACCTAAACCAGAACCTGCCGGAGCGTCAACATAAGTGGATAGCCTAAACCCTTTTAACTCCTTTATATAGTTTTTAGCCATATAATTGTAGGCTCCTTTTAATAAATCGAGTTCACCGTTTATTGGCAATTCATCTGCAAGTGCGTATTCTGCAATTTCACCCCTATCCAACGCATGTAAAATTATTTTATCTTCTTCTATCAATTCAAGACTTGCCCTTGCAGATAATGAGATGGTTGCATTTAAAATTGCACCTCCAAATAAATCCGAATAAGGAGAAACATCGGTACCTCCACCTGCGAATCCTATTCTTAATGGCGCTTTACTTCTGTATATCATTTTGTAAGTTTTAAATAAAAAAGAGTTTTTATTGTGATTTTTTTCGATTAAAAAGTGTTCTTATTTCTGTTTTATATTTATTGAAGATAAAAAATGCCCCCAATAATGCTATCAATAAAAATATAACTACCTTATAAGGAAAGCCTAAACCAACAGGAGTTAATAAGGAAACTAAATACCCGATTACATAAAAGCTCATTATTTTGAAATAAAAACTAAGCTGTATTGAACTTTTTAAATATGAATGAATTACAAAAATATGAATTACAAAGTTGATTGCTGTTGCCACCAAAAAAGCAGCAGAAAGATACTGAGCACCATATTTTGCGCCATACCATAAAATGGGAACCTGTATTAATGTACATAAAATTGATAAATAACTTAACTGTTTTTGTTTGTTAATAGCCCCTAAAATAGTACCAATTAAACATACACCAGAATAAATGGCCACATACCAAATCTGGAAACCCAGAACCAAACTAGTTGTTTTATATTTTTCGCCGTATAACAATTGAATTACTTCCTGACGGAAAAGTGTAACTCCAAATGCACCTGCGATACCAAAAATAGAAATTAACGTAAAAATTAGCTTTACATTTCTAATAAATTGCTTATAATCTGTAACAAATAATCTTGATAAATTGGGAAATATAGCAGCTAGCGTAGTTGTTAAAATAAGGTTTATGGGCATTAATACTTTACTGGCAATATTAAAAAAACCAACTTGAGCTACACCGGATCTATATTCTAAAAAAAGTAAAGGAATTTGATTACTTAACAATGTAAATAATGCCAGGTAATAATAGGGGAAACATTCTTTTGAGAATATATTTATTTCATTTTTGGGTGTACTATTAAGCGTAAATCCTTTTATGTATTCAGTTTTATGTATTGAAAAAAAGTATATGATCGTTTTAAGAGAACTAAAAAAAACAAACAAACCGAATATTACATGTAAACTTAACTTGCTATTGGGAATTATTAAAATGGTAGTAAGCCAACATAGGCTATTGAAAAAATTAATTATTCCTGAAAACTCCATTTTTTCCAAGCCAAAAGCAACACTCTCAAACAAATCGAATAAAGAGGATGATAAAATGCAGAACAACGACAATACGAAAAATATCACATCGTATTTGCCTGTAATAAAATAATAAGCAACAAATAAAGTAATTGAAAAAAAAAGTCCAAGACTTCTAATAATCAATGCAATGGAAAATACTTTTTTGATACTGGTTTTATCTCTTGCTATACTTCGAATTATAATTTGCCTTATACCAAAAGATGCAATAACTGTAAAAATAGAAACATGTAACTGAAGTAAATTATAAGTACCAAATAATTCAGGGCTTAAGGTTCTGGCAATTTTTATACTGGTAAAAATGAACAAAAACTGGGATAACGCACTTGATAAGGTTAATACAGAAAAGTTTTTTAAAATTGTATTTTTTGAAGAAAACCGCTTTATTGATGCTAGCATTGTAAATCAGGATATGTTTATTGTATTAAACTTTTGCAGAGATTAACTGAATTTCTAATAGATAGATATTTTGAATCTATATTGGGTCTGTTTCTTCGTAATTATACATTGACAATGTTGAACATCTAATTAAATATAAAGCCAAAACTGTTGCTGGCATATATCCTGGCTCAAAAATAGAATAACCAGCAATGGCTGTAGTCAATAATGTTAAAAAATATGCCTTTAGATACATCGTGTGGGTGGTATTTTCTGTTTTGAAAGCATTATAAAAAAACAAAAGCCAAACAATAACACCCATAATTCCAAAATAACTAAAAATACCCGTTAATCCAACATCCGCAGTCCAGAAACCCTTTTCTTTTGCTCTCCTCGCTACAACTTCGAGATCACTATCTGATCCGGGCAATCCATTTCCAAAGATTTGAGTTGGCAGCCCGCCTTGCATTTCGGTTAAAAAATAGGTATGAGCTTGAACTCTAACATCCTCTTTATAAAATTGTGCTTGTGCGCTAGTTTCATCTTTAATACCTGTAAATAGGCTTGATGTGGAATAAAAAACAAAGCCGACAATAATTAATGCAAAACTCAACAGGTACCTCATAGAAATGTTACTGAAAATTAGTAGCACAAAAAATCCAAGAGCAAGTGCTACTAAATTCATTCTGGCTTGCGTAAGCATGAACAAACAAAAACATGCAGCTAAAAACCAACATAAATAGATTATTTTC
>Ga0163148_10002230_pt1 | contig 23576 bp, 12 predicted proteins | sample OliLakLV19MP7P2_FD_148606 | JGI IMG/M metagenome (GOLD analysis project Ga0163148, IMG submission 148606) | Freshwater microbial mat bacterial communities from Lake Vanda, McMurdo Dry Valleys, Antarctica- Oligotrophic Lake LV.19.MP7.P2 | ecosystem: Environmental > Aquatic > Freshwater > Lake >... | reverse complement strand
CCAGAATCGTCCTCCTTGCCAGTTATTCGAGTTGTATCCTCCTTTTTGCCATTTTGGCGAGCTGCTGCCGCTGCCGCTTTTCGTTCTTTTCGAAGTTCTTTTTTGCTCTTGGGTCGACCAGATGGTGCTTCTGCTGCTGCGGCGGCGGCTGGTGCTTCCGGTACAGGTAGTGACGACGCCAATGTTTTTTCGTCTCGTCCGCATCCGTCAAGTTTGGGCCGTTTTGCAATTGGAAGTTGATCTGACGCTTCTTCTTTCTTTTTCGGCTGCTTCGGACCTTCCGTCGATGTGCTGCTGGACAACCATTGTCTCTTATTGTGTTTCCTCATGTCGTTCCTGGTCGCAGAATAATGATTAAGCTGCACGGTGCGTGAAATGGCTTTGGTCGTCAAAAAAACGGTGATTAAGAAAGAGGTTTTTTTATTGGAAGAATTTTCCAAGACGACCCTTGATACAACTGTAGCAGTAGGCCTGTTGGATACCTGAATCGATGCTGCTATGGCACCGAACCTACTAATAATAGTAGTAAGGTCTTGTAGGTCTTTTCGGTCGATGTATATAGTAGACCGATCCAGTCAGTGGAATCTTTTAGAAGAATCCACGGCGTCGATTGGAATTTCCAAGGAATGGAGTATTATTCCAATCAATGGAATCGGCGCGAGTCTTGAGGGTCCTGGTGCCGGAGATACTGCGGACGTATTCGGCTATTGCTGTTGCCGTTGCTGCAGCTGTGGGTCCTCTACAGGGATGTCGGTCGCCTGTAGGCCTTGGAGAACGATCCGTTTTCGGATGATACGATTGAATTCGGTGTGCTTTAATAATAATAAAGGACACCCTTCTTCTTTCCTCTTGTCGCCCTGTATCTTCCTGTCGGGAATTCGCGACCTAAGCCTTTGGCACTTGTTGTTGTGTATATATTATAAAATTCTGTTTACCGAATCTTTCTATAGTCGATTCGGACTCTTTTTAGTAGATGCTCATTGTTATGTAATAAATTAAATCACTCAGTGAAATCTTCATGTAGAGAGCCGACTCACTATTTTAATTTATATTGTTGTGGATTGATCTTTCGTTCGACCATGGGGGGGAAATTCAAAAACGGCGACGAAGATTCGCGGTGGTGGCCGCGGCAAGACAGACGGTGGGGCAAGTGTGGGATCATGAATGATGCGTCCAATGTCAGTCAGTCAGTAAGTCAGTGAGTCAGTCAGTCAGTCAGTCGGCAAGTCAGTCAGTCAGACAGTCAGTAAAGTCAGTCAGTCAGTCAGCCAGTCACCAGAAAAACATCACGCTATTTGGGGCGTTGGTTCTTGGTTGTCGCGCCATCATCGTCCATAGTACTAGACTACTGTACTCCAGCTAGCTACATGTAGTACCAAATACTAATTCAAGTAGCCAGCTCGCTATTAGGCCTACGGTACTGTATTACTAGTAGCTAGCTAGAAAGATCTTCCAGATACGTACTAGTAGGGCTGAGGTTATTAGGGCCAATCAAAAAGATCCATCGTAGTTAGTCCAGTCATGAATCACCGCATAACTCGCAACCTAATTTTAGTAAGTGGTACAATGGCCGGCATGTTGCCGTTTTTGGAAAAAGATACGGGCGAGAAACACTTATAGACGCACACGAGCTTCTAAGTGGTTCCGGGTTCAACCGTGTTCGCGTAGACGGGTGTCCTTGACCGGCCATTACCACCCGTGTTGCCTATAAGTGTGGGGTCGCCGGCCAGTGTGTGAGAAATAGAGAAAATAGAAGCTGATCAAAACCTTATAGCTCTCAACTATAGAAATGAAAGATCATGTTAGGCTGGCTCTCAATTTATGTTCCTTCCCCGGGTCCTCTGGCTACAATCCAAAAGCCAGACGTACATCCAAATTGGACCCTCTCAACTATAGAAATGAAAGATCATGTTAGGCTGGCTCTCAATTTATGTTCCTTCCCCGGGTCCTCTGGCTACAATCCAAAAGCCAGACGTACATCCAAATTGGATCCTCCTTCTGGGGCTCATTTTTGCTGTGCCCAGAGAGCTCACAATTTCTCTCAAAGATATATAAAATACCCGAGTGAGAAATTGATACCTCCAACAGTTGACTGTTGGGTGGTCCCGTTCTTTGTCAAGTCGGAATTGTGAAGTGATTGGTCCTTGCTACTTTTGTTGCAAGGATGGAACAACCAAAGCAAGACAGCATGGAGAAATCGTCATCGGAAAATGGAGACTGCCCGGTTTCGATTGTTGGTTACTCGCTTCGTGCGCCCAACTGCTCTTCGGTTCAAGAGTTTGCTCAGGCGTTAAAAGGAGGCAAGGACCTGACGACTTCTGACACTCGATATCCGAGTGGCTTGCACGGCTTGCCACCTCGTCAAGGCCGGATGAGAGATGAAGACCTGAACGAAATGAATCCCGTGTTCTTTGGGATGAGTCGAAAATTATCCGCAAAGATGGACCCAGCGCTTCGCGTCTTGCTCAAAGTATCTTACGAGGCGCTCATGGACGCTCAAATAGATATCAAGAGCATCAGGGGCAGCAAGACTGGAGTATATGCTGGACACTGCTTCAGCGATTTGACCAGGTGAGTTGCATCTCTGCCAATCTATCCCTTTCGAGCTGGCTTGAACTTTTCCAAGCCTCAACTGCCGTCGTAATTCAATCATTTTTGTGACAGTGTTGTGTCTGATAACGAGCAGCTATCAAAGATTCAAGAAATTGACGGCTATGAAATCTTGGGGACTGCCCATTGCATGGCGGCCAATCGACTTAGTTACTATTATGACCTCAAAGGCCCAAGCATGACCATGGATACGGCGTGTTCGTCATCTCTGCTGGCTTTGGACAGAGCCTCCAAAGATATCAAGGCGGGAATCATTGAACGCGCCATTGTTTGTGGCATTTCGCTGTGTCTAGATCATGGCAAAAATGCAATTCTTGTGAAGGCCCAGATGCTATCACCGACAGGCCACTGTCACGTCTTCGACACCCGCGCAGATGGGTACTGTCGCGCAGACGGAATTGGCTGTGTCATACTGGAGCGCGGTGCTTCAGGCTATGCTCTTGTTGTTGGCAGCGGCACCAACCAGGATGGGGCAACAGCCGGCATTACGTATCCCAACTCTGATCAGCAGCTTGCACTCATGTCGGAAGTGCTGGCTGAAAGTGGTGTCAAACCCCAAGATGTTGATTACCATGAAGCCCACGGAACAGGAACAACTGCTGGCGACAATGAAGAGCTTGCTGCCCTGTCTCGTCTCTACACCCACCCGCTGGTGGTGGGATCAGTCAAGTCTAATATGGGTCATTCGGAAGGAGCCTCAGGCTTGATGGGTCTCGCTAAGATCCTGTTAATGTTTGAAGACCATCAGCTGTACCCAAATTTTGACTTTGTCGAATCGCCACATGAGATAATTCAGTCAGGAAGGTTCTCGGTGCTGAAGGAATCTAAACAGTGGGAGCCAGGCCTTTCGACAATTTCGAATTTCGGTTTCGGGGGCTCAAATGCCTTCGCCATCCTGAAGCCGTGCCCAAAAAGAAAGACGATTCCCGAGCTACCAGAGTTTTTGAATGGCACACCCTTCTTATCTTCGCCTGGTGAACCACCATTACCGGACTACGCTGACTTTTATGCGGTCCAGCGAGTGTTGGGAAATAGCCAAAGCTTCAGGTACGATTGGAAAGATGACGAGTGGCGCGCAGGAGATTCTCCACTTGTTTTTGTGTGCAATGGCCAGGGATCTCAATGGAACAAGATGGGTCAAGACTTGATGCGCGACTCGAAGGTGTTCCGTTCAACGATTGAGCATCTCGATAAGGAGACGGGCATCCCTCTCGTTCGCTTGTATGAAGACGGGGACACATGGATGCGCAAAGAGAATAGCGCAGTTGGCATTGTGAGCTTCCAGCTTGGACTAATTAAGCTTCTTGCTGAACATGGTGTCCAGCCTGATTTTTTCCTGGGCCATTCACTGGGGGAGCTTGCGTGTGCCTATCTTGCTGGAGTTCAAACAGAGGTAGAGGTAATCCTCGCCGCCAAGGTTCGTTCCGACTTGGTTCAGACAATCGACAAGAACTTCCGCCTTGATGTACATGCTGTGATCCCTGCCGATGGCTATAACTTCCAAGTCGAACTAGAACCTGAAGAGAAACAGTATGTCAAAATAGTCCATGTCGACACCCTTCCTCATGATGACGTCTTGTACTCGTTTTCGTTGATGGGAAAAATGGTTGCAGTTGGATGCGAAGCAGCAGTGGTCGAGATGGCTATAAATGAAATCGGGCTGAAGCAAACTTGTGTTGCCTGTCTGAATGCCCCAAAAGGACAAACAATAAGTGGGCCAGTAGACGAGGTAGACAAGCTTATTAACTTGCTCAAAGAAAAAAAACCTGGCTTGTTCATTCGTCATGTTGATACTGACAATATCGCTTTCCATGCGCCCTACTTGAAAGTGTTTCGAGAACACCTAAGGAAGCAGTTTTGGGAAATCGAAAAGAAACCACTTCCATTGTCATGGAAATCAACGAGCCGCAACAGCACATTCAGCGTGGACTATCTTATCGATAATATTTGCAAGCCGGTGTATTTTCAGGAAGCCATAGAGTCTCTCCCCCCAGGTGCAACAGTTGTCGAGATTGGCCCTGCCTGTGGATTGCTTTCCCAAATCAAAAGGACCCGACCTAGTCTTCAGCTCATCCGCTTTGTGGAACGCGAGAGCGCCACTAACCTTGAAAAACAATTGGGGCTATTGAATCCATGGAAGCGGAAGGAAGAGAGCATCCCTCTCAAGAATCCAACAGGAAAGACTGTCCTGCATTACAGCGAACGCTATCCTGGACTTTGGGGGCACCACACACAATTTCCTCTGCCTACATGGGCCAATTTCGAGCGGTTTCAAAAAAAGATCACCACCGTGAAGGAGATATCATATGACTTAACACAAGCTCCGTGGTCTTCCATTCGAGATCATACACTTAGACGGCAAAATCTATTCCCCGCTGCTGGTTTTCTCCACGTGTTATGGTCCGCAAACTCCTTCAAGAAAGGCACTGAAATCAAAGATTTTCGCGTTGTGGCTCCCTTTGTCATTCCAAAAAGCATGACCCATGTTAAGTTCCTTCTGCATCAGACAGGGCAGTATTGCGAAGTATGGGACTCGGCAAATGAGACTTGCCATGCAAGTGGGCACGTGAAGTCTGCTGAAACCTATGGGACGCGCATGGATGCCACAGTAGATTTCTCGTCGCCAGAACACCAGCAGTTCCTCCGGAATGCTACCGAGGGAAAGTACTGGTACTGTACCGGGGACAACTTTGGGCCTCGCTACATGCTTTTGGATCGGATTACGGCTGATTTTTCAACCCTCAAGCCAGAGGTCTCTGACTTTATTGCCTACATAGACAGGTAAGCTCTTTATTTGCAAGCTCGCACAGTGCCGATGACACCGCGAGACTCATGCGTTTGTGTTCAACAGTTTTTTCCAACAGCTAGCTGTCTCGGAACGAAAAATGCCCGACGGAGTTGACGCTAAGGTACTCGATCATATTGCTTTTCTCGAAATCGATCGAACAATTTCTTTTCCAAGAGGAGCAGATAGAGTAGTTTTTTGGGAAACAAATCTGGAAAAAGCAGACCGATGGCTGAAAACCCGAAAACATAATACTGTGGGCAACAGTACAGCTTTAATCGAAGGATTGCGGAAAGAATTTGCGCCGATTCTCCCCAGGCCACCGTCCCTCTACTCAGAGGTGTTCGTAGACTACACTGAAAGCGGCCCCACACTTTCGCCATCCTTGGTCGCCGCGGTCTTACTTCGCGAGTCGCTGGAGTTCAGCACCAGGGGAAAAATAATTTCCTCTGATCTCAACGCCATAATTGAAGCGCTGCGAAAGTGCCCACTATCCAGAGAAACGACGTCGTGTAAGTCTGTCGTCTTTTCTGAAGATTTCACACAAGATGCCGACTTGCTCGTCACCACAGACACTGTGAAATCTGCAGCGATTCCTTCCATTGTTGTTGCTCGGTGGGGGGCGGTTTGCCTTTGGCGTATTGGTGATAATTCGGCGTCTGCTTTGAAAATTGTCCATCACTGGAAGGAGGTTCCAGAGTCAGGAGCCTTTGTCTGGGAAGGTGATGGGTCGTCTGGAGCTGCAGCAAGTCTCTTTTTGGAGAAAGGTCAGACCGTGATAAGCTACCCCTCCTCCGAGAAGAAAATGGTTGGACAAGAAAAGCGAATGCGCCATAATTTTCTTTTGAAAGGCCCAACAGAGGTCCGCCATGGTGTGTGGGTCGATGTCGAACAGGATGATGAATCTTCAATGAAAACAACATCGTTTGTCCGGCTTCGTATCACCAAACCTGGTGTTTTGGACTCCTTGGAATGGGTCGCCATTGATCCCGAGCAGTATCCGGTTGAGCTTCACACAGCCACTCTGAATTTTCGAGACATAATGAGAGCAACGGGCATGCTTAGAGAGCAGAATCTATCGCTCGGGCAAGAATTCAGCGGTTACCACACTCTTCAAAAGAGGCGTGTCTTCGGTCTGAGCTTCAACGCGCTGGCAACCAATTGCTGTGAGTTCCTGAATCGAAAAGTAACTGCACCTGATCCACGTCTCTGACTTTCTTTCTCGTATCCCGTAGATCCCGTGTACTGCTACCCCACTCCAGCTCATCTTACTGACGAGGAAGCCGCGACGATTCCCCTGGTCTACCTGACTGCGTACTACGCCATGTTTGAAAGAGCTGACATGAAGAAGGGCCAGAGCATTTTGATTCATGCTGGGAGTGGAGGTTTTGGGATGGCGGCTATCACCATAGCGCAGAAGCGTGGTTTCACAGTATTTACGACGTGCAGCGCTACCAAGCGTGATTTCTTGAAGGATAAGTTCGGATTGAAAGACGAGCAGATCGGAGACTCCAGAACCGATTCTTTTGTCGATACTGTACTCAAAGGAACCTCAAACCGTGGAGTCGATGTTGTCCTCAACCAGCTTGCAGGCCCCCTTCAGATTGCCAGCTTGCGCTGTTTGGCACCAGGAGGCCAGTTTTGTGAAATAGGAAAGTACGACGTTGTAATGAATAGCCCCATTGGACAATTCATTCTGGTAGAAAACATGTCATTTCATGTTATCGACCTGATGTATCTGTCCGTGCTCCCTGCTTTCAAATCGCTCTGTGACAAATGGCTCAGTGAGGGCTTTCTAAACAATGAGATTGTCCCCTTGTCAACTACGGCATTTGAGGCACAGGACATTGTTGCTGCGGTTCGCTACATGAGCCAGGGTAAGCACACGGGCAAGATCGTCATCAAGGGACTCGATGGATCAAGCAAATTTCGAGTTCGTCATCTGCACTCCCAACTGTGGAAGGAACGTCATCTTATCACAGGTGGATTGGGCGGTCTAGGACTTGCTCTTGCCTTTCGCCTTGCAAGCCATGGCAGCCGTGATATTGTGCTGGTCGGTCGATCGGGTGTCACGAACACCAGTCAAGAAGAAGCCATCTCGGATATGAAAAAGATGGGATGCCGCGTCCAGGTAGTACAGGCAGGGGTTTTAGACCTTGCTGACAACAGCACCATTGGCCGCATTGACCGTATTTGGCATGTGGCAACTGTGTACCGTGATGTCACACTTGAGAACATGACCGACAAGAAATGGGAGGATGTGGTCCACACCAAAGTCCTTGGTTACCACCACCTGCGTCAGTCTTGGCCCGATACCCCAATTGTCAACATCAGCTCTATCAGTGGCTATTTTGGCAATGTTGGTCAGACGAATTACGCTTTTGCCAATTCAAATCTTGATGCCGTTGCCAGGCGCGACTCCAGGGCCGTATCGATTCGTTTGGGACCCGTGGACAATGTTGGTTATGTGATTCAAAACCCAGCAAATCGGCGTGTCCTGGAGCTCGCGCCATTTGTGCTCATGCCGATTGAGGAAGTGCTGGACCGGTTGGAGCAGGTTGTGTCGGAACACAAGACTGGAGTTTTTGGAATTTACAAGCTCAAGCCGAGGCTAGCCAAGGGATCTAGCGGCCGCAAGCGTGGACCCTACACCCTCGAAAGTGCTCAAAATATGCTGGCGATGATCTTGGGTGGGCAACCGGATCAATATTATGCCACCCTTCCATTAAGATCAACAGGTTTAGATTCTCTGTCTCTGATGGAAGTTGTGCACCACATCTACGAGGAGACGGGGGTGCAGAATTTCAAACCCCAAGAAGTGAATGAAGACTTTGCCGTTCAAGACTTGGTGAAAGTGGTGACCCATTTACGCCAGGCCAACCCCGTAAGTGATGAGGAGGAAGCCCCGGCACCTGCTGCAACAGTAGAGAAAGCGTCGGCACCTGCTGCAACGGAAGAGGAAGTCTCGACACCTAGCACAACAGAACAGGAAGCCTCGGTTGCCAGTTCTGACGTTAAAGACGATACTGTTGTCAAAGCGCCTGTTGATCAATTGAATGCCTCCGAGTTACATGCGCAGTCGAAATGGCCCAAAGATCAAAAATTTCTTGGCACTGCCGCACTTGTTTCGACTCTTTGGTGGGTGGCTTCGTGTGTGGCCTTTGGTGGAGGAGACGAGGAAAGTGGTGTAGGCGCCGGCACGGTTATTCCAAATGCCTCGATTGTCTTGAATGTATGTGCGACGGTATATTTCGTTATTGCGTGGCGATTCAAGAAGGGAATGGCCACTGCCATCAAAGACCCCATTTCCTGCTCGCATTACGTGCTCGGAGCGATCCTCTCGATAGCATATGTAACTCTACACAGCGTCAGCGACAAGGCCTTTGCGACCTACTGGGAATCCCTCACGTTTGGCTTCTACATCTTTGACTTTGTGTCCATCTTTTCAAGGTGGGACTCCTTGGTACCGGAATATCGTTTCTTTTTCTCTCTTCACCATGCCCTAACGTTTACAGCAGTTGGGATCTGGAGGGCCATTCCGGCCATGACAGAGGATGGTAATGATCGGGCTGGTCTCTGGCAGAACGACCCCGGCTGGAGTTTGGGCGTGATGCTCTGGTTGTCCTCCGCCTTTTGGATGAATCTCGTCATGGCCTATCGTTACTTGTTTGGTGGTGGTGGCGGCGGCAGCGGCAACAGCAACCATTCTTCCATGCGAGCACTGGCCAGAAAATGGATGCCCTATCTGATGGCCGTGGCATTTGGTTTGGAACGAGTCCAGCGCTTGATTGCATACATTGCGGTCATTGTTATAGCAGATTGGGATCTGCAAGATGGTTATGCAGTGGCCATCTGCTTGACTGGTATTGGTATGGACGCGTTGGATATCTATTTTCTGCTGATCATGATACAAAAGCAATTTCGAGCTATGAAGCTAGCACAAGAGTTTGCAGCAGCAGCAGCAGCAGCAAATAACGTGCAGGAATCTTCAACTCAAAGCAAGTGCGGATCGGGAGATTTGGAATGCGGCAGCGAAGAGCATGTAGTTTGATTATTTGTTTGCATGAACGGATGGATGGATGGTTTGGAAACCTCTTGCCAGTGTAGCTTGTAATGGATTCAAAGATGATTTTATTTCAACAGTAGTTGTCCTGTCGACAGATCCCAACACGTAAATTCATTGTAGATGTCAATTTTAAAGACCTGAAAAAACAGTGCCTTGCAAAGTACGGCTCATCGTTAGTAATTAGTCCAGTAGATGTGCATTGTTAATCTGAAATCTGGTACTGGTAGAGCGCCGACTCTAGTTTATTTCATTATTATTCATTCAATTCTGAATGGATCTTTCGCTTGGTCGAGCGGGAAATTTCAAAAACGCAAAGAATCAACGATTCGTGGTGGTGGTGGCGGCAAGACAGAAGTGTGGCATACTGGCACAATCGCACGACGAGCAGGTGCGTTTCAGCACAAGTGCTACTTAACTAGTAGAATGATAGTAACTAGCTAGTAGTAGTACTAGCTAGCTAGCTAGCTAGCTACTGGTAGTACAAGTGCGACTACTGGGGTGGGAAGCAGCTGTCAAAGCCGTCCGTCTGTGATTTGATTGAAAAAGATCTCAAAGATGACATCACACACAAAATTGTTTGCTGGAAGCATTCAGGAAACATCCAGTGTTTTTCCACCTTGGTGTTTGCCAAAATGAGAAAATGCATTTGGACCTCATTGCCATGCGGAACCGTGTCCAACACAATGACACATCGCCAAGATGCATTCAAGTCAGAACTGGACCCCTCAGTGCAATTGGGCATCCTGGAAGAAACTGGAAGATCGGAATGAATTGTCAGAACCTTTGTCATTTCAAAGAAGGACAACAGAGCAAGGGGGGGTTTGGGACTTTGGTGGATTGAACAAGACATTGAAACCAGGACACATTGCACATTTGAAGCTGCATCTTGACTCCCTTCAGTTGGTTCACCCAAACTTGTCTGAGAAGCTCAATGTGCAGCCATTTTCAAGCAAACGAAACCCGCAGCATCAATGGATGTCATTCTCCCATGTCCTGAAAACAATCATTTCTTTGACCTTGAAACCAACTCCCTGGGCGATTGAGCAGGACAGTCAAGAGTCTCTGCTAACGCAAAACTTGCATGTGATCCACATGTCAGCGTGACCAACACTTCCAGTTGTGTCCAGATCAACAAAAGTCTTGGGTGACCCTTGCACATTGGGATGGCAATTGGTGCATTGTTTTCTTGCATTGTGGGGTTTTGAAGCAGGACTGAAAGATTTCTTTGTTTGGTTTGTCCTGGCCAACACAATGCATCCATCAAACAAAACACTGAAATGGTCATGATTCGCTTTTGTTTTGTTGTCACATTCTGAATTGCAGTTTGTTCTCTTGCAATTTGAAGGCTGCCAGCAAGTGTTGCTGTCATTTTGAAGTGACTGGTCACCCAAAAACAAATGGTGCAGTTTCAGATGCCCAACCATTTGATTGGAAGAATTGGGTGGTTGCTTCTAAGGATGCTTCCAATGTCAGTCAAAGACAGACATCAGAAAAACACCACGTTTTTCAAGGAGTTTTCACCAACTGTTGTCACAAGATGGGAACATGGTGGTGACTTCACTTTACATTGCTGGTGCTTTCTGTATGGGAGCTGCCACGCACGCACGTCACTCAAATGATGTCAGAATGACTCGTATTGTACAGTAGATTACATGTACAGTAGAAACCGTGCTTCTTTTATGTCTGCACATGTTTATCAATCAGGTCCCAGCCAGATCATTGGCAATAATCAAAGTTGCCCGGCTTCCGATCCAATGTTCACTGGATCCCCCACTGCGGCTGCTGAATGGCCTAAAAAATCCTAGGGAAGTCACGTCTTGCCGGTAAGTACTGTAAGTGAGCGGAAATGGGTAGCGCTTTCGCAATGACCGTACAACGGTACAGTACCGTAGCTACTAAAGTGGTACCAGTGGTACCAGCTTCAAGTTACAGTAATTATAGGAGTACTGACTCTAAGGATTGTATACGTATTGTACTGTTCGTACAACAAGGACGCCGAACGTATGGTATGTAAAAGCGCCGCTCGGATAATGCCCGAAATTTACAATCCACCTTGTATGACCATGTACTACTATACTAGCTAGCTAGCTAGCTATTAGCTAGTACGAGTAGTACTTTCTTTTGTTTCCTCACACCACAACAAATACATACAACCGTCCGTGGTGGCGACACACAGGAAGTTGCAAGGACACTTACTTACTTATTTCTGCGTCGCCATACTAGCTAGTAGTATAACCTAGCAGCAAAGAAGTCGTCGATTCGTTCATAGCAATTATTAGAAGTAGTACCTTCATAACCTGGTCGTCGGGTTCATTCTACCTCTCTTTCCATTCCAACCGCCAAACTGCATTATATTCCACAAAGACGTCGAGAGTCACAATGGGGTCTCTTCTTTGGAGACTGCCGACCAGCCTAGTAGCATTTGCTTCGACGGCTCTACTATGGAACATTGTTGGAACTTGTCATGGCCACAACACTCCTGAGCGACAGCAGTATCATGAGAATCAACAACGACAACAACGTCTATTGCAGTCCAATAAGACGGATAAACCATATTCTTTTGAGGATTTGTCACAGTGTGAAATGACATTGGCCGATTTGCGGGAAGCCGATCGTACGACCCAAATCGAGCCGTGTATCTTTTACGATACTCTCCCCGAGCTACTACTACCACTCCAGTCAAATACTACTAGTGCAACAGCCTTTGACAATGTCACTACGATCATCACAGTGATTGGAGTCTTTAACAGTGCGGCGGATATGCATCGAGATGGGGGCATGGTGGCCATTCAAAAACTCAACCAAGATAATTATGGCCGGGGAGCCGCCATTGGATATTATCGGGATCACTATGTCAAATTCAGATTTGTGGTGGGGATTGCCGGCAATCGGGAAAACATTGGACCCGAGGCGTACGAAACAGCCCATCAAGAAATGTTGCGCGTTCTCCTCGAGGATCTAAAGCCCCAATATATCTTGGGAACCTCCAGTTTTGATTCCGATTTGGAACGGGAATGGGCTGGTCTTTATCAAACCATGCTCATGGCCCAAGTAGGACCACAGTCGTATTATACCAATGCCAACAGAAGCAATGAATATGTCTTTGGGGCCCATATACCTTCGGAAGATTATGGAATACCCGCCTTTCAAGCCTTGCGATTTGACACCAATGCCCAATCCCAACGTGCTCAACAAAAGATTCGAATTCTATATCGAGACAGATCGGAATTCTTTTATTCGACGTGTCGAGCCGTCTATGATAAAGCTGTGGCCGAAGGCTATTACCAAACCAAAGCCATTGAATACAATCCCGATGGGGATCATGACCAAGATGGACTCCGCAATCACAAGGATATTGATTTCTTGCAGGGATTGGCCGATGATGCATGCAGTAAGGAAGATGCTCAAGACTCGAGCGGCATTGCCGTGTGGGGTTGTTTCTTGACCGATCTAGAAACCAATACGATCCTCCAACGACTTCGAGACAATGGTTGTCGCTTAAACATGCTGTGGTTGACGGTAGCCTCTTGGGAATGGCCTGAGAAGTTTCCCGAAATGGTCCCACACGTACAGAGTGGGGGACAATGGCATCAATCCATGAAATTTTCCGATGAATACTTTGGGAGTGGTCAAGAAATGATTGATTACATGACGGACGAATTTGGTTACGTTCCCAGTTATGGGGCGCTGGGAGCCTATCATGCCGTTTATCTCATGTACAAGAATGTTCAGTCCTTCTTCAAAGGCAAAGACGCCCCCCAAGTCCAAGCAACCTTTGATGATCCCGGGGCCTATGAAGAATTGCGCCGTAGCATGATGGATTTGTCCTTGCCTCATACCTTGTATGGACCTACATCCTTTGATGAATATCGACGCAATGCGGGACGAGGAAGTGCCGGCATGCAATGGGGACTACCTGCCCGTGATGAGGGCATGTCTCTTCCCAGGACAGGCAATGCTGTCAGTGTCAACATTACGCATGACGGCGACGACGAGGACGATGTTTCCACCAGCGAAACCTATGCACTCTTGTTGGTATCACCCATTGATCAAGCAACCGCCGCAGTGGTCTTTCCTGCTCCAGCCTCCAAGGATTGTCCACCGGGATCCTTTGTCAATGAATCCAATGTCATTTACAATCCCGACTTGTTGGGAAACAAGTGTGATTTGTGTCCTGTCAATACCTTTCACGAAACGGTCAATGCCGACACTTTTTGTCATGTCTGTGTGGCTGGGTCGTATACGGACGAACAACGAGGCGCCACCATTTGTGTCGAGCTGGAAGACAATATGATTCCACTTGGATTGCTCATTTTTGGATATTTCGTGGTGGCGGTTGTATTTGCGTGTTCCATTGGATTTGCCATTTGGACAATTCGGCATCGAGAAGATCCGGTGGTACGGATTGGTCAAAAGGAGTTTTTACTTTTGATATCCTTGGGACCCTTGATATCGACATCCTCCATTATTGCCTTCACCATTCAAGCTGGGTCTTTGGAAGATGAAACAGCAGCGACAAGAGCCTGCACCGCCCTGCCCTTTTTGTATGCTACCGGTTGGATCTTGCAGTACGGGAGTCTGAGTGCCAAATCGTACCGTATGTACCATACCATGAAAGCGGCCGAGAACATGGAGGGAAAGACCGTCACAGCGGCGGATATGTACAAGATTATAATCCTACTCCTTTTGCTCAATTGGGCCATTATCATTCCCTGGACCATCTTGGATCCTCTGGAATGGAAGCGCTTTGATCAGGGAACCGTAGTGGATCATGAGCTGGGAGTCATGACCTATGAAACCTATGGACGATGTTCATGTGAACATTTTGGATTCTGGGCGGGCCCACTCCTTGCCTTGCATGTCTCGATCATGGCATTTACCAACTACTTGCTGTACAAAATTCGACATGTCAGTGACCGATACCAAGAGTCCAAGTATGTAGGCATGGCATCCGTATATGCCTGTGAATTCCTTCTTGTGGGTATTCCCATCATGATTGCAGTTGGGGAGAATGCTGTGGAAGCAAGTTTTATCATCTTCCTTTGTATTGTTGGATTCGGTGATCTGGGAATTCTCCTAATGATATTCCTTCCCAAGATTGCTTACAGTCGGCAAGGTCTCCCAGAAGGTGTGACTGTCGGACAAAGTATTTTTAAATCGTCCACTACAACACCTACAACATCTCGGAAGAAAGCGGAACAACCTGCTGAATCAAGTGCAGTATTGAGTGTTCAGGCAGAGAACAGCAACAACAATGCCGTAATGATCATGAGCCCACTTGACTCTGGTGTAGCTTCTAGCATAGCAGAACTATCCAGCGAAATGGATTTATCAACATCCAAAACAAAGCAACCTGACGGAGCCTTGCTGAACTGTCTGACCTTGCAGTGGTAATGAATGGAATCACGAAAGTTGTGTCAGGGCTTTTTCAGAAAGTTTAATTGTAATAGCTAATGTACTTTTAAGAGCAGAAGAGTTTGCACTAATGGTGGAGGCACAGCGCAGAAAGTAGAAGGAATGAATCCAAAGATTTAACTAATCATAGTTTGGCTAGCTAGCAGGTGCCATTGGTTGTTCCAATGCAGGTCTCACTCAACCCCCGGCAGAACGTGTGTCCAGGAAAACACTCATTGTTTGGTCTCCAATAGAAGCCACTAAGATGGGGGAAGAAACCTGGGCAACAACTGTAGTAGATCTGGATTTGACCGACCTGGCATTTATCCAGCCAACTTGTGAGTTTGTCGCAAGAAAAGCCCACGAACTGTTTCGCGAGGCCGAAGGCAGCCTTTTGGACGCATCGTCTGCCACTAGATTGACTGACTCGGGTAAACCCCGCTTGGCTAAGCTCGTGGTGCGTTTTGGAGACACGAAAGTGTCGGATTGTGGGTGGCCGAACTGAAGCGCGACATCCCGTATTTCCTGGAAAGGCTGGGAAAGCTGCAAGACAGCATTCCATGCAGGTACCCAGCAAAAGGAAAAGTTCGCAAGCTGTTGAACTTGTTGGGGAAAGAGGTGGAAGGTTGTGGTTCTGGCGAACGAACCAAGGCTGAAGATTATGACGGCCTTCTTTCATAAGAGGACATGGTTATTATGAAACATTCGAAAATCGCCAACTGCCGCGTCAGAGGTTAGACGGCACTTCCGGTGTTGCACGCAACTGATGTGATTTGGTTAGCTCTATAACACCATTTGGAGATTATTCCGTGAGAGGGATGCCCCTGGGCGTTACAATTCTGATGGAGATGCCTTTGTCGTTGTTGCACTTTTGTCTTGATCCTCTTCCAAGACATGGTTGCTCAAAAACTCAATGAGTTGTGCCATTTCCGGTCCAACCATTTCATGATGGGTATGAGGCACCAATTGATATTTGGAATTCGGGGCTCCCATTCCAACAAATCGGTCATAAGTTTCCTGCCCCCATGTTGGAAGAATAAAATCATCATCTGCTCCATGAGCAACAAAGGTGGGTGGCCAATTCGGCATTGTGTCTTGCTGTAGTAATGACCAGACTTTGGAATCATGGCATAAATAAGAACTCAGTGCAAAGACTGCTCCCAATGGCTTGCCATGAACTCCTCGTGTTGCATGCCATCGTGCAGCGGTTTGGTAGGCAATGGCACCGCCCATACTAAAGCCACCCACAACAATTTGGCGAGAATCACGGCCATCTTTGGCAACTTCGTCATCCAGCAATGCCAGTAATTTGTCACAAGACGCTTCCACAGATGCCGTGTGTTCGGGAAAGGAGGGATCAAAGCCGCCAATCCGATCGTACCAAACACTGGATATCGCGCCGCCACTGAGGGCATAGGGAATGGGTTTGGCGGTAGGAAAACTCCAATCAAATTGATTCATGACTGCTTGCGGCACCAAACTTTCGACCCAAGCTTGAACGCCCGATCCGGTATCACCAGACCCATGACAAAAGACAATCAAGGGCTTTAAGTTTGGCATTTTCGTAGCAGTCGTCGTCGACGTGGCGGTGGCTGCCTCCACCCAAAATATCCTGGAATGTCCGAAAGTGTTCGGGTTAATTGCGATCAAGAGGAATAGACTCGTCCAGCAAAAGGAAGCAGCTTTGATGGTAGTGTTATTAAGAGCAACGGATGGTAAGGGTCTCTGTATCTTCATGAACAGACAGCACTGGTAGCTCTCTCGTCATCGCCGGTGAAGTTGTTTGGCTTGCTTTGTTGTCGTTGTTGTTCAGTTGGCGTCGCTTGTTGTGCGTTACTGTACTATACTATGGCTTGGTTGCCAGGAAGGCCTGACAGACCTTCACTTGCGCTTGCGGGCTCCGGCTGACGACGAAATAATAATAACTACATTTACAATTGAATAGCTTTACTTTTAGTTGTACGAGACAAAATTATTCACAACAGTTCTTCTGGAATGATCAGAATGCAATGATCTCGAAGGTTATCCTTTAAAAATACCAGTGGAAAATCATCAAGTCACCACCATCCAAGAGGGAGCATCGAGGAATGTAGCTGGTCCGACTAGCTACGCAACATTGCGGCTCAAATTTGAGAAGCTTCGATTACCGGGAAATCCAATGGTCTCTACTAAAAGCTACAATACCAGTCAAAAGGCAAACGATGTAATGCCGATAATTATTGTAAGTGAAGGGTTACAGTAAACAGTTACATGCAACGTCTAAAAGAATGTTCAGAAGAGGTCCACTTTCGAGTCCACTACAGCAAGCACACCCAAAGCAATAAGGACCAGTCCAGCAAACAAATGAAGATGCCGAATGTACTTTTCTTTCCAAGACCCTACCCTTTGCAACACACCGGAGCCCCAATAGGCCAAAAGATTAATCAATATCAAAGGTAGCACAAAGACAAAGTTGTAATACAACAATAAAAAAGCGGCTTCCGTCCGAGTGCTCTGGTCGGCCAATAATCCCAAAATAAAAAGGTAAGGGCCTCCCGTGCAAGGCAACTCAAACAAGCACACCAAAAAGCCAGCCGCAAAGGCTCCGAGGGGGGATGCGACGGCACCCAACACTTTCTTCAACAAGGGTCGCCAGGATCGAGGGATTTCAACATTGTAGCCCACATTGTAGCAAACAAAGTCTTTGACATTCCAAACCCCAAGCAAGATGATAAAGATGCCAAGCGCCAACAGAATAGCACCCGAGACGGATGTCGAGCTCACGGCCGAGAAGATACCAAATCCCAGGGCATAGTAACTGATGTAGATGGACGTGATAAAAGCCATGCCCGAAAGGAATATACGACGACGGCGACGCAGCGTTAAGTCATCGTTTTCACCAGTCTCATCATTCGGGTTATTGGCTTCTTCCACACCTGCGGCAGGTTCCGGTGCAGACATTTCCTCATCTGCACCCAAGACGTTGATCTCTGCTACATCATTTGGTGCCTCTGCATCTTCATTATTTAGCTCGGTCTTGTCCTTTTTGGCGTCGCTTCCAGAGATAGAGGTTGCATCCTGCTGTGGCATGGCTGCCTCGGCAGCAGGATCCAATGCATGCTCGGGGTGAACTTGGCCCGTATTCTTGGCCGGCGGCGGGACGGGCACGGCCGATTGAATCAACCCGCCCAGGAGTATCAGAAGTACTGCAATGGCACAAGGGTTGATGGAGTCTACCAAAGCGGCCATGGTAAGAACTCCCCAATGAAGATTCGTGTCAGCGAGTTCCTGGTTCTCCTCCAATAGCTTTTCAAAGTCATAACAATCCGTGGACATGGATTGTTGATTGAGTTCTTGCAAGCAAGGCAATAGATAATCAGAAATCATAGTCTCACCAACTAGAACCGTCATGTCGTCTTCATCTCCAATGAAAATCGTCGGTACCACTTGTGATCCATCCCAGTCGAAATAGTTGTAACCAGCAATCAGACGCTTGGAATTGTCGGACCCGTGGACTTCCAAAGTCACATAGTGGAATGGAATCCCAAGAGCTTCTTCCTTCAATTCTCCTTCCATGTAGGACATGACTTTGGCACAGTGGGGACAACCCGAGGAATAGAAAAAGACAAAGCAGTGGCCAGTAGAGTTGTGTTCCCAAGGGAGAGTGCTGTAGACGGCTGTCGTGACTGTCGAAGGTTCCGACAAGGAACATCCATCGCCCTTGTCGATTTCGGATGGAGATTCAGTAGCACTCGTATTGGTATTGTTGGAAGTGTTGGTAGCGTTGTTGACGATGTAAATGGTGCTGTTGGTGGTAGACGTCTCATTCAAGACTTCCATCTCACGGCAGGCCTGCACGTGGTCGTCGACGTACGATTTGAATTGCGTCGAAATGGTGTCCTCGTCGCCAGTGGCGTGCCAAAAGACATCGTTCCGGCCGTCCCAGAACAAGGACGGTGTGTGGACAAACGAGGTTCCTGCAATGCCCAGATCAAGTTCGGAAAAGCGGGCTCTTAAGGCATCCCACGTGGTGACCTCGTGAATAGTAAACCAAACGTTGGGATCGGTGGTTTCCCGGGCAACTCCGTTGGTGTCGGTAGAAAAGGACCCACCATATTGCTCTTCCAAATACTGAGTGGGGGCTTTACAGAAGTACCCGGTTGACTTTTGAAAGTACGTAAAATGGAAGGGCAAGTCGCACCCCGCAAACTCAGCGTTTGTGACAATCTCAGCATCGGCATTGGACGACGCAAGGAGAAGGATTAACCAGAGGCAAGAGTAAGGATAGAGAATCATTGTCGTTCATAAAATTCTGTACAAGCAATTATTATGAAGAGAAACTCGAGTAAACGGAGACGCACAACGAGTTGGGCGCATAGTTCTCGATTTCAGTGGTTTTAGGCAAACAACAATGATCCGAAGCGAACAAATCTTATTTCAATTGCCAGCAGCAATCCCACACATGTTTTTCTCTAGCAGGGTAGAAATTCGCAAAGGAATCCTATCAGTTGTCTCTGCGTGTGTTGAAATCGCAGTGCACCTTGGGGATAGAAAGACATCTGTGTCTGATTGCTCATCGTTTGGTACTTTTTTTGGACCTGGGCTTTCGTCAGCCGGATCATTTGGAGCTGGATGTTCGTCCACTTTTGCTCGGTTGTTGACACGGTGACACTAACAAAGGCGCTTAGCTGCCATCCCCGGTTGGAGTCGGCATACATTGTGGGGTCTGAATAGATAGCATGTTGTTGTTGCCAATGTGTCGAAGCGGGGCCATTTTGGATTCCGTGAAAAATAAATCGTTTGGTTTTCGATCCATTGTAATTATCTCTTTCTTATCATCACAGTCGTCGGCCTTGCAGCATCCGATTTTCTCAAGGTAGTCGCTGTGGCAGTGAGTGCCGTACTGTAGTAAGCTTGTTGTTACGGCATAGAAAAGGCATGGAGAGCATTCCAAGAATAATACTACTGTATATATCGCTGTTTGGTTGTGTTGGAGACGGGAAGCCGCGGCCTAACAACACTGAATGAGTTGTTGCTTGTTAACGTTGCGTCAAACCGACACCGGCCGCCAGCCAGTCGAGTGGCCTGGTGGCGCACAGACCAAGTGAAAAAAAAGGGAATTTACGTGCAGCATGTACTCGTAGTCTCGTACTCTCTAGTTGGCCTCACGCACAGTGGTTCCAGTGCTAAGCCAGACAAGGATCCTGAAATCAGCTTCCAGACTGGTGCTAGACTGGCTAGTGAAAGAAGAAGGGAAACCAATGCATCACACTACAGACATTTTGGGTTCATCACAGCTGTTGCTGATGGTTTAAAATCACTTTGTTGAGGATGCTACAATTGCTGTTAGCTTTTTTGTGTCTTCAGCGCAGACATGGTGCAATTTTTTTTTGGTCCAAGGTTTTTGGCATCAACTCATGCAAATTTAGCAAATGAATGACACTTGATTGTTGCTTGTGACAATTTTGCCTCTGAAGCCCCAAACCCTTTCAGCAGTGTTTCATGTGTCTCTGACACTTGCTCCTTCTGTGAAACGGGGAACATTCTGTTTCTCCATTTGATGCTCCAATCTCTTGTCTGACCCATCCATTCAATCATCAAAACATTCAAAGACAAGATCAATCTGCATAGCGTGTCTGTGTCTTGCCCACATGTTCACCAACCTTGGAGAGATTTTCCTTGAAGGATGTCCAGGAAATTCACTGTCGGGTTAACATCCCAAGACTTTGAACCCCTAACATGCAACTGAAAAACTGGAGGCACTGGTGCCTGTGGCTACAAAAACATGTGCAGGAATTCAATGGTGGTCCACAAAGTCAAATGCAACAACACTGGAAAAGCATGCACAGGGAACACCCAACAAAAGTTCAAACAAAAATAGAAGCAACACTTTGGTAAGTTCAAAAGCTTATCAAACTTGGCAAGAAAGCTGATTCACATGCTAAACACTTTGCAACCACATTCATGGGATAGTTTTATTAACCCAAAGTCACAGTGGCACACAAAACCCAACTACTCTAGAGTAGAGGCCACAACTTTGTTTCGTACACCCAATCCCTTGTCTGAGATTGGAGCCAAACTATTCTTTGGTGTCCTTGCATTTAGGAGCAGATTGTCATGCTTCCATGGCTGGACTGTTCTTTCATTTCTTATTCTTAAAATAATATTATTTTTCTTATGTAGTACTAGTCTTCCAGGGCTTTTTTTATGTCAGTTATAACTTCCTAATCGGTTCCCTTGGCGCTTCCATTCGGCACCGTAAATAGCAGTCAACCAATCCACCGCCACCTAAAACTAATCCAGACAAATAATGCAGTGCAATGGGGGCCCTGAACAATAATTGTCCCTGCTTACTTAGGCGGTCACCATGGGAGTCTGGGCAAGCTCCCCACCTTCAGGTGTCTCTCCAGCAGCAGCAGCTTCTTCCGCCTGCTTCTTCTTTTCCTCTTCTTCCTTGGCCTTCTCGGTATTTAGCTGCAACTGAAGTTCAATGACCTTCTTGAGCAAATCTTTGCCTTCGGCTTCACGAGAATGCTTCTTCAAGGCAAAGGCACGAGCACGCATGGCAACAATCATCATACCCATGCCGTCTGTTTTGTTACCCTCGGGCGTCTCCACGTGGTCTTTTCCAAGCTTCTCGGCAATCATATACTGCTCCTCGGCCTTGCCGTAATCACCTTGACGGCTAAAGGTATTACCAATGTTGACATAGAGCGAACTACGTTCCCAATCCAAACGTCCACAACGAGGTTCGGGATCCAGCATGGGAAAGACTTTTTGGTAGGACTCGCGAGCATCATCTTCACGTCCGAGGGCAGCGAGAGCATTTCCACGATGCAAGAAGGCACTGCGCAAACACAAGTGACTGACACGAATGGGCAAGAGCTTCAGCGACGTGGCATGTGCCAATCCAGGAGCGGTAGCATTCTTTTCGTGCTTAACGTCGATTTTGGGTTCCTCTTGAATCTAATAATATGTCATGATAAGGGGAGGATGCAGGAAAAGAATTGTAAATCAATTGGCCAACACCAACCGACAAGAAAATCATAGGATCGATGGAGAAATGAAGTACGATGAAAACAATTGAAACAGGAAGACAACAACATTGCAAAAAGTGAAACAACAACAAAAGAAAAGATATGCATACCTCCAAATCAATTTCATCGGTATCATAAAAACCATCACCGGCAATTTCAATGGCCTTGTCGGCACAACGCAAAGCTGCTTCGGCGCCATCTTTGCCATAAAATGCCAAACGACGTTTGCTAATTTCACTCAAACTCAAGGAGGCGCAGGCAGGTTCTCGCAAGACGGTACTCAACGACAGTGCGTTCCTGGCGGAATTCAAACGTTCTTGACGATACTTCAAGGTCGCTTCATCTTCATTGCCATCGACGGCGTTTTCGACGTAGACTTCCGAGGGATTGGCATCTTCTTCACTTTCTTCTTCCGAAAACAATAACTTGGCCAGCTTTATTTTCTGATCGCGCCGCGAATCCTTGGCCAGAGGTCCGCGAGTGACACGGGGCAACAAATCTTGTCGAAGAGCATTGAAATATTCTTGATCCCCACGTTTGCGACGCAAGACGGAATCTTCCAAATCAATCACCAAGGTCAAATCGGCGACACCGCCATCATCAAAGCCTTCACGATCGAGCGCCTTGTAGCCACTCCCGGGCAAAGTGGGTTCATCCAACAATTTGGCCGAACCGACCTATATAATGTGTGTAAATAAATAGGAATGTGCGTGCGTGTGCGTGTGCGTGTATCATCATGTGTGCGTGTATAGAGAGGGACACAGTGGAACATCCAAGATGGAATATGAATGGAATGGTTGGTGAAGGTGAAATCGTGTTCGTTGATTTGTTTGGTGGGGTGGTTCGATTGATATATAAATATATTGTAGCAGTTGTCATGAGTATGGCGTTGGATAAAGCATGGTAAGTAATCGAGAGAGAGAGAGAGCGGTTGTTGAGGTTTGAATAGGAGTCGATTGAGGGTAGACAATAAAGGCAGGAGGAGGAAGGCAGCGCGGCAGTATAGGTAGATATTCAGGAGGGTGGGTGATGTGGAGATGATAGAGCAAAAAGGTAAAACAAATACAATGTTAGAGACCATGCGGCGTAGTGGGGTCTACTGTACATACTCCCTGGAAAAAGGGAGGTTCCCCAACCCAGATATATCCCGTTCGTTACAGTACGGTATAACCAAGTTTAACCAAGCAAAAGCAATACAATGAATACATACCTCTGTATCCAGTGGTTTCGGTGGAGGCGGCAATTCGGATTTGGGCAACTTGCGAGTTGCTGCCTTCTTCTTGCCTTGCGCTGTCTTTGCTTTCTTGCCCATCTTGATTTACTGAAGTGTCTTAGTTAGATGCTACTAGTAGTGGTTAACTTTGTGAATTCTGCGGAGGAGAAATAATATCTTTCCTGGTCCAAAATGGGGAAAAAAAAGAGGACAACAAGTTCCGGATAAAACAGAAGTTATTAGTCAGTCAGTCAGTCAATGGAACAATCTATCAAGGCTGGTGGTGTTGATGTAATGCTACGCTACAACCTAACTTCATCGGCCATCACTTACCTTGCTGCATCAATGAATCGGCTTCAAGAAAATCCATCAATCAAATTGCTCAGATGTTGTCTGACGTTAACAGCCTTTTGACGTGATGGTACATGCGGTGTAGACTACTCGAGCTGATACACTAGTAGCAAGCTAGCTAGCTAGCTAGCTTGCTACTAG
>Ga0163148_10002229_pt1 | contig 23578 bp, 27 predicted proteins | sample OliLakLV19MP7P2_FD_148606 | JGI IMG/M metagenome (GOLD analysis project Ga0163148, IMG submission 148606) | Freshwater microbial mat bacterial communities from Lake Vanda, McMurdo Dry Valleys, Antarctica- Oligotrophic Lake LV.19.MP7.P2 | ecosystem: Environmental > Aquatic > Freshwater > Lake >... | reverse complement strand
GTAAGAATGTTGCTGGGAGACGAATTTAATTAAGTTTGTTTGCAGGGTTTGCAGGGGTGGAGAATTGCGGAGGCTGCGGTAAATAATATAATCGAATTCGTGTTGAATTTGTGGGATTAGTTGGAGGGTAAGGGCGGTTTTGCCAATGCCGGATAAGCCGTATATGGTGATGAGGCGGGTGCGGTTTTCCAAAATCCACTGTTTGAGGGTGGTGAGTTCGGATGTGCGGTTATAGAATATGTTGGGTTCTGGTGCGTCGCGTAAGTCTTGAGATACTGTAAGTTTAGCGTTTTCTGTCGGTTTATTTGATATATCCTCGTTTTTCTGTGTTGGTTCGGGGACTGTGAAAGAGAGGGAACCATCTGTGGAGACTTTACCTATCTGCACGCAGCCATTCCCAGTAATGGAGAAATTCGAGAATTGCCATCTCTCTACAGTTGGGCGAAAGTTAGATTGATTGATGTCTTCACCTAATGTTTCTGATAAAAGCTTCCATAATTTTGATGCGACTTTTTTGACATGAGCTTCGCTACGGTGGCAACTTTTGGCAATTTCAGGGTATTTTTGGCGTTGCCAAGTGCCACACAATATACCTTCTTGTAGATGATCGAGATGCTTTCCCGTTTTGGAGAATATGATTTTGTCAGCCAATTTTAAAACTTCTTGAACTTCCATAGGTACTGTAGGGAGGTTGGTTTTACCTATTTTATCCTACTTTATCCTACTGTTTAATACTTTAGAAACTAAATCCTACTGTTTGTCACTGATTCACGGCAACTAAAATCAAATAAATCAATACTAAATGCTACGTAATATTAATGGACAAAAATTATAAAATCAGACATAATGACAATTATACGCTTATCAAATAATTACTTCCAGTCAAGCTATAGCGGTGCGCTATGCAGGTTAAAATTGAAAAATATTAACTTCTGTTAGCATATCTGACCTGCAAGACATAACACTCTTAAATACACTAGGGAGAAAATAGGCATGAGTATAAGTACGGGAAACAACGTACAGAGACAAAATAATAAAATTCTTGTAATAGACAAACCAGAACCTATACTCATTACTAAAAAAGTAGTTAAATTTGGTTCTTATGTTTATCAATTTCGCAATGTTACTGGATTTGGATTTGCAAATGTCAAAACACCTTATAAAGTCCATCCTTTAGTTATTTTAACATTACTTATTTTGGGCGCTATTTTAGTTAACCAAAGCGATCAAACTCTACAACAAAGTGGAATAGTAATCTCTGTATTAGGATGTGGTGGAGTTATTGACAACTTGATGCAGCCGAAGCGAATAGGACTTGAATTATACGTAAATTCTGGAGACAATGTGATATTTGTCACAGCAGATAAATCAGGTGTCAGAGATGTAATTTCACAGTTATGCGAATTTATGGAGAGTGACACAGAAGATATCAAGGTAATTAATATTGACCAAACTCATGCCACAATAGGTATTGGCTATGCTGAGCAACTACAATCTGGACAAATAGGTGGCAAAATAGATAATAGTTAATACTTGCTAAGGATAAATTATGTCAGAACGTAAAATAAATCTTGACCAAAGTCACGCCTCAATAGGTGTTGGCTACAGTGAGAAAGTAGAGGCTGAGCAAATAGGTGGGACTATTAACAATTACTCACCGGAACAAAGGCAAACTCTTGCGGAAGCAGCAGCAGAAATCCAACAGCTTTTGGATCAGTTATCTCAGACCTACCCAACAAAAACGTATGTCGAGAAACACAAAGTTGCTACAAAAGCTATGAAAGAAATTGAACAAAAGCCGGATGTGAAGGGAAAGGTACTTAAAGCTTTGAAAGCCGGTGGAGTAGCAGCACTAATGGAACTTACAAATAATCCGGTTGTCAAAATTCTGACTCCAATGCTTGAAAGTTTACTGGAAGAAGGTTAGTAAGTGACTGACTGTAGCTTGGGTTGAATCATGAACCCTGCATTACACTCCGGTAAACGTCTAAATTATCAGCAGTGATTGGGTTTCAATCTTTTAACCCAATCAATCACTTTTTGTTTAAAGCTCACTCGCTTCTTAAAAACTAAATTAATTCTGATGTGAGGAATTCCATTTTTGCGATCCCCTTCCTCATCTCCACAGTCAAAACCATCTCTCTGGAAATTAGGAAAACTTTTTAAAGTACAAAATCTCCATCCCACGACTCACTCCTATCATACTTACTCTTAAATTCAGCAACAGTCAATTTCAATTCTTCTGATGCTGGCGGCGGATTGTCCCACAAATTTTCTGAGCCGCCCCGATCCCGCTCTGTTTTCTCCGGTAAAGATTGAGGTTGATATCGAACAACTAAACCTTCTGGCAATAGGCGGTATTCGCGCTGTAAAATTAGAAAAATCAGCACGATTTGTAATATAATAACTATGGTTAACAGCAGAGTTTCCATTTTGAATGTCAGGAATTGCATCTTTGCGATCGATACTCATATTTTATAATATAGCATAATTTCTACTATGTAATCAAAACCTGAGACACCACATTCAAGACCTCAGACAATGATACCTGGTTTTTCTCCTCAAACTTTCTCTCGCTTCCTTCACCCTTGATTAGCAAATAGCTGAAATCCATATCAGGCTTAATTTCCACTTCTAGTTGCCCGTGCGCCCCCCGCCATTCCATTTGTAGGCTACCATCAGCAATTGGTGCGACATCTGATGGTAAAAGTCGATCGCCAACTAAAGCTGAAAGAGCATATTTAACATCAATGAGAAGTTGACAGGCTTTGACAAAAGCAACGGGCGAAACTGGCAATGCACCATAAGAATCCCAGTCAGATTCCAGTTTAGTAAGTTGTGTCAAACGCTCTAATATTGAATCTAAGGAAACATCAGTTAATGTTGCTTGAGACATGGCTTTTATACGATAATATTTTCTATTATACTATAGCTATTGGTGACAATCTAGAAATAGAGTCAGGTTTGATAGTCAAAGCGCGTGTAGCCAGCCGCAAGTATCCCCCTAAATCCTTTATTAATTAACCTATTTTACTGCGACAGCTAACTGCAACCCCAGTTTATCTAGTAGAGTTATCAAAGCATAAATTTCTTCACCCCCATTCTCAGACAACATCCGATCGAGCTTCTCATATATAAATTTAGCTCCCGGCGATAACTTATTCATCTGTAAATAAGCATCCACCACATCTTTAAGTCCTGCTCGCAGCAATTCAGGTTCGGGGCCTTCTGACTCCAATTCCAACATAGCCTCGATATAGCCAGCAGCACTTTCGGGGGTTTTTAAGGAAGAAATCAAGTATTCATGGTAGCTTCTACTTGTTGGCACTTTGAGTTCTTTCATAATCTCTCCAGTATTTTTTAGCTTGGCTAATATCTCGTTCTTGAGTGCTTTTATCACCGCCACATAGCAGCAACACAACTGTTAACCCGACTTGTCCAAAATAAACCCGATAGCCTGGGCCATAATCCATTTTAAGTTCATAAACTGCCGCTCCTACTGAGCGATAATCTCCCAGATTGCCAAGCTCAACTCGCCTCAGTCGCTTCTTGATTTTAGATACAGTTTTAGTATCTTGAAGGGAATCAAGCCATCCTTCAAAGGGACTTGTCCCGTCGGCTTTCAGGTAGTTTTGTACTTCTCGTGGTTGAGCTTCCATAATTTTAACATAGGCGATCGGGATTTTAATGGGAGCGATCGCGTGTCATGTCACTACTTTTCGCAAGAGTATCCTAGCATAACTTGAGCTACCTGATTCATAGTAGCCTCATCGTTTATTATTTAGAAAAGGAGTGCTTAAGGGACAATTTTAGACTGAGGTTTCTTCTTTGACACGAGCCGAATAATATTGTTTCATCGATTCTTGAGAAATGATGGCATGACAAGATTCGTCTCTAGGTAAATTACCTCTCGCTTCTAGCCAAGGCATTTCACTGCAAGTCATTCGTTCCAAAGTTTCATCATCATACTCAGAATATGCCTCTGCAACCTCTTCCAGAAAATCCTCTATTTCTTCAGAAAGTTTCGGTTGTTCGATTTTATCTGCAATTGGTTCCCAGCTAAATTGGCTTTGATACTTCTCTAGTAAATCAGGAATAACCGGGCCGTGAATCCAGGCTTGAAAATCTGCATCAAATAGTGGTTTGCCGTAAACTCCTAAATACCAAGCTTGAGCGTAATACATGAGTTTTTGTAGCTTGTAGACGTTGATTGCTACATTAGTTTGCGCGGCTAACCAAATGAAAGCATTTGCAATATCTCGCTCGCTCAATTTGTCCGAATTAGTTGGAACCGCAACAACTTTCAGTTTGCCTTCGCCTATCTGTTCCAATAGTTCATCAACTGACAAGTTAAATTCTCCGGCAATTTGCTCAACTCTTTGCCAGACTGAAGAACTTACAGTTATTTGATATTCATTTGTTATGGAGTTAGCTTGAGTCATGGCAGTCTTTAAAGCTGACTTAAATAATTGTAGCAAACAGTGCGGAATAATGACCTAATAGCGATCGCCCTTACATCCCAACTTGTCAAAAATCCCGTAGGCATAACCAGCAGGATGCTTATGGGCGCAGCATCCCTATGTCTGTAGCAAATCCCCATCTGTCAAAAGTTGATACTAGAAAACATCAGTCTAAAAAATACTTGACAGTGAAAATCTAGCTGTGTATTATAGAAGTAGTGCATACAATGAAAAATATGAGACTAAAAAGTTGGGAGTCTCCTCGCAGCGAGGGTAGAAACTCCAAAGGTAAAGGCGGCTCAGCCAGGGCTCGGCAACTCAAAAAGCAACAGCAAACTCTGCGAAAACAGTTAAAAGCTCAACACGATCGACAAAACCACCAACAAAACCACCAACAAAACCATCAAGGGAAGGAAACCGATAATTCCTTCCCTTATTTTGTATCTTTCTGCCGCTCAATCCCGCTGAATGTTCGGACAAATCGTGCGAGTAATGCTCGCCTGCGAGGGTTGCTCTTGCCAGCAGTTGAGAATGCCTTGCAACTCCCTCTTCAAAGTTTCTAAGGCTGCAATTTGCACGGAAATTTCCTCTACCTTAGCCGTGAGATGCTGCTTCGCTTCCGAGCAAGGCAACTCTCCCCGATCGCGAACCTGTAAAATATCCTTAATCTCCTGAAGGCTCAAACCCAGAGTCTGAGATCGTTTAATAAACGCCAACCTGTTAAATACCGTTTCCCCAAACAAGCGATAACCCGCGGGCGATCGCTCCACCGCAGGAGACAGCAAGCCCATCTCCTCATAGTAACGAACAGTTTTCACCGACAAACCACTACAGGCAGCTACGGAGCCAATTTTGTACAGTTTCTCGGCAACAGAAATATTCATAAACCAAGCATCCAAGATCGAAAGACTTTCTTGCCCTCTCTTTTAGTGCCTCAGATCCAGGGAGTCGATCGGCACATCGCCCAGTCACCATTGCCCGGTAATTTTAATAAGGAGGATTTTTTTTAGACACGTTAAGCACGGGCAACTGAGGTCTAGAAGACTGAGGAGGAAGATAGTATTCGGGAGCAGGTGCGGGTTGTTCGGCTCCAGAGCGGTAAAATTGCCACCAGCGGAGAGCCATCGCCACCCCAGCGGTACCCAGCCCAAAAGCCAATAAAGAGCCACTCGCACCCATGCTGCCGATGGCTGCATCGACAACGCCCACTGTCACAACAAAGCTGGTAATTGGTTCTCTACGGTAAGCTGACCTCAAAAGTCGCGTCCACGAAGCATTCATTTGGTTTTACTCTGTTCTATATTTATTTACAAGCTCTAAAACTTAGAGTTGGCGGAACGATCGGGATTTCTAGCTCAGAGACTAGCTTCACCTAAATTAATCTTCTCGCCTGTGGGGAATTGTACGGGAGCGAGGCAAAATTGCCAAGCTTGTCAAATCAAAATTCCACCCCATATACACCTCCAAAAGCCAGCTATTGCATTCGGGAACAGATCTCTCTCGGCAGAGAAGTCGCTGGGCTTGTTTGTAATTAATATTTTAATCAATTCCCGAATTTGTCGCGGTCAGCAGAAGTCACACCCGCTGCCGTTCGAGTCAAGACAAAGTGTAAGGCTGACCGCGCCATTGCTAAAATTAGTTGAGACCTAACCAGGACAGCAAGCCCTGGCCTGTGACATACTCGATAATTAAAGTTAGAGAAAAACCGATCATCGCGGCTCGACCGTTAAGGCGTTCCGCGTAGCTGTTGAAGCCAAACTTTGGCTGTTCCAGTTTGGGAGTGACGGTGGGTTGTAGTTGTGTCATTGCTTTGGGTACCTGGCGATCGACGCTATTCAAATGTGAAATCCAATGTTAGTTACAAATCTTAAACATTGCTACTTCTATTATAAAGAGGGTTAACCGCCGTCAACCGTCCCCGAAGAGAAAAAACTGCAGCCCACTAAAGCCACTTAATTATACCCGCTCAAAATATGACTAATCAGTTAGATAACGATAAGCTTCCTATCGCCGCACAGCGAGTTGCCTTTGCCCTTCGTACAACAGGCTGGGTTTGCTTCTGGGTACAGTTAGTGCTAGCGGTGGTAGCGGGGATCATTTTGCTCTTTGCCATCCCCTTCGCCATCCCCAGCACTACCGCCGGTGCGAGTTCAACCAGTGCCGGCACCGGCGGGGGCGTATTTTTTGCCATTTGCGGGCTAGCCGTACTCGCTTACAGCGTATATCGCTCTTTCCGCTTCACCCGTTTGTCGAGACAACTGCGATCGCCCGCTAACGCTGTCCGCCCCAAAAAAGCAGACACCATCAAAGAGGTGCGGCTGGCACTGATGAGCAACTTGTCAGGAATGCTGCTGACTCTGATCGGCGCAGAAGCCATCAGCGGCACGCTTTTAGCCAAATCTCTAGCTCAGCCGCAAGCCTTGTTCGGTGCCGCAGTTGATGTGGGCCGATTTATTCAGCCCCTAGACATATTTGTGGTACTCGCCAATACTCACGCCACTGTTGCCCACTTTGTCGGGATTTTCGGGGCTCTTTGGTTGCTCGATTGCATCCACAAACAGTAGTTATTGGTTATTGGTTATTGGTATTGGTTATTGGTTATTGGTGAGGGGCTACCCATGCCCGATGCCCGATGCCCGATGCCCGATGCCCGATGCCCCACTCACTCTCCCACTCCCACTCTCCCCCAACCGACATCCGGAATCACTGCCAACCTGTCGAAGAACGTACTCAGATACCTTCTACCAAGACAACATGAATATTATGGCACTGAAACCCGAGGCTTATTTTGGGGTGACAGATCACCCAACTATTGAAATTTCTCAAGAAAGTTTTCGTTCTGTCCTAGGTCAAATAGAATCTGAACTCCTCTGTAGCGACACCTATAGTCACGCTCTAGCTAGCTTGCAAACAATGTTGGGCGAAGCAGCCTCCGCTGCCGAAATTTTAATTAGAGCAGTTAGCAGAGAAGCCGTCAAGCTCGCATTTGACCGATTTCCCAAACAAAACAAAATTGAACCGCAAGTAGCCCAAGAGAGTTTTACTGCTGTAAGTCCAGCCATTGAGACAGTGACAGAAATTCAAGAATTGGAGTCACCAGTAGCTGTTCCTGTCTTCTATTGGCGCAGCGCTAGTGTGGAAGCGCCGCCCCAAACCGAGTCCGACACAGAAGAAAATTCCGACCGAGACACTAACACTTCTGAAGACAGCCAACAAGCGCCCCAAGACGAAATTAAAGTCGAGTCGGCTCCACCTGCAACTGTCACAGTCCCCGGAAAATCCTTCCCAGGGTTCGGTTTTCCCAAAAAGCCGAAAAAACTCACCAATGAAGAAGAAGCAGCTTTAGCAGTTCAACAGCGAGAAGAGTGCCTGCGGGAGTTGGGTGGAGAATTGCGTAAGGGACGGCAAATTCGCTCCCTATCCATGCAGCAACTCCACAGTCAAACTCTCGTGCCCCTGCACCACATCGAATCGATCGAAAATGGCGAAATCGATAAACTGCCCCAAGATATTTACGTTAGAGGTTTTATCCGCAGACTCGGCGACGCCTTGGGACTAGACGGCAGCGCTATGGCGAATGCTTTGCCCAAACCCGCTCCGAGTCCAATTCCCAGTATGTATGTGTCTGTTTCCGATTCCGACTCAGGCGAAGGCTTTCAAATGCGTCCGGTGCATTTGTACATCGGCTACACCGCTTTGATGGCTGGGGCTGTAGGGGGTTTGGGTTGGCTGTCGCAGCAACCCGTGGTGCCAGGAGCACAGGCAGCACCTCCAACGCAGGTGACACCGCCAGCCTCAGTTGCACCGGCTCAGAAGACCCCAGAAAAAGCACCTCAACCGGGCTTGAAGAAGTCTAATAGTCACGGGGGAATGATTATGGGGGCTGACATGGCGCCGCCGGAGGTGATTTTTGGTTAGTGTGTGTCGGGCGAGCGATCGTCCGACAACTCTCTTGGCGCAGGTGAACTCGGAAACCCGGTTTCCGAGTTCACCTACATACGGATACTTGCTTGAAGAAATGAGTCCTGGAGAGCAATCACGGTGGAGATTTTAGTTGAATCCCCCACCTTCATCCATCTGTAGAGTGAAATCTAAAATCTAAAATCTAAAATCTAAAATCTAAAATCTAAAATCTAAAATCGCCCGTTTACCCAAAGTGATTTTTCAACTGCATCAGGAAACCCGATATGTGCGATAAACTATCTATTTAACCACTCCTAAAAGAGGTTTCCGATAAGATGAGTTCCCCAGCCACCGCTGCTTTCTCCGATCTCGATCCGCTATCTACTCAGTCCCCAACAGTCACGAGTTTGGCGGCACCAGACAGTGCTTTGGTAACGGCGGCTCAACTGCCACAAGCATCTTGGACAATAGAAGATAGTGAGAAACTCTACCGAATTCAAGGTTGGGGCGAACCGTATTTTTCGATCAATGCAGCCGGTCACGTTACAGTGTCTCCCAAGGGCGATCGCGGCGGTTCCCTCGACTTGTGCGAACTGGTAGAATCCCTCAAACAGCGAAATTTGGCTTTGCCACTGTTGATTCGATTTTCTGATATTTTGGAAGACCGGATCGAGCGCTTAAATTCTTGTTTTGCCAGAGCGATCGCTCGGTACAATTACAAAAATGTCTATCGCGGTGTGTTTCCAGTTAAATGCAACCAGCACCGACAATTAATTCAAGATTTGGTGCGTTTCGGTCAACCCCATCACTTCGGACTGGAAGCCGGCTCGAAACCGGAATTAATGATAGCTTTGGCGACATTAAAAACCCCAGGCGCTTTGTTAATTTGTAATGGTTACAAAGACCGCGAATACATCGAAACTGCTATTTTGGCGCAGCGGCTAGGGCAAACTTCCGTAATTGTGCTGGAGCAAATAGAGGAAGTAGAACTCGCAATCGCCGCGAGCAAAGCATTAGGAATTAAACCGATTTTGGGAGTGCGAGCAAAACTCACTACCAAAGGCGTTGGCCGCTGGGGAGGTTCCACGGGCGATCGGGCAAAATTTGGCTTGACAATTCCTGAAATTATCCGTGCAGTCGGCGAACTAGAAAAAGCTGGAATGCTCGATTGTTTGCAGTTATTGCACTTCCACATCGGCTCTCAAATTTCCTCAATTAGTGTCATCAAAGACGCCATTCGAGAAGCCAGCCACATTTATGTAGAATTAGCTAAATTGGGAGCTAATATGAACTACTTGGACGTAGGCGGTGGACTCGGCGTTGACTACGACGGGTCTAAAACAAACTTCCACGCTTCCAAAAACTACAATATGCAAAACTACGCTAACGACGTAGTAGCGGGAGTGAAAGATGCCTGCGACGAGCGCAAAATCCCGGTTCCAATTATCATTAGCGAAAGCGGGCGGGCGATCGCATCTCACCAATCAGTGTTAGTTTTTGACGTACTCGGTACTAGCGATGTCCCCAGAGAAGTACCCGAACCAGTAGACGAAAACGCCCACCAAATTCCGCGCAATCTCTACGAAATTTACCAATCTATCAGTCCCGAAAATTACCAAGAAGTTTATCACGATGCTATCCAATTTAAGGAAGAAGCAGTCAGTTTATTTAACTTAGGCTATTTGGGAATTGCGGAACGGGCAAAAACCGAACAGTTGTACTGGGCTTGCTGCGATAAAATACAGGCGATCGCGCGGCAAAAAGACTACGTATCTGACGATTTGGAAGACTTAGAAAAGGTGATGGCGTCCATTTATTACATCAACTTATCTGTTTTCCAGTCAGTACCGGACAGTTGGGCAATTAACCAATTGTTCCCTATTATGCCAATTAACCGACTCGACGAAGAACCAACTCAACGCGGTATTTTAGCAGATCTTACCTGCGACAGCGACGGCAAGATCGACCAATTTATTGATTTGCGAGATGTGAAGTCGGTTTTGGAACTGCATACTCTCAAACCTGGAGAACCTTACTATTTGGCACTATTTTTGGGAGGTGCTTATCAAGAAATTATGGGCAACCTGCACAACTTATTCGGCGATGCTAATGCAGTTCACATTCAGCTAACTCCTTCTGGCTATCATATAGAACACGTTGTGAAAGGAGACACTATGAAAGAAGTCCTCAGCTACGTACAGTACGATTCAGAAAGTTTGGTTGAAAGCATCCGCCGTCAGACTGAAGCAGCTTTGCAGCAAAATAAAATTACTCTTTCCGAGGCCCAACTTTTGCTGCAAAATTACGAGCGGAGTCTCAGCCAGTATACTTATCTTCAGTCGTGAAATACCCAAACTAAACGGAGTACCGTTATAGTTCGGGCTTCGTGTCTCGTTTGCCGTTGCTCTGTTGGGAATACCCGTTACCGAGTATTCGTCACTGAAGACGATCCGAGTCTTACACAGCATCTCTGGCTTTGCAGCCTTTATCCCTTCGTAGGGAACCCACGCAGAAGCCCTGTTTCCCAAGGCAAAATTTTTCTTCGTACAACAAACATGGCTTATTTTTTACAGGAGGGCGTTACCTTACCAACCAGCGGTCTGTTCTTTCCCCCTTTCTCTCGCAGTTATCCTTGGTAAGCATATTACTGCTACTGTGACCTATTGTTTGCAGTCGAGTGGGTGGGTCGCAACCACTTATATCTTACACGTTTCTGTTAGAAAATCCGGGAATTGTCGATCTTTTTGACAGACCTTGCTCGGCTTATATTCCCGCGCTAAACGGAGTACCGTTATAGCGTGGGACTTACGCCGATTGAGTTACAATGTAGGGTGCAACCTAAGCACATTACCAGAATTGAAAGCTGAGATCATAAATGTAAAAGTAGGGTGCGCCTAGCGCACCTTACCTTGAGCAATTACCAATTATTCAGGACGGAGAATTTCTGCGATCGCCCGCCGCTCTTCTCCGTGTTGAGTAGGTAAAACTTGGCGAGCGTCAGTAATCAGCCAATCGAGAGCCGCCGCTTGCAAATCGATCGCAGCCCCGGTTTTATCAACGCAGTAGCGCCCGAACACCAGTTTATCAACCAACCGCACCTCCGGCCCCAAACGGGAATACTCAAAAATCACGCTGTTTTCCACAGTTGCGCCACTGCAAAGCCAGCAATTTGGGCCAATCATTGTCGGCCCGACAATTTTTGCTCCATCCTCAATGATCGTCATCCCACCAATGTAAACAGGCCCAGTAATATCAACCTTATCCCAGTTGACAGCTACATTCAAACCAGCGTAAATGCCGGGGCGCACTTCAATTCCCGGAATAGAAACATTTTTAACTTGTCCCAGGAGCACGCTCTGAATTGCCCGCCAATAGTCAGGAACTTTGCCGATATCCACCCACTCAAAGTCCATGCTAATCCCGTAAAAAGGCGCGCCTTCTGCTACTAGCGCGGGGAATAACTCCGAACCGATATCGTATTCCTGACCCGAAGGGATGTATTTGAATATTTCCGGTTCAAAAATATAAATACCAGTGTTAATGTCGGTACTCAGAGCTTCCTCTACAGAAGGTTTTTCTTGGAAAGCTTTAACTTTGCCAGACTCGTCTGTTACCACCACTCCGTAACTGGGAACCTCCTCGCGGGGAACCGATTTCATAACAATAGTAGCGATCGCCCCTTTTTCCCGGTGCCACTTCACAGCAGCAGTCAAGTCCAAGTCAATCAAAGCGTCGCCGCACAGCACCACAAAAGTATCGTCAAAAAACGGCGAGAAGTCCTGAATTCGTTTCATGCCACCAGCAGAACCGACAGCCTCTCCAATCATTTTTCCATCCTCAATTCGCCCTTCAAAAGAATAGGCAATTTGTACCCCAAACTTTTGACCGTCGCGGAAGTAGTTTTCAATCACGTCTGCCAGGTGGGAAACGTTGACCATAATTTCGTCAAATCCGTGCTGGCGGAGCAATTCAACCAAAAACTCCATCACTGGCTTTTGCAGGATGGGAATCATCGGTTTGGGTATTGTCTGAGTAATAGGACGGACGCGAGTGCCTTTACCGGCCGCCAGAATCATCGCTTTCATTCTTAACTTCCTCAACCCTCTGTTAATTGATATCAACTGAACAATTAGATGCTAGCGGTTGCGATCGTTGAAGCGATCGAGCACAGCAAAATCCTGACCTGTTTATAGGCGACATCGTACCAGGCTATCAATCATTTATTCCGAATTTACCTGGATTTAAGAAACCAGGTATCGAGAATCAGCAAGAACTTCACACTCCCGCTCTCCGCATTCGGGACTCAGCAACAGAATGCCAGAGAGCGAGATTCTGCCTAGAATCTTAACCGACGCAGTGGCATAGTTATTAGTTTCCTCCGATAACCTAATACCCTGCAAGCTCAAAGCGCGCGGATTTTGAGGTCTTGGTAAAACTCCTCTTGAAGCAACTCTACTTTAGACTGAGCCGATAGCAGCAACAACGCCCAAAAAATACCCACGCGGTCATGATTTGGCAAGTGAACTTCCCCACTAGATACCGGGTGTTCTGCGTTGACAGGAGAGTGCAAATCGTTATGGTGCCAGAGCTCTAGCAATTTGTCCAAGTCCAGCCAACCCTCGTCAATTTCCTGGCCCCGCTGAGCCAGAAACCGTTCGAGTTCACTAGCAGTTTCTACGAGATTTTCTTGGTGAGCTAGCTCAAAGATAGCCTGAGCCGCTTGCGATCGCATTTTTGAGGTAGGGCGGCGCCGGGGGGTAACAGTCTGCTCCATTGCTGCTTTCATTAGCTGCAACTGCTCAATCAGTTCTGGGAGTGTCACCGGGCGTTTTTGCGGTAGTTGAGCTACACCGCGACGGCGCAATTGCCGCTCTAAATGCTGCGGTAAGTGTCGCCCGCCTGAGTGCTCTGCGTCTTCTAGCGTCGCCTCGTCGGCCGAGTCGGGATTAGGGGGGGGTTCTGAGAGGACGATACTTTCTGCTTTGAGCAACACCAGCATTGAAGCGTACAAAAACGCTTGGCCGGAGTGGGATAAATCGGAGAAATCCTTACTCTGATCAGCATCGCAGGCGTTCGTAAGCTTGCTCAGACATCGATCGAACACTTCAATTACCTTAACGTCCCAAGGATCAATTTCTCCCCGTTCGGCTAGGTCAATTAAAATTGCGATCCCCTCTGAAATCGTTTCTAAGCCATCTTGGTCTCGGGAAACGGCCATTCGATTTTATATTTTATATTTTAGATTTTAGATTTTGCCTCTCGGAAAACGAGAGAGCATATCAAGTTAATTGGCGGTCATTTCAGCAGTTGTGCCCTCAATGGCTGCTATTTCTAAACTTATCGGTTCAGCACTTTCTAACAAAGGTTGTTTGCCTTCTACTTCGGCTTTATAGCGTTCAAGATTTTGTTCTAATTCCTGAATCCGCTGCTCTTTTTCGCGAACTTGGCGGAATTGTTGGCGCGAGGCGAGGGTTCGCTGCATTCTCGACCACAGACTGAACAGCCACGCTAGTGTTGCCCCTAATCCAGTCGCTACAATTAGTTCTACGCACAGGGGAGCTTTAACTTGGACGCCTTTGATAACTTGAATCGCGACTGGCTCTGTATTTTCGATGCTGAATAATACTAGAGCCAAGCAAATCAGAAAGATGAAGAAGAAATTTAGCGATCGCATTTTCTCTGTTCCTAATTCTCAATTCACGTTTATCAAATTATTTACAATTTGTCAACTGTTTTTTGACAGATATTTTCAGTTTTTTTTGATAAGCTCAAATCCGGTCAATTAACCATAATATCCGGGGAGGGGCGGGTTTATTGGAGTTCTGAGAGTTGATTGAAGATATTGGTTCACCCGCCCCTCTAGGACATATCCTCTTTAGGCTTGACCGATGTTTTGCGGTTTCTTGCCGATTCCCAGTGCTGGCAATATTTGATATTTCAAAGCAATGCCCGCGGCTACAAATAAGGCAATAATCAGCGCCCCAATTCCTACGGGACTGGGAATCCAGAATATCGCCTCCAAATAGTTAACTTCTCCGGGTTTGAGCTTCCAAACTAACTGTTTTCCTTGCTGATAGCTTTCGGGAACCAGCGCACCGGCTACAGTTTCAATACTTGCGGCGCCCCAAGGCGTGTTCAAGCTAAAGTCTAGCTCCAAAAGTCCCCCCGGGCTCAGCAGCAGACTGCCATTAGAAGAAAGCAGTGAAAGAGAGCGCAAATCCAATTCCAAACTCAACCGATTTCGCAGCACCAATAACAAATTATTCTGCTTGACACTAAGGTGAGATTCAAACTTCGGCAAATCTGTTTCTAGCGGACTTGCGGCCCGATATTTTGTGGTTGGTGCGATCGGATTGTAGAATTGGTTGAACTTGTCTTCTAACTCGGCTCCATTATTAAAAGGAATAGTCACCATAACTTCTGTCTCGGAAAGCCGTTTAGTTTTTCCGTTCAGCAACCTCACCCGCTGTTCTACGCTGTTCAACCAATCTCGAACAGTTTCGCTGCTGAAGCTGGCCAACTTTTCCCCCAGTTTAATATGCTGCACGATTTCGCCGCGAGTTTGACTTTGAAAGTTGACTCCGACATCGTACTGAACGCATCCAGTCACTAGAGTTAAAAGGCAAAGAACAAAAGGTAAAAGAAAGAAAAAGTGCTTTTTCTTCTTCCCAGTTCCATCCTTGACATTTTGCTCTTTCATCTTTATTTTCCTGTTTTTTCCTATTTGCATGAATTAGATAACTGTTGAATTATCGGCACTATTTCTATGTTTTTTTTGCACTTCTGGACTTGCCAATCTATAGCAAATGACAGATTCATGAGCTGCTTAATGGCTATTTTACAGAGACTTTATCGCAAAAAATGGTTGGTTTTGACGTGAATGCTAACATTTTGCTAGCAGCAGTAACTAGGTTAGTACAAATAAACATTAGATGGGGAGAGGCGGGTTTTGCTTTCATAAACTGGATTGTCTCATAGATTCTTAGCTAAACCCGCCCCTACCAGATACTATTGTTTTTTCGCAATGACCTACTTATCAGCGTCACCTGGAATTAACAGCACTGGACTTATTGCCTTGAGGCCACGCCCAACTGTTGAAATAGGATACTGGGCAAATATGCCGCACCGCCTACCCATTCGGCTTCGCTGCTCAAATCTGCCAAATTTTTAAAGGCTTCAAAAATGCTGCCTGCTACCATTGTATTCTTGACGCGACCGACAATTTTGCCTTTTTCTACTTTATAGCCTAAGTCCAAGTTGACGGAAAATTCGCCAGCTAACTGATTGGATTGGCCGGCACCTAAAACTTGCTCTATTATCAGGCCTTCGTCCATGCTAGCAATCAAGTCTTGGGTGCTGGTATTTCCTGGGGAAATGCAAAAGTTAGTCAAGTCGGGGCCTGGGCGAGACAATCCGCCACGAAAACCGTTGCCGGTTGATTGTACACCGGCGCGGGCGGCCCATCTGCGATCCCAATAAAATCCGGCGACGGTACCTTTGTCAATTAAGGTTTTGCGGGTGGTGGGTGTACCTTCGTCGTCGAAGGGACAGGCGGAAGGGCCCAAAGTTGGATCTTCAAAAAATGTGAAGCGTTCGTCAAATAAGGTTTCGCCGATTTTGTCGGCTAGGGGAGATGCTTTTTGGACTACTGTTTGTCCTGAAAGAATTGTATCAAACAGGCTCCCTAATGTGCTGGCGGCGGCTCTGGGGGTAAATAAGACTGGGTAGGAACCGCTGGTGATGGTGGCTGGATGTTCGGCGAGTCGGTATTTTTCGAGGAGTGATTGGAGGATGCTGTTGGTGTCTAGGGGCCGATCGCGCGCGACATCGTAACTGTATGCTTGCATAAAGTCTTCTCCTTTTACCAAGTTGCCTGCGATCGTCCCGCTGACTATTTGGCTGCACCTTTCGGCATACACGTCTCGCGTCGTGGCAATTTTCACGCGGCCGCTGCGGACGTGAAAGCCCACATCTACCATAATATCGGGATTGTAGGCGTGAACTTGCTCGATGAGGTTTTTGCCGTTTTCGACTAATTCTTGGGTTGTGGGCGGAGTGTAGGTGGTTTCCGGGCCTTTTAGGTGGAAGTTGGAGGCGAGTTCAAATTCTGCGGGGTCGCCGATTTCGGCTGTTTGAATCGCTGCATCTACTAAGTCGTCTATCCGGGTTAAGTCTGTGGAACTAGCAAAGCCGATTTTGCCTTTGTAAATCAGCCGGAGTGCTACGCCTTGCAGTGCTTTGGTTTGCAGGGATTTGAGGCGATTGTTCTCAAATTCGATCGGCGTGTCTTGACTCGATAGGTAGTATACTTCAGCAGCATCCGCGCGCTGACTTGCCAATTTCAAAATCTGCTCTATGGTTGAATCGCTCACAATAATCGCCTTTCTGGTTTGGTCTTTTTTTTATTTTAGCGATTTAGGGTGTGGCCAGAAACCGGGTTTTTTCCCAGAATATCGATACACCACCGAAAAGCTGCGAAAAACCCGGTTTCTTTAGTCGAAGTGCATCCATCAATCCCCGGCCATCTGCTGAACCATAGCAATAATTTCTCTCACTGTCTCCGCGTCGGGCGATCGCAAATGCTGTAAAATCTCCAAAGATTGCTGTAAATAATTCAACTTAGAAACCGGGTTTTTTCGTGAATCTGCCGGCTACAGCGAAGTATTTCCATAAAAACCCGGTTTCTAGACACCCGCACCTAAAACTGAAGAGCCTTCCTCTATAATTGTAATTCACACTGTTTAAAAACATAGTTAACGGCTGCAAACAGTCGCTCTAAGTCCTGAATCGTATAGAAAATTTTATTTTGAGTAAACATTTCTAATTTGAGCTTGCCAAACTGCCACATTGCCCCATTAGAAACAATACCAAAGATAGTTTGTTCGGGTTCATTGTTAAGTCGCTGCACGGCGATCATTTCTGCCAAACACTGCCCCCATCCTTCATCAAATGCGCTCTCTTTCTTGGCTTCAACTAATATGAAATATGGCTTGTCAAAAACTACTGTGCCAAGGGGGGAGCGCTTCGCCAATATATAATCTGGAATTCCTGACAGATTCTCATTATAGACTAAGGTTTGGTGACTCCAGAGGAGAAAATTACTTCGATAAATTTTCCAAACTTCTTTTAATACAGGATAAATGATATTTTCACAAATGGCGATTTCCGAGTTGTCAAATACTCCCTCATTGAAAATCAATTCTAATTCATTCCGAAAAACGTCGCTGACTGCAAATTCTGTTTCGACTATAAAATTATCCCGCAGGTAATTAATTTGGAATTCTTTGGCGACGGCGCTGATACTTTTATAATTGCTAAAAGGCATTACTTAACTTCTCTCAGGAGTAAGGCAAAAAAAAGGTTTGCTCCGCTATTGGTACGGGTAAGGTGGGGCGAGGCGCACCCTAGAGATAGAGTTTGTGCGAATGAAAAAATGATTAATAACTAATAAATAAGCCGCCTAAAATTAGCCCGATCGCAATTAACGCCACCCAAATAAACCTATTATCTTTGGTATTCACCTGACTCAAATCTACGGGTTCTTGTACGGCGGGCTTTGGTTTTGCGTACTTGATATCAGCGTTGGGATTGGCTTGAAAACTGATTGATTGATTTTCATCCAAAGCTGCTAAATCGGGGATTTTTACTGTCCATTCGTCAGGAATACTGAGTTTGGGGGCTTCGAGAATAAACAGTAAGCGCTTGGCTTGCTGGCGGGTTTCTTGGCGGGGATGGCGGGTGAGTTTGCGGCAAAGCTCGATCGCCCTTTCGGTATCGCCAGAGGCTTCGTAGGCTGTCACCAGCCACATCTGCACCTCGCCGCCTAACCTGGAAGTGCGATCGACTAAACCTGTCGCTGTTTCCAAACTCTGGATAGCTAGAGCGTAGCGGCCGCTCTCAAAAGCTACTCTGCCCGCTTGATACTCGGTTTGAACAATTTCTAACTTTTCTGAAGTCACCAGCCCCCACCCAATTCACAAATATTAATTCCCAAATTCCCCAAACCCTAGAATTCGCTGCTGTTTTGCGACATACCGGACTCATTGTCACGCTTGGAACCCAGCAAGTCTAACTGGTCTACTCTAATTACTGGCATCGAGCGATTAGCTCCTGTGCTGCGGTCTTGCCAGCGATCGAACTTCAAAGAGCCAGTTACCCCAATTTGAGAGCCTTTGCGAACGTAGTCAGCAGCGACTTGCGCTGTTTTGCCCCAGATTTCCAGAGTAAACCAGTCTGGCTGATCGCTGTTCTTGGATCTGCGGTTGACTGCAAGCGTCAACTTGCACAGAACTGTACCCGACTCAAAATACTTCACGTCCGGGTCGCCACCGACGCGGCCGACCAAAGTCACAACATTAAGACTCATAAATTTTTTCGGGAATGTGCTCGATTGGTGATGTAGTTAAACTCTCCCTGAAGGGCGATCGCCTCCAAACTGAACTTGGAACAGCGCGAATCAGGGCTTCATCCTGATTTTACACCCACTTACCAGAACATATTGATTGTGGATGATTGGCGAGTTTTCAGTCAACTTATGCTCGACAATGTACAGTTCTGACTAGACTCAGGATGAAAAACGTAATAGAATCCACCTCGGTTACACTTTTGTAACAACATTATTGCACACAATAGTATTTTAGTTTTTGGGGGGGTACAAATCAGTGGGTCTTCTCAATCGATTTTCGTTATCTAGAGATATGGGTATCGACCTCGGTACTGCTAACACGCTCGTTTATGTATCGGGCAAAGGTATTGTTCTGCAGGAACCTTCTGTAGTGGCGATCGACCAAGATTTAAAAATACCGCTGGCTGTTGGAGAAGAAGCCAAAAAAATGCTTGGGCGCACGCCTGGGAATGTCATAGCACTGCGCCCGCTTCGCGACGGGGTAATCGCCGACTTCGATACAGCCGAACTCATGCTCAAGACTTTTATCCGCAGGGTTCACGAAGGCCGAAGCTTAGTTTCGCCCCGGATCATTATTGGCATCCCCAGTGGTGTCACCGGAGTGGAGAGGCGGGCTGTGATTGAGGCGGCTACTCAGGCCGGTGCTAGAGAAGTACGTTTAATTGATGAACCTATCGCTGCGGCGATCGGAGCTGGACTGCCTGTTGCTGAGGCGACTGGCAATATGATTATAGATATCGGCGGAGGTACGACGGAAGTTGCGGTTTTGAGTTTGCAAGGTACGGTGATCAGTGAGTCTGTGCGGGTAGCCGGCGACGAACTCAATGAGGCGATCGTCCAATACATGAAAAAAGTTCACAATTTGGTCATCGGCGAACGCACTGCTGAAGAAATTAAGATTCAGGTTGGTTCTGCATATCCAACGACCGAGGATGACGATGTAATGATGGAAGTGCGGGGCTTGCACTTACTGTCTGGTTTGCCGCGAACTGTTACTATCAAAGGCCCAGAAATTCGCGAAAGTATGTCGGAACCGCTTTCAGTAATTGTGGAAGCTGTCAAGCGTACTTTGGAACGCACGCCCCCGGAATTAGCAGCAGATATTATTGACAGGGGAATTATGCTGGCTGGTGGTGGGGCGCTGATGAAAGGTTTAGATACTCTGATCAGTCACGAAACAGGAATTGTCACCCACGTGGCAGCAGATCCGCTGTGCTGCGTGGTTTTGGGAACTGGTAGGGTATTGGAAAACAAACAGTTGGAACGGGTTTTCAGCGGGCAGTCGTCGCGTAATATGTAGTTAACAAATTTGGGATTGTGGATTTAGAAATACGGCTGCAATCTCAAATCTAAAATCCTGACTTAACAATTTTAGATTAGTGAAATTATGCTAAAAAATACATTCCGAAAGTGGTGGGATCTGCGGCTGCAAATTGCTCTTTTAGGTTTAGCTGTAACTGCCGCTTGGGGAGTTCGGCAAACACAAGGTGCGGCAGTATTTGAAGTTTACAATTGGGTGACTCGTCCGTTTCACGCCAACGGCTCTGGGCAAGAGGAACTCATCTCGGCGCGCACTCAAGAATTGCAAGCGCAGCTATTAGAATTAGAAAATCAAAATCAGAAGCTAAAAGAGCTTTTAGGTTACGTTTCTGCTAAGAAACCTAAAGGGATTGTAGCTCCTATTGTGGGTCGCAGCGCCGACCACTGGTGGCAGCAAGTAACTTTGGGGCGCGGCAGTAACGATGGCATTAAAACAGATTTTACTGTGATGAGTCCCGGCGGTTTAGTAGGCAGGGTGGTCAGCGTTACTCCTAATACTAGCTTGGTGCTGTTAGTCAGCGACGCTACGAGTCAATTGGGTGTGGGAATTACTCGCAGTCGCCACATGGGTTTTATGCGCGGTAAAGGCGGAAATCAGGCTGTGATGGAGTTTTTTGAGAATGTTCCCAATGTCAAGCCTGGGGATGTGGTTTCAACTTCTTCTTACAGTCAGTTGTTCCCTCCTGGTTTGCCGGTGGGAAAAGTGGTTTCGGTGGATATGAATAAAACTCCGGCTCCCGAAGCTGTTGTTGAGTTCTCTGCACCGATGAATGCTCTGGAGTGGGCGGTGGTTTACCCCCACTCTAAGCAAGCCGAACCGAATGATTCGCAGGCTCAATCTTCTGCTGCATCTGAGGGAGCACAGCAACAATGAAAGCTTTATCTCGGATGTCTTCGCGATCGCGCCAATTTCTCAACTTCGCAGTTACATTTCTATCTGTGATGCTGTGCATACTGATATTGCCCACTCGGATGCCGGGAATGGAATTGTTGGGAATTGGGCCGAACTGGCTGTTAATTTGGTTGGTAGCTTGGAGTATTAAGCGGAAACGTACAGTTTGGGGAGCTGCTAGCATGGGCTTGGTTTTGGGGTTTCTTCAAGATGCGATGACGGCTCCTCATCCCACCCATGCTGTCAGTCTAGTTGTTGTAGGAGTCTTAACAGTTGTTTTGCAAAAAACCTGGTCGATTCCGGTAGATATTGTTGAGAGAGATCCGATCCCGATCGCGTTAATTGTATTTGGGATGGCGGTGGTAGCGGAAACTGTGATGGGGCTGCAATTTTTTGCTATGGGCGATCGGGCTTTACTGGAAATTTGGAGCTATCACCAGCGAGTGGCTTTGTGTTCTGCTATTCTTAGCAGTCTTTGGGCTCCGGTGATTTATTTTCCGCTCAATCGCTTGTGGGAAATGACCAGGAATTTAGAAAAGCCTTAGTCAGCCATTAGTCATCAGCCATTGGTCATTAGTCAACAGTTAAGTGTTAACTAATTACTGTTAACTGTAGTCATTCTACTATTACTTGTTTGCCGGAACCTAATAACTGATGAACGGCAATAACCAAGTTGCTGAGAATGAAATTAGGCTGGTGCTTTTGGAGTTGATAGTGGCTGCGAATTCCGCAGGTAACGGCAATTGTAGGTATTCCCAATGCTTGTCCCGCAAGGATATCTGCTTCGGTATCTCCGATCATCCAAGCCGAACCCAGCGATGACTCAAATTCTTCTGCAACTTCAGCTAACAATTCAGTTTTTAAGGCCGTATAGTTGTGATAGGCAGCATCGGGCATCTGAGTGCCCCGAATGCTGGTAAACAGTCTGGCTAAACCGTAATTTTGCAACAGTTGAACGGCTTGATGTCTCGGCCGCAGGGTGACTAAAATCAGCCGCACGCCGCGGGAGTGCAAAAGTGCGATCGCCCATTGCACTCCCGGCTGGATGCGATCTAAGTGCAACAAGTCTGGCTGATTGACAATCTGACTGACGCATCCTAGAAAAACGTGAATTTCTTCTCCCGACAAGCCGGAACTTTTGGCTATTTCAGCATCGGGTACTCGGTTTTGCTTCATCTGCCAAAACTGCCGTTTGCTGAAGATTTGGAGGTTGAGGTTGATTCCCCTAGCAAGATAAGCTGCTTGAGTATCGGCTAATCCCTGTTGATAGGTGGCATAATAGCGATCGGACACATCGACTATGGGCCCGTCTAAATCGCAAAATACCGTCATCCGGGGGGACGAGTCAGCCTCTGAGGGTAGCTTGTACTGCAGGTTTTCGGAGTCTTGGGCGACAGCAGTTAACATAAAACGTTAAGTAAATCAAGGGAGTTATACATTTCTTGACTTTAGCAAAAAATGTATAAGTTAGAATACATAATTTTAAATCATATTATTAAAAAAACCTATTAATTTTTTGAGGATGGGGCTCAATAAAGGCGATCGAGCCTGCGCGTCGATAAAATCAAGGGAAAAAGTGATTTTTGTGGCTGTTGATATGTGCTTTAGCCATTAAAGTTTAGAATTAAGTTTTTAGTCTTTTGTAATTTACCCATGCTCAAACAAAGCGATTTTGTTAGGAATCCAGACACTAATCGAGTAGAAGTGCTTTCCGAAGCACTACCTTACATTCAACACTTTGCCGGCCGCACCATAGTGGTCAAATATGGCGGTGCGGCGATGAAAGATAGCACTCTCAAAGACAAGGTGGTTCGGGATATTGTGCTGCTAGCTTGCGTGGGGATGCGTCCGGTTGTGGTTCACGGCGGCGGTCCGGAAATTAATATTTGGCTGGAAAAATTGGGCATTGAGCCACAATTTAAGGATGGTTTGCGGGTGACGGATGCGGCAACAATGGAAGTTGTAGAAATGGTTTTGGTGGGGAAAGTAAATAAGGAAATTGTTTCGTTAATCAACCAAGCTGGTGGCAAAGCAGTGGGACTGTGTGGCAAGGATGCCAATCTGATTCAAGCTCGTCCAGATGGCCGGGAAGGAATTGGGTTTGTTGGTGAAGTCAGCGGCGTGAAAATTCAGATTTTGGAGTCTTTGGTAAACAGCGGTTATATTCCGGTGGTGTCGAGCGTGGCCGCCGATGAAAACGGTCAATCTTACAACATTAATGCTGACACGGTAGCTGGGGAAATTGCGGCAGGTTTGGGAGCGGAAAAGTTGATTTTGATGACTGATACTGCGGGAATTTTGGAGGATTATCACAAGCCGGAGAGTCTGATTGCTAAGTTAGATATTCAGGAAGCGAGAGAGTTGGTTGAGTCGGGAGTTGTCTCTGGAGGGATGATTCCGAAGGTTAATTGTTGTGTGCGGAGTTTGGCTCAGGGTGTGAAGGGTGCTCACATTATTGATGGTCGAATTCCTCATGCTTTGCTGCAAGAAATATTTACGGATGCGGGAATTGGGTCGATGATTGTGGCTTCGGAGTTTAGTGGTGCGAACTTAAGGCCGAAGTAAGACGTAAAGTAAGACGTAAATCCTAGCGTGGGG
>Ga0163148_10002227_pt1 | contig 23615 bp, 20 predicted proteins | sample OliLakLV19MP7P2_FD_148606 | JGI IMG/M metagenome (GOLD analysis project Ga0163148, IMG submission 148606) | Freshwater microbial mat bacterial communities from Lake Vanda, McMurdo Dry Valleys, Antarctica- Oligotrophic Lake LV.19.MP7.P2 | ecosystem: Environmental > Aquatic > Freshwater > Lake >... | reverse complement strand
AAGGCCCCACCTGTCGGGGTGACTGACCGAATTGAAATTCCTCCCGAGATCAAGAACCCGCGTTGCCAGCTAACGTGGTGTCTTGACCTTGTGTTTGCAAATGGAATGCCCTTTCTTGCCTGCAGCACTGATCGATCCACCAATTCCGCAGTTGCGTTCCCACCAATGGCTGAGCGCGCACTGGTCTCCAAGTGGTGGGAGATTCTCAGAGTGAGGTCCAGGTGCCCAGACTCATCAGGGCGCTTTGGATTGACAAGGAAGTCTGGTTGGAAGGGCTGAACACTCTCATTGCCACAAGTGACACGGATGGAACTGGTTGTGCGTCTGGCAGATCAACCAATTTTGTTTCTTCTTCTTGACTGCAAGCAGTGGGCTCAGTGGTTCCAGTCAAGGCATTGGAATCCAAACAGAGGCAAGCTAAGCTGGACAACAGCCCAATCTCACTGGGGATGGTTCCAGTCAAAGCGTTGCCGCGCAATTGGAGCCTCTCTAAGAGTGTCACCAGTCCTAGCTCACTGGGGATGCTGCCAGTCAAAGCATTTCTGCAAACTCAAAGATCTGACAAGCCAGCCACCAGTCCAATCTCACTGGGGAAAGTTCCAGTCAAGGCATTGGACCCCACACCAAGGTCAGCTAAGCTGGTTAACAGCCCAGTCTCACTGGGGATGGTGCGAGTCAAAAAATTGAATGCAAGACCAACGCTTGTCAATCTGGACATCAGCCCAATCTCAGTGGGAACAGTTCCAGCAAAATTGGCATCAGCAATTCCAAGACTTGTCAAACTGGACATCTGCCAAATGTCACCGGGGAATGGTTCCAGCAACATGTGAAAGAGTGAGTTCAAGTGACACAAGCCTAGCAGACAATGGCCCAATCTCACTGGGAACGGTGCATGTGAATTTGTTGCCACAAAATTGAGGGCAAGAGAGCGGGTCTCCCTGGGGTCAACCCTAACCCTAACACAAAGGTTGCTAACCGGTGCTGACCGGTGCTGCCATTCGCAACCGCGCCGGTGCTAACCGGTGCCCTCCGACAAAAGCTGCATTCAAGCGCTGATTTGCTGCACGAATCAGCCATGTGACTGCTAGGAACCGGCAATTCATTTGCACGGACAAAAGCTGCATTCGAATGCTGATTTGCTGTGCGAATCAGCTGTGTGACTGTTTCGTCACCAACCGGGCACCTGTGACGGATCAATTCTTTGTTCCAACGGATGACTCGTGGGCCTGTCAACCTCCATTTCACGGGAGTGGATTGGCTTTCCAATTGCCAACGAGCCAGCCAACGCGATTTTCTGACTGGCGAAACGCAACGGTGAACGCACGAGTGCTGTTTGGAGCACACTGGCGCGCATGGCATTCATTTGAATTTCACCCCAGAACCCAAACTCAACGGCTCCATGGGAGACCGAATGTCAAGTGTTCCAGCAAAGACAGACTTCCCAGGTTTGAAAGCAGAGGTCCTGACAGCCGCTGATCAGCCAAGGAGAGGTGCTTCAGCTGACTGCAAAGACCAATCTCACTGGGAATGCTTCCTGTGACAACGCTGTCAAGAGCATGCCCACACCACTCTGCTGTGTTGCCAATGTCACTGCAAAACCATTCTGCACCTTGTGGGTCAAGATCAACAGAGACCAAGGCCGGAAGCAATTCAAAGACTTCTGGGGGGAGGGTGCCACTCACTTCATTTCCACAGTGCGTCAAGTGCTTGAACACACCATCTTTGTCACAGGGACTGTCAGAGATTTGTGCAGTTTCTTTTAGTTTCCCAGTGCACATTTCCACCAAGGACAGCTGCGGCCGCGGCGAATGCCAGTCACACTCATCTCTGTTGCAGTCCAGCCACCCAGTGTTTTCTTTCCAAGTTTGCCCCTTTGAGGCACAAAAGAAGGTGACCAAGGCACACCTTTGCTGGATTTGCCAATCAGGGCAGTTGCCGAACTGGGGATCATCCAGGACAAACCTGAAGGCAGTGTGCTGTGGGGATTCCAAATCCTGCTCAATCAAAGACACTGTGCAGTTTGGAAGCAAAGACTTGACATGTGATTCTGGAGAAAGCGCAGGAGAGGGTGTGGGAGAGAGCATGGACTGATCTGTCGCATTGGCTTCCATGTTTGGACTGTCCTTTCTGATGAGGACAGCTGCTAGCACCACCACCACAATGAGAACCAAAAAAAGAGCAACGACTTTGCCGATGAAGATGACTCTTTGCAGTGTCATTGCTTTGTTCGCACTGTTGCTTGTGTCAAATTCCTGAGCCTGGGGCAAATCCATTCCATCGCTGGGGTCTTCTTCCACTGGCAGGGCAACAGCAAGGTTGAAAGATTCCGCTGGTGCATTTGAACCGACAAACCCTGCTTCCACATCATCAGTCACTCTTTCCGCATCCTGGTCTTGCTGCTGCATGGTCCCACTTGCACTTGTCGCAGTTTCATCGGCATCTAAAGCCCACCCCAGTGTCGAAAACTGCACCCTTTGAGCTTGGCGTGTGGCTTCTCCTGGTGCCCTGAAAAAGAGCCCCGGTTGGGACTGTGGTGTAGGCACCGGCGGTGCTTCTTCTTCCAGTTCCATTTTGGCCTCTTCTTCATCCAAGTCAAGCTGATTGAGAATGGCAAACTCACACCTGCCCACCATTTGAGGCAAGGAATCTCTCGTTGTCGCATTCAACACGGCAGCAGCCTGCAGTTTGGTTTCCACATCTCTAACAGCCCGCAGATTGGTTTCAATGTCTTCATCATGGCACAGACTCTTCTCGCTCTCTTTGCTGGGACCATCTTTTGACGTTCGGTTCTCATCTTTTTCTCGCTCTGCAGAAGTGCTTCTCCCTTGTTGCTTGCGTCGTCGTGGTGCGTCTCTTCTTTCCCAGTGGTCGGGTTTCTTCTGGACTCGAGCAGCCGAGCTTTTGTTGCTGGGTTTTTCATCATCACCAGCATCAACATCCCCACCATCGCCACAGCCACTGGGAGAAATGACCATTCGCTTGAGTGCCAACATCTGTTGATCTTCCTGCTGCATGTCGTTCTTTTGCTTCTTCTTCTCATGCAAATCGTCATCCTTTGTTGGGCACAAATTCTTGGTGGCTGCTGCTGGCTGCTGGGAATCCACAACGGCGAGACAAGCAGCAGTGATTGCGTTGTCCTCCTTGTCAGCACCAAGATTGTCTTCTTCTGCTTCTCTTTGCGGCTCCATGTTCCTGTTGGGTTGCTGCTTGAGCAATGGTGGCAAGGACGAGCGCTGCTGGTGGTTTTCTGCTGTTGACAAGGCAAAGGCATTGGGGTGCAGCTGCGCTGCCACCAAGTCTTCTTCTCGGTGATTGGTGATGGACGACATGCATGTGCAAGCCGATGCTCCATCGCTGCTACTCCTAGTGGCTGTTGGAGTGCCAGCGTCGTGGACGAGGTCGTTCGTTCCAAATTCAGCATCGCCACTTGTCTGGCCAGTGCTGCTAGCAGCAGAAGAAGTCCTGTTGATGTCCGCCAGAGGAGGAGGGTCCATTTTCTGTTCTCTTGCTTGGCTTTTGGTTGTGTTGCAAAGAGATGTGCATGTCTGCAGATGACAACTCTGTCATCGGAATGCTGCTGTGCACAACAACAAGCTGGCCACAGTTGCTCAGCAGCTGTTGCAGTTGTAGCTAGCTAAAATGAGCCAACATGTTGTTGGCATTCTAGTGTCGAATGATCAAGTGATTTTTTTTGTGATGCTGGAAGCTGAGTCAGTGCAACCAGGTTGTCACTGGCACCTTGTCACTGGTGCCTTGTGCATTGCACCGGCGGTTGAGCTTTGCAACGCAAAGATCTGTCCCTAAAGAGCAAATGTGCTGCTGTGAGGACAAGGGAATGATGGTGCACAGTCTTGCTGCAGCTAATGCTGTTCTGCGGCAGTGTTTTGCGTGTTCTCAGCACCATGTGTTTTGCCTGAGACACGCTGCAGCAAAACAGTGCAAACAGTGCCAAAACAAATTGTCGAACATGGCGTTCTCGCACAATTCCTCGCGACGCATCGTGTCAAAATCACACGACACAAGATTGATGGTCGAAAACTGAACACCTGCAAATGACAAGTGGAATTATTTGGGACTGACATGCGCTAAGCACAAATGCTGTCAGACACAGGGAATGCCCCCCCCCCCTCCATTTGTGTTGCAAGGCAACCTTCAGAATTTAATCGACAGTCATGTCAAGGTTCAGTGTGACTCACTGTGCAACACTCTGCAACAAAACCATCTTTTCTTGCAGTGATGTGGCAAACCATGTGAAAAACATGTTTCGCTGAATTGGTTGGATTCACCAGAGGCATTAAAGAAACAATGCATAAATGCCAGCAAAGAGCATCTGGTTTCAGGCAGAACCAAAGGTTTCTTGTCCATGCACATGAGCTTCAACAACTTGACATTTTTTGTGTTCCTCTTGACTTAGTTTTGCTTTGGAACATTTGCAGCTGAAATGCTGCACAAATGTCTATTTTAACAATTGGTAGTGTGTGAAGCAAATGCACAAAAAATTCAACAAGTTGACTTTTCTGTTGCTCCTTTTGTCTAAGTTTGCTTTCTAGTGCATCTGACAACAACACAACTGTCTGTGTTTCAATGGGCAATGTGTGAATGGACGGTGGGACCACCATGTTGGTTCATTCAATGAATGAACAGCACCAAAGACCAGAGGCCACAAGCTTGCGACTGAGCCTCCAGAACCCACTTGAAGAGGCCATGCAGTTGGGGCCGGGATGCCGATGCCAGTGCGGTCTAGGAGCATGACTGCAACACCCAATGGAGAAGATTTACGAAACCAACCAGCAGTTGCATGCTTGATTGCATGTCCATTTAGCTTGTGGGTTCATTGGATGGGCCAAATGCATGCTTCCTTTTTCAGTGTGAACTTCTTGGTGGTTGCATCTGTGGGACATGCAACGCTTTTTCTTGTGATTGTTTTGGTCAAAGTTCCAAGTTGCAGCAAGACACACATCATCCGATAATCAATGACAATCTCACTTTGACACCAAGTCCCTAATTGAATGTCCTTAATTGTGTTGATTGGAGATTGAACATTGTTGCATTTCATCTGACGCATCAGGTTTTGGTGAGTTCGACATCATCCAACCACAGTTCCTTTGGTTTCAGTGTTTCATTGTCCGCTTCTTCTTTGGACTGTTTTCAACGCTGCTGTCGATTGATATTTTGCAAGTCTTCAAATCAGTTTTTGAAGCAAGTGGACAAACGAATGTTCAAATGAAATGATGTCACATCGTTTGAGGGAAATTAATCAGAATTTCAGCCCCTGCATCTGACTTCATTAGACTTTGACAAGACCCAGTGAACACTTGCTATCATTAATCTGCCACAGGTAGCTACTAGCTAGTAGCTACATCTGATGTTGTGGGTGTCAGTAGAAAAAGAAGACTCCCGGAAAATTCATTTGGTTGGGTGCTATTACTGATATCCATCTACTAGCTAGCTAGCTAGTAGCTAGGTAGCTACTTACTATGATGTACTAGAGTAGTCGTAGAGCATGTACTGGTACTAGTACTAGTACCCTTGCTTGTAGCAACTGAACATGACACCATGTACATATGTCATTGCTTTGGTTCACGTTGTTTGCTTGGTCGTGATGGACAGTTCTTTTCATCACCCCCAGCGTTGCGGTGCTCGCGGTGCGACCTCCTATCGACTGCGTAATACTACTAATTTTCTCAACGGTAGCAGAACCCTTGGCCTGGTGGTGTCATGGCATTAGTGATTGTATGGCTTATTCACGGAAGAAAGCGGATCCTTTGACGTCACAGTCACCCACCGAAGGTGGATGGTCTACGTCTACATACACGTTCATCTTCGTTGGCAGGCTGGCTGGCTGTCTTACTACTTTTAGTACGGTAGCCACTACTTCGTACCTACTGCTGGTAGGTAGGTACTAGTACTAGTAGCTAGCTAGCTATTAGGTAGTTCTGCGCGTCAGTCAATGAGAATTCGTCTTCTCATCAAACGAAATTCTGGAGCAGCAATACGGAAGCGAGAATTCACGGAAGCCTCCGAGATGTTAGCAAACTGCCTCGTTTGTCAAGAGAACCTAACCGTAGCACTGTTGTAATATAATATTAGCCAAAGGTATCTTTTGATTACTCCTCTTGCTTCCGTACAAGCATTGGCTTTTTTCTTATCGCCCACTTCGCAAATCTTTCTATTAGCCTCCAATTACTGTAGCTTGGACGACACTAGCACGTATTATTATTATTAATCTTGTCAAAATCTCTTCTGCATTCTCCAATTGTTTGCACCTCTTCGCTTGTGTTTGAAACGATGAACGCTCTCCTCCAAAAGACCACTAGGCACTTGACGACGACGACGGCGGCCAATTACTATGTTCGACAGCACGGATTCGCAGCTGCTTCGTCCCATCAGCAACGCTCCATGAGTAGCAACAGCAATTTCAACGATCATGAAATCCCCTCCTCCTCTTCTTCTCTGCGTGACGATAAACCCTACTTGTCGGTCGTTTACGTCCATCACGTGTCCAAGCTCGTCTTGCAACATTTGCAAAATGCCCGAGGCGGATGGTTGGTCGAACAAGGATTGGACAAGGGATTGCACATTAAACCCAATGGAACCTTTGTCTTGCATTTTCCGGCGAATGGAACAGACGATGGTGGAAAAATTTGGTACGTATTTATCAAGGATTTTCGTTTTATTTGTTGTATTTTCTAGCCTTTTGTGTTTGTTGTTTTGGGAGTGGTGCATATAATTATTTATTGCTTGAATGATTCAACCGTTTTTGTGGAGTGGGTTTGTCATGACGTGGGATTTGTTTTCGTGGTGATGGCATGGCATCCATGGTCCATTTTCGGAGGAGTTTCACTATCTATCTTGTCACAAGGCACGATAATAATTGTCCTTCTTCTTGGGTTTGTGTCATTTTTGATGGGGTTTCATTCCTTCCTTTATTTTGTGTGTTTAAAATTTTCACTGGCTTATTTCAGTGCACATCGTGTGACATTTTGTTCTTTGTTGGCTTTGCGTCATTTTTAAAGTTTTATGGCTGGTCTTCTCATTTTTGTATGTTCCTATTCCCATCTCTTTATCTTTCCCTTCTGTTTTTCTATTTTTTGGGCTGGTTTGGAAATGAACAGGACTGGCTACGACGCAGCGACGCGCCAGCACTGGCTATCCGCCACTCGTCCCGATTACCAGGGACGATTCTTGTTGCATCAAAGCGACAACGCCAACACCACAAACAAAACGCCAACAATTGACACCATCGTCCACAAGTTCAACAATCCTACCACCGAAAGGTGCCTTTCACCAGAAGAGGACGAAATTCGCAAGGCTGTGGATGACATGATTTGTGTCATGCCACCACCACCTCGACCCACTGCTGGCAAGATGGTGTCTTCCCGACGCTAAAACAAATATGCATTGGCCAAGAGACTCAAAAAAGAAAGACTGGAGTGGCTCATCATTGGCCTTTTTTGGGGCTTCTGATGCAGCCAGCACCTTCTTCTTCTTTTTTGTTGGTTGCCAGCTCCCTCTCCTTTGCTTCCTTTCCTTGGTGGTGGTGGCGAAACCATCCTCCCAATGAGTTTTCCAATTTTTCTGAGTGGATTGCCTTCTCCTACATGCCTACCTACCGACATGATGGACAGCTTGCTGCTGTTCCTCTATGTCTATGGTTGGCGTGTTTGTATGTGATGGAATCCCTCTTGCTATCTCTGTACATTTTGTTGCAAACAAAATGTATGGAATGAATGAATTCATCAATTATAAAATACTAGTACTCCTACATCTCATAAAATTATCCTTCTCTTGTCTACTTCTTGCTGCGTCTGTCTTGGGAGCGGGATAGTACCACAGAGGAAGTCTGCTTGTTTGCTGCCAGCTCTTGTCTTGTTTTGTTGGATGCCAAAATAATTGCTTCCTTTGTGGAAGCAAAACCGCCAACACATTCGATAAAAATTGCTATATCTTGGGGCGGATTCCCCCACTCAGGTACGGCCGAAGCTGTCATGCCTGTCGGTGGCATCGGGTTTGTGCGGCAAAATCCACCTGCGATACACTCATTTACAGCTATTAGCTAGCTTCCGTGTCGGTTGTTTCTATGTCTATCTGCCCTCAGTAGCATTGGGTGTGTGTGGAATCCCCATAGCCTTGGCATCTATCCGTTATGGGCTATACTAAAATGCTAGCTGTTTTTCAAAACTTTATATCTGCCATGAGCTTACTGCTGTTCTAAACTGGATTATAGCGCGGCAACTCTACTAGCTAGACTAGTAGGCAATGCTAACTGTAAAACTCTACTTGGATTATTATTCTACATGGATCTATCAAGGCTTTTGCAGCTTCAAATACTAAAAGTGGGCTGCGTGAGGTTTTTTTGGATCCAGCAGCCACCTTCAGGATCGAGTGTGGGTCTCTTGCTTTTTAGTCTTGTTTGATCGAATCACGCTTTCACTTCATGGGACGCACATTAGTAGTGAATGTCACTAACACATAACTTTAAGCTAGCTTACTGTATCATTCTTTTTCACTGAAGTACACTAGCTAGGTCTAGAACACAGTCAGTAAAGGATCAGAACCACTGCTATAATCCGCCACAACGATACTGATCTTACCTGCTGTGCTGTACTGTACGGTACGGCTTTATTGGTCTAGTGTTAACCCGCTTTAGCAGTCACAGCGTCCGTCCGTGCGCTGAATCGTCACGCCACAATCCCATTCGAGGAGACTTGTTGAATAGCATTAGGACATGTACTATACTGAATATTCATGTGTCGACTTTTTTGGGGCTCCGAAGCAAAGCTAAAAGACACAGAAGATGGACTCCGTCGCGGATCATGCCTGCATGCATGGTAGTACGAGCCCAGCTATGGCACGGACGATGACACAAAAAAAGGGGACAGCCTCCTAATATTCAAAAAAAAGAAAAGGTGGGGTATACGCAAGGAAGCACAGAACGTCCTTGGGAGATTTAGTCATCAGATTCACAACCAGAAGAGGATGGATGGATGCCATTGCTGACTGGCCGAGGAGTGAGTTAGAGGACGTTTGCGGGTGTCCGGACTTCTACTTGACTGTCCATGTTTTTCCAATGCAATGTGTCCCACTTGATAGAAATTCTGATTATAAAGTAAACATTATCCGAACAATATAGACCGGATGGTTCGAACCTTCTTTTCTTCTACAAACTACACAGTTTTGGTAAATATAATAATTTGAAATAAAACTATAGACATGAGAATAATTTATCTGTCTGCTTGTACTCGGCAAATTGGGTGGCGTAAGTGGATCTCTAGCAGAACAGTTTGTCAAAATTTACTTTCCCTTGCTCAAGCATAATGTTGCAAATAACTGGGAATTTCCGGTGCCGGCATTTGTTTGGCTTTGGTTTGGGCACCAGCAGATGCGACGGCTTTTTCAATGCGTTCTTCGCGTTGTTTCAAAATACGATCCCGAATTACAATCGCCTGTTTGTATTGTTGGATCATGCGGGAGACATCTTCTTCTTCTTCGCCATGTTCATAACACGAGAATGATTCGCAGGTATCATAATCCCCATTGTGATGATGATGATGGCAACGACGACTGGAACGAGAAGACTTGCGACGACTGGATGATGTACTGGGTGCCGACGATCGTCGTTGACGCCGTTGTGCCGCCTTGACTTGATCTTCTTGATCCCATTCCCATTCAATAATTTCCAATTGCAATTCGTGATCAATTTGAAAATTGGAGGGATGCAATGGTTTGCGCGTCAAGGGGCAGGTAGGATTTTCACCATGCCAAATCCATTCCAAAATGGCGTGTCGCTCAAAGACTTGTCCAGTGGTGGAATCACGAAAGGGAACCTTCATGACTTCCAAGGTCAAGGGACAAAAAAAATGATCCGGGGTAACCGCGGTGGCGGTGGTAGAGGCGGAGGCATCATTCATTGTAGACGAAGAAGATGAGGAGGAAGTAGTAGTCTTCATTGTCATTGTAACGTATGTTTGAGTTGATTGTGTTTTGTGCTTGTGTTTTGTGTTTTATGTTTTGGTTCGTTGTGTTTTGTTTTATGTAAAGAGGATTGTCTACTACTAGTAGCTAGCCAGTAAGCTAACAGATACAGTACGATGAGTGAAGAAGAATGAGCCTTACGTAGCGGAGAATCTCACTGACTACCAGCAAGTGAGCGGAGGTTGCCAGTACTTACCGAACCGCGGTTAGCAATTCCACAGCCTGTTCGGTTTGATTCATTCTTTGGTTGGACCCGAATTCGGTCAAGATTTTTTGCTGATTAAGTCAGTGGTCAGGGACGTGCTGTACTACTTAGTATATGTTGTAGTAAGTAGGACTCCTCCAGAGGCTCCAGTAGCATGTACAGTACACTTACGTAAAAGTAGCGCCACCATTGACATTGCCATCTAATTCCTTCGTACCCTTACTCGTACGAGCTCTCGTACGTGTACCCTCCCTTAATCAAATGATTTATTAACAGTTCTTATTTCAATGGTTTCACACTTTCACTTGCAGCCGATATGATTTTTCAATGCCCCCGACATTCTATGCTATGAATATTTTGTACACAATTTCGCAACCATTTGTTCCTCCGTGGGTGCTGTACCAAAAAGCCATAGCGTATTCGCTTACGTATTTATACGGCTTCTCCGCTGACTAATAGTAGACAGTAGTCATACTTAGCTGGCAGGATTCGCTTTAAAAGAGAAGTGTTCGTGGTTGCGAGAAGAGGCTTTTATCTACTGAAACCTTTGTGAGGGAGTACCGGTACTCGTTAAATTTAAATACACGTGGTGTAGCTCACCGGTTCATGCCACACCGGAGGCCGGAGCCATTACCAGCACTAGCTACTTCGAAGTAGCTACGTAGCTAGCGAGCTACTATGATAGTACTAGTACTCTACTACAAATTCATTGCTCTGGCTTCTCGGCAGTATGTATGTTCTTTATAGTTCATTTTCGGGCCTCATGTTCACTTTTTTGCAGAACAGGCTAATAGGAGAATGCTGAAGAAGAGGAGGTGGTTACAGCTGACCGTAAACTAACAGTAATCGGATTCTTTGACCACCACGAAAGCCATTACGAGTAGACTGGCTACTGGTATCTACTGACCGGATCATGCCGCTATGGACCTATGGTGCCACTGGCACTGACTGAAACCCCTACGTTGGGATTCATGTCGGTTCGGGTTTTTGCTTTGCAGGAGTAGTGGTTTAGCAAAATACTAAATCCGCTTGGCTAACTACTGAGCAGATGTGGTTTTGTTCTGTTGCTCCTCATCCGTCATGACTAACTGAATAGCTAGATGCTAGTGCACCACACTGGAAGATTCGCAAACACACAGACCAAAGATTCAACAGGGAGAGATTGGCTTGTTCTTTGGCCCTCTTATTCATGACAAAGTAGTACAGAAAGGATTCGCAAGTGACTTGCTCTGTTTTTCTCCATAAGTCTAAACCTTTGAGTTCGGATCCACTCTTGTGAAGTAGTCAATTTTTAAATCCAGACTTGTCTACGGACTACGGGCAAGGTGTGGTTTGTTCTTCAACGATCACCACTGCTGCCTGCACGGACTGTGCGCTAAACTCACCGATTCAGCCCAAAGATCAAAAGAACGCCCCGCATGTCCAAGTGCCAGTGTGTATCAATCTGTTCGGATTTTTTCATGATCAACGTTCAAGTAATGAAGTCCACACTTGCGACTGAGAAATATTTGCTCGTCCATCAGCAAAGAACAAAAACCGCGCAGGCCAATGAGAAAGTTGATTCGCAAGCCAAAACCCCAGTACAATGATTTGATATGCTCGCATCATCCATCTGTCTGCAAGGATTCGCAAGCCACCTAGCTAGAGCTATGGCTAGTACCATACAAAACCCTGGAAAGGGGGACTGAGTATCAGGAGTCCGGCAAGGGAGTATGAGGGCAGTCACTGGCACTCTCATCAGTATTCAGGCGAAGGACGTTTTCTTTAGCAAGAACATCTACGGGATTAGGAGCCTGATATGTAACTAAAACACGGCGATACGCAGTAGCGCTGTGGCAGCAGCAAGAGTTGCTGCTAGCTTGATACTAATATCGTTTGTTCAAATTGAGTTGGTACTCGTTTCCGTACTTGACCTTGCCAAACGTCAAAGGGTTTAGTTTCCTTGAACCGTATTTCAATATGGACGTCAAAATTGACTTTGGTTAAATCTATTCGATCAATGCAATCCAGTGCGACGTTGGCCGCTATTTCCGTAGGATATCCATTGTATCCACATCCAATGGCTGGAAGACATGCCGATATACTTCTCTTTTTCGATCCTTGTCTTTGTTTTGGCATAGAAGCAACTGGTGGAAAGTATGCAAGCATGGATTTCCAAAGACTTGTAGTTTCTTCCTCTTGTTGTTGAGACCTAATCTGGAGGATGCTATCAAAAACATTTTGGTAACAAGCTTGGAGGAGATGGAGAGCTTCCATTTCGGTTTCCACCCGTGCATGTGGCAAGGTCGTTGTATTGTTGGCTTGTGGATACCGTGGCACACACATGTGAATAACGTTTCTGGCCTTCAGCCTAGGACCAGCGTCTGTGACAAGGCATTGGGCAAATGGTAACATCCTTTCGTGGTTTGATTTTCGCAGCGCCTTTTGGGATTCCCGTACCAAAAACCGTCGATCATGATCCGAGGATTCGTACAATTCATGAAGGGATGCATCACAACTCGATCGACCCGCAAATCCCCGCCAATTTCGTTTATGGATTCCTTCCAATCTTCGATTTGTCGATGTCACGATTATATCTCCTTCAAACTCTTGAATGGGAGCCTGATGAAGTTGAAGAAGGAGCCTAGGATTATCTGAACATGCAACTCTCTGGAATACCAAGGAGCAAGCTTTTCTTTTCATGCCGTCAACTCCTCACAACAAACACCTGCTGGGACGATATCTCAAGCAAACCCAGATGCAGTAAAGGTACTAGGGGCTAGCTAGTTGGAGAGAGGAAAAGCCGAAAGCAATCCTGTACATCAAGGTCATTATTTTTCTTGTTCATCATGTACTGTTGTGGTGGTCGCATCTTTTCAAAATTCTTACATGACTCATTTCGAGCAAGTGTCCGTACTCAAGACTTCTTTTGGAATTTCTTCATTCAGGCAGAAGAAGCGACGTAAAACTGGCACAACTGAAAGAAGGATTGCGAACTCAACACGATGACCGCACAGCGCTAAAACCACCACCGGAAGGCCAATCAAATGTTAACCTCCAACAGGCAAGTGCTGCTGGTATCTTCGTCTTCCCGGGAAAACCTTAGGTAGTAGCAACAAAAAGTTAAGAGAGGCAGCCACAAAAGGATAGCCATCACGATCAAGAGATAGCCCACTACTACTTAACTACTCTCCTATCAAGAATTTAGTTGCAATAACATTATTCTTCAAACATTATGGGTGATCGAGAATGGAAAGAGTTTTCCCTGGATCCAGTACCGGAAAAGTGCAGTACCACCACCAACAACCACAAGGCGGCCAGTTTCAACAAGACGGCTGGGTCCTTGAAAAAGCGACCCAATGCTGCCAAATTCAATAACGCTACGGCGGCTACCTTTGAGCAAGTCGTGTCGGCCGAAAACAATATCAACAACATTGCGCAAACACCGCAAGAGGAATACGAATCACACGAAAAGCCGCCGCACCAGCAAGAAACAAAGGATAAAAAGAAGAGCAAAGTGAGTCTCCCCGACAAACCCGTCTCGGTCGAGCAGCCTACCGGTGGGGATGGAATCCACCCACCCGGTTACAACAAACGAAAACGGGACATTGTCAAATTGGTCCTCGTGGTCGTGGCGCTTAGTTTGTTGCGGGGAGATCCCAAAGTGGCGACCATTTTAAGCATTGTGGCGGTCTTGTGTCTCAAGGAAGGAACCTTTTGGTCGACGCGCAACTTGAAATGGATGGCACTCTGTATCATGAGTTTCTTCATGGGACTGGCGAGTTGGTCCTTGGAACGAGCCAGTGATGATATTAGCGAGGCCAAAGAATACACGCTCAACTCAACTTTGTGGGTCAGTTCCAAAATCATTCAAGCCTGTTGGGGCATGACCTTGACCGTCTTTTTGGCCAGTGCCTATGCGCATGGACACAATTCCTTTTTGGAATTTGAGTTCCTCCACGAGGGCGCGGCCAAGGCGGCGGCCCTTCCGGGAGGACCCCGAAGAAATCCACCGCCCAAAACGTATCTTTTGTATTAATATTAATTTAATGCATACATATTTTCAAGGAATGATCGTTTCCTTTTGGCAAGGAAATGAGTAGGAATGTGGTTGGGCAACCGAGTAAGAGAAGTGCCAGGTACAAAAGGAATTTGGAATTTGCAAAGAAGAATTGGCGCAAGTCAGGATATCGGATATTTATTACGTTGAAATTGAGAAAGCGCGTAAGAAGTGTCAGGTGCAAGGATTTTGGATCTACTTTGGAGTTGGCTCAAGAAGAAGAAAAAGAAATACAAACGAAGACAGCCGATGGTGGTTTGGTTGAAACGAACGACCATCTCTCCTTTGGCTGTCCCAGCAATTCATTGCGTCAGGAGTGGACAGACATCAAGTCGATAATCTACGTTCCCCTTGCTTCATAAAAAAGCATTGGGGAAAGAATGACAACCTCCATTGTAAAATCAAATGTTCATGTTAAAAAACAAAAAGCTGTGCTATTACGTCCCGTCGATCAAGATTGTCTACTCGTAGTAGGAATAGCAATCAGCCTTGGCTTTTGCATCCAACTTGCATCAATCTTTAGTCCAGCTTGAAGGAAACAGCTGACCAGTCGAAACGACTTCTCTCACACCTGCCAGGGTTGGCCTTGTCTTCACTGTCTAAAAAAGGAAGAAACAAAACTTTCCCCCCCTTGTCTACACAGTTGGTCCATGCGAGCTATCACTCGTAACTAGTAGTAGCACGGTAAAAGGTGTGTTTTGATTCAAACAAAAAATTCTCTATAACTTTACACTTTTTAAAAGCAAAAAACTGCAAAACAGTACATATAAGCTACACCATTTTTCCATGCAGAGTCAGTCATTACGTTCAACAATGATTTTTCTTCTCTCAAGGAACCAAGTTTTTGCTGACAAAACAAGGCGGACGACCGACTTATCCAAAACTGATACGAATGGAAGTCGCTCGTTCCAAACCGCCCCCTTGGCCTTGAAGGTCACTGAGGAGCGAGTTCCAGCTCACACCATCCAACGCAGATCGTACATCACCAACGGATGGTAAGGGGGTACCGAAACTACCCGAGATGAGGATATCCACGCCAAGGAAGGTCGCGTCGCCGCTGCAAGTGGATCCTCTCACACTGGTGCTGGTACTACGGTAGCGACCACCGAATTTACTGGACAATGCTCTGGTTGCCTCTCGGGAGACCGCAGATGCCACACCCTACACAAAAAGAAATGCGATGAGAAAAAAGTGTTAGGTCCAAGGAAACACTAGGAGAGAGAGAGAAAGCAAAACATAGAACATGACAGCATGACAGCCTGCCGATAGATCAACATACCGATGGACTTGGGCAATACACCACGGTACCGCGTGTTGCACCACCGAGTGCCTTGTAGAGATCCGAACCGCTGCTGCCAACCCCAAGGTCCCAAACATCTCCCGTTGGTGGAGGTTCGTCTTGCTCATCAGGATTCGCCGGTACATCCGCGGGAGCTGTGCCCTCCTCCTCCGTCTCTTTCGGTTTGTCGTCCAAGACAACCGAGGCATCTACAGTCTGTGCATCAGCATCACCGTTGTTCTTGGATTGATCTGCAGGTAAGATGCCAAGGGGGTCATTGGTTGGTTTTGGTGTGACAACTGCGGTGGGCTTATTAGTGGGACCACCTGTTGGCCTCCTGGTAGGGGCATTACTGGGACCAAGTGTAGGCCTCCTTGTGGGGGCAGTGGATGGACCAAGTGTAGGCCTCCTTGTGGGGGCAGTGGATGGACCAAGTGTGGGAGCATGAGTTGGGCCAGTGGTAGGCCTCCTGGTAGGGGCATTAGTAGGACCAGTGGTGGGTCTCTTTGTTGGTGCAGTGGATGGACCAAGTGTGGGCCTCCCTGTGGGTGCAGGGGATGGACCAAGTGTGGGTCTCCCTGTGGGTGCAGGGGATGGGCCAAGTGTAGGCTTCCTTGTGGGTGCCATGGATGGACCAAGTGTAGGAGGGAAGGTAATGAAACTATCACCAGGAGTTAGTGACACATCTACATAAACACGCACGGAAACTACCCCAGTAGCAGTACTTTCGGTAGGACCTGGGGTAGGACCAAGTGTTGGTTTCCTGGTGGGTGCATTAGTAGGGCCACCTGTTGGCTTCCTGGTAGGGGCATGAGTAGGACCTGTGGTGGGTTTCCTTGTGGGTGCATTAGTAGGACCTGTGGTGGGTTTCCTTGTGGGAGCAGTGGATGGACCAAGTGTAGGCTTCCTTGTAGGGCTTCCAGTGGGCTTCCTTGTGGGTGCATTAGTAGGACCTGTGGTGGGTTTCCTTGTGGGAGCAGTGGATGGACCAAGTGTAGGCTTCCTGGTGGGTGCATTAGTGGGACCAATGGTTGGCTTCCTTGTAGGGCTTCCAGTGGGCTTTCTTGTGGGAGCAGCAGTTGGTTTAGGACTAACACCTCGTGCAGCGTCTTTCTCGTTATCATAATAGAAAAACGGAATGTCTTTCTTTTCTTTCAAGTCTCTATTGTCATGGTTGTCAAGCAAAGAAGAAGCTCGGAGGCCGGCAGCTTCCTCACCGCGAACCGCAACAAGACCCAAAAGGGCGAAATTAATGCAAGTGCAAAGCTTCATTTTCAATTACCAATCAAAGCTTTCTTATGGCTTTCTTGGGTTTACGAATGAATCTTCGTTCGGACAAGTCGAAAGATCGAATTGTCGAAATTATGAAATGGTTTTTGAAACGAAATAGATGGTTTTCAAAGGAGCCAGAGCCCAAGAAAATGGCCAACTCCTTGAAACAAAATTTGTCCTGAACAATAATCAGCTGAACGGGTCCTACTCGATGTTTTCTGGTGATGAGTCGATTCATTTTATAGGTTTTTTTGGTTTAGCCTCGCACCCGTGGACTACTTTTGTGGCGTGCCGACAGATTACAGCATCACATGGAAAGGAAGAGGACACTTTTCTTGGCCGCAAAAGGAAAAAATGAAAAATGTGGTGTCACCAAAGCTTACAGGGCCTTCCATTTGGATGGGACGTTAAATACTCGCGCCACAAAATTGGTGAGGACGAATTGTTTTACGGTACTAGTACCAGGTACAATTGTACGTACCAGTAGTTGCAACGCTGTGGCAACTGTGGTGCGCCGGACGCGACACAGGCGGTCACGAATTAATAATTATAACTGTAATGCTGTATCTTGTAGGATGGACGAAAAGGAAGAATTTTTATAGTGAAATAAAGGGATGTATGATCACTTCAATAATTCAAGTCGGAAGATACACGAATAACTACTGAGTAGGTCATCTTGCTACTCAGGTAGAGTTTAAGATGAAGGTTAATAATGCAAAAGATGGAAAACTAGCTACCGTGCTTCGATTGGAGTTAATTAAGGGATGACACTTCGAACACAGTAAAGATGCCAATGACATCACAACAAGACTGTTGGATTATAGTCTCAAAAGAATTGCTGATACAATAACCGATATTCTATTCGCTGGTTAAAACAAAGATCGTGGTTCAACTCACAAGTTGCGGCGGTGATACAAGAATGCCAACAAACCAAGGAAAAGATAATCTGTTGATCGAGTTGCGGAGGTCTTTCACATACTATTGAATTAGTAGGCCAGAGCATGATGCGTGAAGTGACCTTTGAAGAAGCTTAACGGTATGCGTAGTAGCGCGGCGACCGTAACAGAAGTAACCGACATGATACTGCAAACAACGGAAATAGCCAGGGTGTTGCTGTTGGTTTGGCTTGGATTGGGTATTTTTCAAGAATAGAACGGACTACCGAGACAGGTCAACTAATTAAAGATCGCGACGGGACCAGTAATCCCCTTCTTAAGCATCATAATCAGCATAGTATCAGCATCCTTTAATAAAAGACCATGGTATAATTATACGCACTACTTACGAGTGTCGCGCCGTTCTTTCTTTCCGTCAGTCAGGGAGTCGAAACAAGCAGCGATGGACCGGTGTACCCGCATGTTCCATGGCAACCTCTGTTTCCGTCATGGCTGGCAAAAGGGGGATGGACGACCACACGCTACCAGCTGCTCGCCGAATTGGCCCGTCCGGTTGTTGTCGTTTTTGCTCTTCTAACCAAGCTTTTGTGCGGGCACTTTCGTCTCGTTTCGGCTGGGTATCATTGCTTAGACTGTTGTTTGCATTGTTGCCACATGAACTAGCATCTGTTACTGGCAGAACCACGTAGTGTGCCAATTCGACAGCGATCAAGCCCAGTTCCAACAGCGTATCATGGATATAGAGAGCGACGTCTTCGCAGTTGGATTGTACCAGCAAGTGACAAATAGGATGCCTCCCCTCTTTGTTTTCTTCTGACACGTCCATCGCATGTTGTTGTCGTTGCCGCTTCATTAGATTGACAATTTCCATCAGCATTGTTTTGTTGGCCATGAACTTTTCATCTTCAGGACTAGATGGTAAATAAATGTTTCCTGTATCCTTGTCCTCCTGGAGACGGTAGGGCGTGGGAAATTGCAACACCAACAGACCAATATTGATTACAGACTTGATTCTTGTTGTTTCGGTTTGTTGCGCCTGAGACTCTGACAACGGCTGCTGTGATTGGTCTGGGGCTTCTTGGGGTAGTAACGATTCCGATATTGTTCGCGCTTGCAAATACTTCAACAGTACTTGGGCAGTGGCATGACAAAATTGCAATCTTCCATGGAGATTCCAACGAGTAGAAATGGATCGAGCCCATGCAATGGCCCGTGGATTGACATCGCCACCCAAATAGTTGCACTTGGACCAATCCAGGTCGAGAACAGCTCCTGCCATCGACGACGATGGCTGCGAGTTGGTATCAAAATCGGCAAGACCCAACAGGGACGTGCCGAGTCCACAGCCAATGTCGACCACCCAAGGTCGATGAATTTCATCGTCAAAGTGAATGATGGGTAGTGGTGGTGGTGGCGGCTGTGTCAACAAATCTTGTAGCTGGACCGAGCAAGCGACATCCTCCTCTGTCATTCGTGGATACAGTGTTGAGAATCGTCGAAAGACGCAGAGCAATGCTCTAGGACTTGTCGTCAATCCAAAGGATTGTCCATTCGTTTGTGCTAATTGTTGCAACGTCGTACCATGCGTATGTCGGTCAAACCCTTGAGATCCCACCAAGGATTCTGCTGCTACGCGATATAAAGCATTCGCATATGTTCCCTTGACACCTGCTGCTGCGATGCGTTCGACCACGTACAATATATCCGCTGCTTTGCGAGACGGTCGAATCGATTTCCGTTGCAATTCCAGGGCCGCAACATGTGCCAAAAGGTTCAAGATAATAGTGGTGGTGGTATTGTCTGTTGTTGTGGCTGTTGTGTCGGCCACCTCATCATCCTGTGTCGTAGTAGTAATCCTATTGGCCAAGGACAAGGAAAGAGCGACATCACTGGCGGCCCGATCCCGCAAATCCGTCCCCAATGTGAGTTGCAAATGATCCTGTAGGAGCAGCAAATCTTTGTGAAATGCTCTTGCAGATTGTTGTTGGCGTCTGGGTTCTTGGGACGGATGACTTTGTTGAACGGTCTTGACCATGCGATCCACTAGGGTCCTGGAAGATACGACTCCTGCACCTGTTATTGCAGCTGACAATAATGCCTTTGTGAGTGGTTTCCATCCAGCGTCAGCAAGAGCGGTGGTAGGGCTGGAATGGCTTTTGCTGTCGTTCGGGTCCTTTCCTTGTTTCTGTAACAGAAACAAGACGCCCGGTTGGAGGAGTTGGAGTGGGATAGTATTGCAATGATAAGGCTTTTGGTGGTGGGTGGTTCCAGGAGTGTTGTTTTCTTCTGGGAACAATGGAGGGTTATTATTGTCTTCCCTTGCCGTCAACATAGGGACTATACAGAGTGTCATGGGATGGTCTCGAACCCAATATTCAAATCCTGGTTTGAGCAAATGACGACAGTGCCACAAGGCCGTTGCTATTAGGGCTTGCATGGTGGTATCACCATGTTCATTGTTTTTATTGTCTTTGATGATGATTGGACATTGTGTTTGAGGCGATTGTGCAGGTTCTGGTCCTTGAAATAGCCGTAATTTTAATTTTAATTGCATGGCAAGAGCATGCTGAAGGACAAAAAAGGATTGGTGAGCCGGTGCTTGAAGCGCTGCCAAAGATTCATCCATCCAACGGCCTGGCAGGGTATTGACAGAGTAACTTGTGGATTGATACAAATCTTCCAAGGCATTATGGATCATGATGACTGCTGCTGCTGCGTCTACTACGGGTGTTTCTCCCTCGTTGTTGTCGCCTGTTGTTGTTGTATCGTCTGTGGTGTTGGCGTCCCCGAAATCATCACCCTCCACGCTGTTCTGCTGCTGTTGTGGTTGTGGTTGTGGTTGTGGACTGGAAGCAGCATGGTTCATCTTTGTCTACTTTAAGGCTACTACTCTTTCCTTGGGCTGCCGCTAGCTCCAGCTAGCTACCTGCTTATAGTTAGTGACAAATCAAAGTGAATTGCGACATCTACAGGAGAGCTAGCTACTACGTACTAGCTATTAGCTGCCTTGAGCAGATCTTCATTGTCGATAAAAGTTATCTAAAAAATAATTGCTTGCATTGATGATTGATTCATCGATTCATGTTGATGCCACGGCAAACGAGCTAATGAGCGTCTGAGTCAAGACTCGGACGCACAATGGCGCATTCGAGATTGTTATGGCAAATAAAGCAACATGCGCGAAACCGACACCGCAACAACGACAAACAATAATAGCATGCACCGGTCTTCCTTGCTTCCATTCCATTGTTGATTGCATTCTTCTAGTAATCAAACAATTTGTTGTTTGTCTAGCTAGTACCTGCGCCCCGTGCTAGCAGAGTAAAGTAAAGTACAGAACAGTGCTAGTGGAACCCTTCCATCGGCGCCGCAAAAGACACAGTCCTATTGTTATTCATCGAATAAAAAAGATGTGGTTGCCTTTTCTGCCGCAGCATCCTCACAACCACAGCCACAACGGCCATCACCATCATCACACAACAACAACCACGACGAGTCGTGTGCAGCAGATCCAGCTCTTAGTCATTGGCTTGTGTCTCATTTGTATTCTTCCGACACGCTTGTTTCTAAAGTCTCAAAAATGGCGGTTTTCTTCCTTGGGTCTTCCTTTGGAAGAAGCCGAAGCTGCCTTGAAAAAGAATAGTAAAACCGCGAAGAAATTGCCCATCATCAACAATACTGCGGAATGTCGTTACTTTCCCGAAGCTCTCTTTCAATTGACCAATTCCTTGCATGACAATCCCGAACAATACGCCTTGCGGCCCTGGAAACTACTCCATGCCGGACCCAAGTATCCGGCGTGGCATTTTCCAGGATTGTCTTCCCAATTACTACAAACCACCTTTGGTGGAAAACACGTAGTTTTGACGGGAGATTCGACCTTGTTTTATTTGGTGAGGTGGATGCAAACCTTGTATCACAATGTCACGTTGGACTCCACAAACAAACTGGACGACATGTGGGTAGATACCGACATGACCGTAGCCAATTATGCCCTCAATCCCGACATGGATTGGCAAGTTGGATGGGCCGATGATACCTTGCCGCAAGTAGGACCTCTCAAGGATGGGACCCATATTGCGTGGTTTGGTCATCGCGGGGATTCCACAACGCCGGGCAAAGATGCCTGCACCTTCGAGCCTCTTTGGGATCATGTCCGCGTCATTCAACCGCACATTTGGATGGTCAATTTTGGCTTGCATTGGTTGCATTTGGAGGGGGAAGGACGGGACGTTCCACTTTGTTATGTCCAGGCGTGGTTACAATACGAAGACTTTTTGGAACAAGTCGTTCGTGTGGCCCAAGAGTCCAACGTGAAACTTCTCTTGTTTAAAACCACCAACAAAATTTGTACCGATCATTTTCGGGGGGATTATGCCGACGGTGTGGCCCGGTATCAACGACCGGATACGTCGGGGGATGCCCTCACCAAGTGTCACCATTTGATTCGCGACCTCATCCCGTCGTATGCGCAAATCCCGACGGAAATCTTTTCCGCCAAAAATGTAAAGCGGTATTGTCAAAAAGCCGTCATGGATGAATTTGGCGTCAAGGATCTCAATCATCGCTTGTTGGAATTTGTACAACACAAACAAAGACAACTTGTTCAGGAAGACGCAACTAATAATTTGACCATTGCCATTTACAATGATCACGACCTTCAATCGTGTACCTATTCTGCTCCGGAAGATGGACGGCACTATCATCCACTGAATTTGATGCGCATTCGATTGCTTGGGAATATGATACAGTGTTTGTATCCTCACGATGATGACGCCAATGACAAGGACCACCACAACAATTAACTACGGGCAACAATGGCAAGGACCACCACAACAATTAACTACATATGGCGAAAGCAAACTTGCGACAAAGCGTTCATCCGTTATGTTTAGCCAGGAGGAGAATAGTAGGAATAGGCTATTGGGTAGGATTGAATCCAAGACGTCATTCTTTTTCGGCCGTCCTCTTTATGCGTAACAATCGCAATTGCAGTCACAAGATACTTCACGACAGTCAACAGCCAACGTGTTCAATTCCAGGTCGCAAACTTCTTGAGGCATAGTGCCGATCAAGTCGGTACCATTGAGGTATAAGACCTTCAACCGTGTCAGTGACCCCAACTCGGATGGAATCGTCGATTCCAATGTAGTCAAATTGAGACTCAAATGCGTCAAACGCGTAAGGAGACCGATCGTTGATGGAATGGATCCGGTCAATGGGTTTCCACCCAACAAGAGCATGTCCAGAGAAGTCATTCTTCCAATATTGACAGGGATTTGCCCCGTCAAGGAGTAGCCTCGAGCCGCCAACGTTCGCAAACTTGTGAGCAAACCCACTTGGGTTGGCAACGTGCTGGAAAGTAAATTCCAATCCAAAGTCAATTCCAACAAGGAATCGCCCAATTCCCCAATTTCCGATGGCACAGCTCCGTCAATGCGATTGAGTTCCAAGTCCAGGTACTGCAAGGCCTTTAGCTGCCCCACCTGCGATGGTAGGAATCCCGAAAGATCATTCGATTTCAAGGACAGAAAGTAGAGATTGGTCATCAACCCGAGCTGTGTGGCGATGGGTCCTGTCAAGTTGTTCCACCCGGCATCCACATATGTCAATTCGGTAGAAAATGTGCCAAATTCGTACCAAGGAATGGTTCCCGTGAGAGCATTTCGCTGCAAATCCAGCGTAGAAAGACGTGTCAATTGACCCAATGCTGTCGGTATAATTCCTGTAAAGGCGTTGTTTTTGAGATGCAAATCCTCCAGGTCGACCAGTAGACCGAGCGATGCAGGCAGCGTTCCCGTCATGGAGTTCGAACCAAGATCCAGTCGTTGCAGCTTGCGGAGAGCGGAAACTGTATCGTCCTTGAGGTTTCCCGTCAAAATATTGGAAGCTAGTGTCAGTAGCGTCAGGGAGGTTGCCAGTTTTAGCTCGTCGGGAAGCGCGCCCGTG
>Ga0163148_10002225_pt1 | contig 23650 bp, 21 predicted proteins | sample OliLakLV19MP7P2_FD_148606 | JGI IMG/M metagenome (GOLD analysis project Ga0163148, IMG submission 148606) | Freshwater microbial mat bacterial communities from Lake Vanda, McMurdo Dry Valleys, Antarctica- Oligotrophic Lake LV.19.MP7.P2 | ecosystem: Environmental > Aquatic > Freshwater > Lake >... | reverse complement strand
TTGCTGAACCGAAGCAGCTATCAGTATGCAGTCCGGCCTGTCCCCCAGTTAGTCCACGCGCAGCGATGCCGCGCTCATTAAGTAGCATTGAAACTAACGCAACACTTGTTTGTTCGCCCGTTGCCATCAGTAAATCCAGTTCGCGTAGGGTCGGCGAACTCACAGCGCTTTTGGCCAAAGCAATCAGTCGATCGGTCTCCCCCGCCATAGCGGAGACGACGACTACGATTCCTGAATCTGGGTGCGCTTCACGTTGGGCATACACCAACTCTACAACCTGACGCATCCGCGACAGATCACCGACTGAGGTACCACCAAATTTTAGGACGATGGAGTTCACAAGAGAGCGCCTCGACGACACGTTGCAAGACAGGTACTATAACCGGACTATGAGGGTGATTCTAGTACGCCATGGCGAAACCGATGAGAACGAGCGCGGATTACTGCAGGGACACTCACGGGGAACCCTAAACCAACGCGGATTGGCGCAGATTGAACAGCTCGCAACGCGCCTTGCGCACGAGGATTTTGAGTTAATTATCAGCTCTGATTTAGGGCGCGCGGTCTATACAGCCGAACAGGTGAACCGCCATCACCTATGCCCTATCGAAAAGGACCCGCGGCTACGCGAGCGCTGCCTGGGCGAGTTCGAGGGGCGACCGATTACTGATTATCTTGATCATGTAGAACGCATTAAGGCTGAACGGTGGAGCTTTCAGCCACCCGGGGGCGAAAGTATTAGCGAGGTTGGATTACGCGCTGCGGCGTTCTTGGACTGGCTGGTGCGCACCTACGCGGGTCATTCGCTGCTACTCTCCTCCCACGGACTTTTCAATCGCGCCTTAATTAATCACCTGCACGGAAACGGGATTGAAACGATCTTTGAGTTTGAGCAGGAAAATACCTGTGTGAATATTTTTGAGGTTCAAGATACTGGCGCGGTTGAGTTCAAGCTAATAAACTGCACGGCTCACCTGAGCGAGGAGACTACGCGGAAGAGGGGCAAGACGGTATATTAAGTTGCACTTCAATGTGGATCTCAGGCTTGCGACTTTTGTAACCGTTCACGGGCAAAGTTGGTCTTCCCTCTGCGTGCCCCTGCAGCTTGCCACGCCGAAGTTCTAACGAAGGCGGGTCCTCTGCGGTAAAAACTAAACTTTACGAAATTCCTTAGGGTGCATTTTAACCACGGAGGACGCTGAGGTACGCAGAGGGTCTGAACGGTTACCGACTTTTGCAAACCGCTATACAAGTCACATCTTGCTGGAGACTAATCTGAGGTATAAACTTCACACTCGAAGCGCTAATTTAATCTACAGCCAGGTCTATGAAAAAACTTAAGCTAGTATTGGCAATCTCAATCACCACTATTGCTCTGATCTCCTCAGAGCCGGCATTTGCGATTAATAAATGTATAGACCTTCCTGCAACTATTGAGGTTAAGCCCCGATCGGCTCAGTGTGGTAAAGTCCCAACAGTCGTGCTTTCTGGAAAGTCGCGCTCGGTATTTAGTGCTGCATTCAGATGGGATGATAATACGGCGACCGGGCAAGATCGCAGCCCGTTTGCACTCGATAACTCTAGCGCATCTTCAAGCCCCTATAAGACTCAACGCAGAGTAGCAAAGGGCAAGAAGACCTATCTCTGTTACGGCAAGTTCATTAATCGAGCCGGCTATCCGCTACCGGTTCAACTAACGGTTAAGCCATCAGCTGCTCCAAGTGTTAAGCGCTACTGTGTGGATTTCTAAGGTGTGGATTTCTAAGGTGTGGATTTCTAAGGTGTGGCTTTCTAAGGTATAGATCTCTGGGTTGTTATTTAGCGGTTTGCAAAAAGTCGCGAACGATTTAATAGCTTTTGCAAACCACTATATGATTCTAATGCTGCGCCAGAATCGGTTCAGTTTATAGACTCACTCCCCTAACCGCACGATCATCACCCGCTTGTCTCGAAAGAGTTTGGCTGCCGATCCCGGATCCTCTTGAGCTTTGCGATCGGCGCGCTTTCCATTCCCAAACTTCCCATACCATGCAACCCAGCGAGCTCTCACCAATGGCTGATAGTCGGCATAACGTACAACCAGATATCGAACACCTAATGATCTTGCAAAATCAACTAGTGCACCTACTCCAATCTTGCCGCGCTGCACATCGCGATCAATCATCCGTAGATCGCGTAACTCAGCGGTCTCGGCTGCTCCGTAACCCACGACCAATCGTCCCCAATGTAACGTGCTGCCCTGCAATTGCTGCACAGCATACTTCACGTTATTAAGGGGCTCGCGTCCAGCGACCGGCAGTTCTATTAGGGGAGACTGCGGAGGAATCATAGTTGCTAGCATCCTGTATAGCTTTGGATCGCTCCGCCATAATGGATAAGTTTGTATCGACGGCCAGCACTCGATAGTAATAAGAATGGGCAATGCAACTACGAGATACTTTGCTTTAGCATTGCGATCGAGTAGCTCCAACAAGGGAAGACTAAGCATCGCTAACGCTAAACCGGCCAACATTCCAAAGCGACCAGGGGCGCGAATATTACTTAACCCGGGAATAATGTGACTGAGGTAATCAAATGGCAGAACGATCTGCGGGTGTCCGGCTAGACGCGGCCCGAGAGAAAGAAGAACTGCTGAGAATAGTAGTGCACCGCCAAATCGCGCTGAGCTGCGGGCTAGCGCTGAAGAGTCCTTGCGAATAATTCCAACTGCCGCTCCACCTAATCCCAGAAGTAAAAGCATATACCCCGGAAAGTATGCGCGCTCAGTTGCGCGGGCCCGTGACCACGGTTTGTACCAATGCAGCGCCGGCGAGCGCTCGCGCAAGAGTGATGAGGGACGCGCTGATAATTGGCGCTGCTCAATAATTGGGTCTGAATCGCTCTGGGCGATAACTCCGGAGTTAAACAACCGCTGATACGGGGCGAGCTGTACGTAGTAAACTGCGATACCGACGCAGGCCGCCAATACAAATTTGGGAGCCAGACAGCGCTGATTTGGGCCATGCAATACGGTTGGTAATCTGAGATGGCGGATCGTGCAGACGCCCCAGAGTAGAATAAGAATAAAAAGAATTGAAGTTAGCATCGGAGCAAAATAGGCAGCGAAGCAGACACTCAGCGCGCCGAAGATAAGCGCCGTATTCCATTCAAACCAGGCAGCATTACGATAGAAACCCCAGATAGCGATTAGGAACGGGATCGCAAACTGAACACCAAAAAGCTGATAGTGGAGTGTAAAATTGAACACACAGGGCGAGAAGTGTGCTGCAGCTACTATGACCGTGCGCACACTGTGGGAATGGATCCCTGCGCGCCATAGCAGTAAAGCGCTGAATGTCGCTCCAACGATGCAGGCACTCGCCAAGGTGCCATATAGAGCCGTAAGTGGCGCAGCCCCTATCAAACGCAAGGGAATGTAAAAGATCTGTGCGGCAATTAGTGAATCTGAGAAAGCCAGGGTTCCTGTATGCGGGAAGAAGGAATTGGCATTCCAAAATGAAGCTGGATCGCCCTGTTGCCAAAGCACCCGAAAGCCCCATTCGAGGATCCAATAGATTAAGCGCGCATCGTATTCGTCGGCCCATAGGGTGTTTGATATCTGCGTGCCGATTAGATTGTTAAACAGAAAGAGAACGCCAAGAACGCCGGTGAGGGTACCAAGGAGGGCTGCGAATAATGGGGCGGAACGTTTATGCGATTGCACTGTAGTGTCGGGAATTTATCTCTGAATGTGATATCACTACGAATAGATAATCGCTAGGGCGCAAGCACACGCCAATTATTTTAACGATACCGAGGGTTTGATTTAAGCGCAGAGGGCGCAAAGGTACGCAGAGGGGATCCGCAGAGGTAATCCCCCCGCGATTATTCCTCTGCGTACCTCTCCGACCTCTGCGCTTAAAAAAGAGATCCGAGTTCAATCAAGTTCGAAAGGTAAGCGAGGTTTGATTACTTATGGCGGTTTGCAAAAGCGCTCCCAGGTGTTTTACTCATTCCCAGCAATCTTGCGCGGTTCGGCACTTCCACCCTCCGAGTACTCCCGATAGTACATCGCCAACTTGCGCCGAAGCATCGAACGTGAACGGTGTAACCGAGATTTTACTGCAGGGATAGTGATCTGTAAGATCTTGCCAACCTCCCGACTTGAGAGTCCATCTACGTCACGCATCAAAAAAACTGGACGGTACTCCTCAGGCAGGCGCGAGATCGCTTGCTCTAATACCGCTGCCATCTGGCTGCGCATCGCTTCCCTATCTGCTAGATTGTAATCCAAACTATTGCGAACTATCGTCTGCTCGACCTCGAGCCCAACATCTTCTGAGGCGATACAACGATTCTGACGACGCTTACGGAGCTTCATCAGACTCGTATTGACCGTAATGCGATACAGCCAGCTTGAGAAAGATGACTTGCCCTCAAAGCCACTTATCTTGCGATATACTGTGACAAAAACATCCTGCAGGACCTCTTCTGCATCCTGCGGGCTTTTGGTGAGTCGTTGCGCAAGAGAGAAGGCTCGCGCTGTATAGCGACTTAGAAGCTCCTCGAAGCTCGACTGATCACCCGTCTGAAACGCCTTTATTAACTCGAGGTCGGAACGCTCCTGCATAACACTCCTCCATACAGCGTGGCGACAGCCACATATACAGAGGACCTATTTGCGAAAATCGAGCCACTTTTGACCGTACCTGCATCGCAGGCTGCAAACAGCCCCAAAAATCGACTTAAATGGTTGAATTAACCGGTTATAGTTAGGCGCCGTAAATCAACTGGATCCAGTAAGCGGATCTGCAATCTAGAGGAATCCCGCATTCAGGGTGTCATTAGCACGACGCTTCTGACTACATCCGTGTCAAAAAACAGGACACTTTCGAAGAACCGATTCTATTCACTCTTAGCCTGACCCTTCTCAACCTGAGTAGCAGCCTTCGCTGGCAATTTAATGAGTAGCCAGCGTGTGCCCTCCTTACGCCGCACCAACATCATCTCGGCATGGTCGGGTTTAAGTGTCTTCATCGCTGTCTCAAATGATGCCAGATCGGTGATGATCTGATTATGTAACTCTTCAATCACGTCACCACGCTGCACACCAGCCTTGAATGCTGGTGAATTATTCTCAACTGCCTCTACTACGACACCTGAAGGCTGCTCTTGACCAAGGATCTTGGCCAACTCAGCGCTCATTGGTTGTAATACCAATCCCAAAATATTGCTCTGGGGCTTCGTTATCTCGGTGTCAGGAGGAGCGCTCTCCTTAAGCTCCTCAATTGTTGCTGTGAGCTTCTCAATCTTGCCACCACGCAAGACCTCAATGACAGCCTTACTACCGATCGTCGTGTTTGCTACAAGAAGAGGTAGATTATCGTGATCTCGCACCGGCTTATCATTAAACTTTACTACGATATCCTTGCGTCGGAAACCAGCGCGAGATGCTGGACTATCGGTCACTACATCGGCAACTAGGGCACCCTCCTGGCGATCAAGCTCCATCGCCTGCGCGACATCCTTATCTACAGGCTGAATGACTACGCCAAGCATTCCGCGCGTAACCCTTCCGCGCTCCTTAAGCTGTGGCACGATCAATTTAACAAGATTAATAGGGATCGCAAAACCGATCCCGATGTTAAATCCGGAGACTCCTGGCTGCCCCCGTCCTGGGCTAAAGATCGCCGTGTTAATTCCAATTACCTGGCCCCTAGTATTAAAAAGCGGTCCACCGGAGGAACCAGGATTAATCGAAGCATCAGTTTGAATAAAGGAATCATACGGTGTCGCTTCACGCGATGGAACCTTACGTGCGATGGCAGAAACGATTCCGGCAGTTACCGTCTGGCCAAGCTGAAACTGGTTTCCGATCGCAATTACCCATTCGCCTACCTCGACGCTATCTGAATCACCCAGAAATACACTGGCGAGTGGCACCTTGGATTCAATCTTAATTACCGCCAGATCAGTCTTAACATCTCGTCCAATAATCTTGGCCTCATAATCGGTGCGATCATCTAGCAACCGCACAACGACCCGTTTAGCGCGCTCGATCACATGATTGTTGGTGAGAATATAACCGTCTGGACTGACTATAAATCCCGATCCAAGCGAGAATAGCTGGCGCTCCGGATCGCGCTTGAAAAAGGGGAAATTTTTGCTCTGATTCTCAAGCTCCTGATCCTCAACGTCAGCTTCAACCGAGATATTTACTACCGCCTTTGAAAGTTCCCGGACCAGTTCGGTAAAATGCGGGAATGACATCGAGGCCTGAGTTACAGCATGAGCCGGGGCACCTTCCTGAAAAAATGCTGGCGATGGCGCGCTCTCGGCCATCACACTCTCAGTAAAAACGGGCAGCAAGGATTGGGAACATGCAGCTATAAATATTGAATTAAGTATAGCTCTAGATAAATATCTCATTTAGAAGCACTCCTTCGGATGAAACTTAGTCGCAAATTGTGGAGGATCTCTTCAATTAGATGCTCCTCTGCACTATCTAAGCCCTGCTTAATTTTGCGTTGTAGCATCGCCAAGATATCGATCATCTCCTGGGCTGCGGCCAGGTTAACTTGCCCGGTACCGTTCTGATTAGTGGCGTTCTGATTAGTGGCGTTCTGATTAGTGGCGTTCTGATTAGTGGCGTTCTGATTACTGACCTGCACTGGCATTCCATTCTGATCAATCTCACCAAGCTGCATTAGCGCTTGGGTGGCCAGCGACATTACAAACGAACTAAAACTGATATCTGCGTCCTGAATATCCTTAGGCGATGCGGCACTTGGTGCCTGCTCATCCCTGATCTTAGGCTGCTTAGCGATTGTAGTGGATGTCTCATCGCGATCATTGCCCTCATCATCAAATCTTCTGCGATCGACGACCTTGACTGATTGCTCATTCTCTTGGTCATTCTCTTGGTCATTCTCTTGGTTGCCAGGGTGCTGATTTTTGTTCATATGTGAAGGAGTATAGCGATTGATTGTCGAATGCGGCAAGGCGCTCTATAGCGATTATCAAAAGGCTTGCCAATTCTATTGGCACCGACTTTTGATCAAACCGTTCACGGGAGTGGTAAATACTGTTACTTTTGTTGGATTATTTGATGGCTTGGCAATTTAAGACAATTTAACCTTTCTTGTCGCCCCTAAACGGGGCATTTTTTGTGAACGGTTACTTGATATCCCTCCGGGGGTTCCGCCTCCGGCGGAAGATTTCGGATAAGTTTCTATAGTGTCCCTCGGATCTTACCCAGGCAGCCCATCTATGCTAAAGGTACCCACACAATGCTAATTAAGGTCACAATATTAGGGTGCGGAACGTCCACTGGGGTGCCGATGCCAGGTTGTAGCTGCCCTGTTTGCACCAGCAATGATCCCCGAAATCAACGCCTCCGTACATCATGTCTGATCCAGACCACAAACGGCGGCAATATCCTGATTGATACGACAACTGACATGCGTCAACAGGTTCTACGTGCTAAGGTTCCACACCTTGATGGGGTGCTTTACACACACTCACATGCAGATCATGTCTTGGGTTTCGATGACCTTCGATCGTTTAATTTTGCGCAACACAGGGCGATTCCGATCTACGCGTCGAAAACCACGATCGAGGATATCAAACGTCTATTCTGGTTCGTTTTTAATCCCAGCTCGACTTATCAAGGCGGAATGGTGACTCAGGTGATCCTGAAGGAGATCCAGCCAAACCAACCGATAGATATCTGTGGCCTGAGAATCTTCCCGCTGCACCTGATGCATGGCAAAACTCCGGTATTAGGATTTAAGTGTGGGAAGTTTGCCTACGCCACAGACTGCAATTTTATCCCACCAGAGACTATGGAGATGATGCAGGGCCTCGATCTGCTTGTTCTTGATGCCTTGCGTTATGAGCCACACCAGAGCCATTTCACAATTCCGCAGGCGATTGAGGTCGCCCAAGAGATTGGCGCCAGGCGAACCTTGTTTACTCATATGACGCATAGCGTAGATTTTGAGACCGTATCAGCAAAATTACCGCAAGGAATTGAGCTGGCGGTCGACCAGGCGAGCTTTGATATTGAGGGCCAGGCGGGTGCGTAGGTTCCTGGGGTCGATATCATTGCGGGAACTTCTGTTCTCCTGGCCGTTTATCTTTGCCATAGGTTTTCTGCTACGAATAATCTCGATCCTTCTTCTAGGGTCCTACTCTGACGGAAACGAACTACGCCGTACTGCGGCATCAATTACCCTAGATGGGATCTCAGCTATCTATCACCGCGATGTTCCATTCCCCTACCTTCCACTTAATGGATTGGCTTTAAGTTGGATCTATAGCCTGGCCCTGCGATGTGACCTTCCGTTTGGCCTCCTACTTCGACTTCCGAGCCTCGTAGCCGAAGGAGTTTCGATGCTGCTAGTAGTGATGTTAGCCAAGCGCACGTTAAAGTATGCTGCCTCACCAGGCGCACTTATGGCTTATGCCGGAAGCATTGTAGCACTTGTTGCTTGTGGCGTTGGTGATGCGGTGGCACCCGTGGGAGTTATGCTTATCCTCGGTGCCGTTGTGTTACTGGAATGCGCCTCAGTTCCTTTACTTTGCGGAGCAATCCTCGGACTGGCGATGAATCTCACTCCAGTTACTGCACTAGTCGTCCCCGCCTTAGTAATGCGCGCAAAGGCCGGCCCACATAGGGGATACTTAGTGCTTGGATTATTGCCCTGGATGCTACCCCTGGTAATCGCCTATTGTGCTGTCGGAATGGATCTTCCAGCGCATCTATTCGGAACACAAAACGCCAGTCAGGCCTGGGGTCCCGCCGCATTGTTAGTTTATCTCGGCAACTTGATTCCCGGTCTCTCAGGATTTTCAACAGAATTGATTCATGGATTTAGCCATGCAACGCGAATCTTGACCATTACGCTGGCGTTGGGACTTGCCTGGTTACACCGATCAGAGACTGGCGAGTATCCAACGATCAAACTACTCGCATTGATAATAACCCTCTGCGTTCTGATCGATCCTTACAAGGGCTCCGGGGCCCTAGTTCTACTATGTTCGGCGCTGTGGTGCTTACATTCTCCAAGGGCCGGATGGCTCTTTAGTACCGTATTTGGCGCCGTGCTTCTGCTCCTAATTGGTGACAACTCAGGAATTATAACTGCCCTACTTGTACTAGCTGCCTGGGGGCTGATCGTTTGGTGGTTTCTGCGAGCCCAATTGCTCTATCACGATGTTGTTTCAACATCCAACTGAGCACTCAGAATTTTTTCTGCCCAAGCTAGATCCTCGACCGTGGTGATCTTTAGGTTGTGGCGATCTCCAGGAACGATCTCTACTGGGTGAAAGCGATGAACCAAGGTTGCGTCATCTGTAGCATCTTTATTCCCATCACGGTGCGCATCCCGCAATAACTCAAGCTCAAAAACCTGCGGAGTCTGAACTGCCCATAATTTAGATCGATCGAGCGTCTGACTGATCGTCTGATCTGGACCGGATTGCACAATCGTATCGAAACACGGCACTGCGGCCGTAGCAGCACCAGCTCTCCGCGCAGATTCAATAACACGAGTAATAAGATCGACCGAAACCATACACCGCGCTGCATCGTGCACAGCAACTAGGGTCTTGGGGAGACAGCTGGAATCCAGGACAGCCAATCCGGAACGCACCGAAAGTGCCCGGGTTGTTCCGCCCTGAACTACGGTAACCATTGGCGGCAGCGCTAGGGATGAAAATGCCGCTGCATGCTCCCCAACTATAAATGAATTTGGAACCGCAACAATAATCCGCGAGAACTGGCCACAACTTAGCAGGATGTCCAACGAGCGCGCTAAAACCGTACGCCCTGCTATTGGTAGTAGCGCCTTCGGTAAGGCCCTACCCATGCGCGCGCCACTACCGGCCGCAAGAAGTATGGCAATTGCGTCTCCCAAAACAGCCTGCAAAATTGACTAAGAGAATATCGCCCTGAGCTCGCCGATCACCTTTTCTGGGGTGCGCGCTTTGGCGATTGCTATCTCAGACACCAGCAACGTCTGGGCAGTGTCCAACATCTTCTTCTCACCAAATGAGAGCTGCTTATCGGAGCTCAATACCGAGAGATCGCGCAACACCTCGGCGATCTCAAATAGTGAGCCGGTCTTGATCTTTTGAGAATATGCTCGGAAGCGCCGGTTCCAGGTCTGGGTATCGATCTTGAAATCACGGGCCTTCAAGATCTGATAAACCTTATCAACTGATTTCTTATCAACTACCTTCCGCAATCCAACTGCTTCGGCCTGTTGAACGGGAACCATGATCTTCATTCCTGAGTCCAGGATCGTCATGTCGAAGATCTGCTGCTCTTTACCACCTAATACTCGAATCTGTATCTGATTGATTAACGCCACTCCGTGGCCAGGGTATACAACCTTATCGCCCTCTTTGAAAAACTTATTCTTCAAGGTGCTACTCCAAAAATAAAATTTCTGACCAGACACGCAAAAATCACCTAGTGTAAGGCACTAGTGAGGCGAGAGTGTATACTATATCGCGCCCAGGGTCAATTTTGCGGAGCTTGAAAAATAGGCTAACTTTGCGATTTTTTTGCCAAATTGTTTATTATTTGCGAGCACAGGAAAGGTCCGCGATAGACCAAACCGGTGTATAACTGAACTGCCTGCGCGCCAGCATCAAGCATCCTCTGGGCATCCGCGGGGCTGGAGATCCCCCCTACTCCAATCAATCCTAACCTTTCCGACGCCAATTCCGATGCGCATTCACGACCAATAAACTGCACGACCTCAAGTGAACGCTCGCGAAGTGCTGCGCCACTCAGTCCACCCGACTCTGCACAATCAACAGAAAGCTTTGAACGATCGATCGTTGTATTGGTTGCGATAATTCCCGCAATACCAGATTCAATAGCACAACCGATTACATCACTTATCTGCTCCCATGAAAGATCCGGCGCAATTTTTACAAATATCGGAACCTTGCGGTCAGTTGCCTCAACAACTCCACGTAGCAGTCCAGATAGACGCCCACGTTCCTGCAATGCGCGTAGATCTGGTGTATTAGGTGACGAAACATTGATCGCTATGTAATCGGCAAGGTCGGTGAAGTGTTTGGCCGTAACGATATAATCTGCCTCAGCATGGTCGATCGGAACTGACTTCAACTTTCCGATGTTCACACCTATGATTGGGCGCGTTCCGTCAATACGATTCAAACGCGCACGTGCTGCGCGCAATCTATCGGCGACTACCACAGCGCCATGCGATGGAAACCCCAGGCGGTTAATCAGTGCGCGATCTTCCGCTAAGCGAAACATGCGCGGCTTTGGATTCCCTTCTTGGGGCTCCGAGGTCACGGTCCCGACTTCGATATGCCCAAAACCTAGCGCCGCAAATAGATCCAACGCTTCGCAGTTTTTATCACATCCGGCTGCCAGTCCGAGAGCATTTTGAAAGGTTAAAGCACCGACCCTAATGTTCTGAGCAGGGCCTACACGACTTATTGCGCGAATAAGTTGAAACAACAGTCCTGGAGCCTTAACCACTGCACCAACTCGCAGCGCAAGTGCATGGGCGCGTTCGGGATCCATACGGAACAACAGAGGCTTGATTATTGTTTGGTAGAGCATCGGCTAGCGCGTGTTACCAACGGCGACGTTAGCACACTGCCGTAGGGCTAAATTGAGTGCTAGAACAACACCATCCTCGCCATTATCAGAATAGTAGTGCTCCCGCAGACCAACTTCAGAGAATGCAAATGATTCATAGAGTGCGCGGGCAACCTGATTCGAGCGACGAACCTCCAGGGTTACGCGATATATTCCACTCTCAAAAAGCTGCTCTAAAACTTCATTCAGCATGGCGCGGCCGACTCCAGCGCCGCGATTGGCACTACAAACAGCGAAGTTAACAATATGAGCTTCGTCTAATGTGACATGGGCAATCAGAAATCCCACGATCTCGCCCCCTAGACGCGCGCCAAAAGTGCGCGAGTGATCATAATTGAACTCGGCGGCGAAATGGTCGGCGCTCCATGGAGGGGAATTAGAGTGCGCGTCAATCGCTGCTAGCGACTCGGAGCAGGACTGCACATTATCAGCACCGATCACTGACGTAAGTTCACACACAATCGGAAGCGAACGATATCCGATCACAATTCCGTGCTCGCAGATTTGGCCGAAACTAGGCGCTTAAATTCAATCCAGCTTGTGCGCGTTGCGCCAATACTGCAAAGGTTGCCGGGTCACGCACCGCAATATCCGCTAGCACCTTACGGTCTAGACCGATCTCAGCACGACGTAGCCCCTCAATTAGGCCAGAGTAGTTAATCCCTGACATGCGCGCAGCGGCATTCAAACGCACAATCCATAAGGCGCGCATCTGGCGCTTCTTTTGACGGCGATCACGGTAAGCATACTTTAATGCCCGCTCAACCGAACGCTTGGCTAATTTGAAACAGTTCTTGCGACGGCCTCTAAAGCCTTCAGCAGCCTTCAATAGGCGCTTGTGACTACGACGGCTGGCTACACCACGTTTAACTCTCATAGGATCCTCTCAGTAAATCTTGAAATCTTGCTTATTTTGACGCCAATCCATAAGGCAGCATCCGACGAATGTCACGCGCAGCTGTTTTATCGGCCATCTTGGTTCCGCTCAACCGACGCATCTGCTTTGAAGGCTTCTTTCCGGTATTGTGGCTAGTATTTGCACGCGCGTGGCGGGCCTTACCCTTTGCGTTAAGGCGCAGCTTCTTTGCGGCCAAACGTTTCGTCTTCATCTTCGGCATACAATATTCTCAAACAACTAAAATTCTAGCCCCAAAATTAATCAGCGCGAACAGTATAGGCGCGAACAGTATAGGCGCGAACAGTATAGGCGCGAACAGAGTCGAACTGTCGACCTCTTGCCTGTCAAGCAAGCGCTCTAACCAACTGAGCTACGCGCCTGCGTAAGGAACAACTCCCTCACCAATGAAGGATTCGGGGCGGCGAAAAATATCAATGCTGAGGCCAAAAGTCAACCCAATCGGGTGATTTTTACTGAATATTTAGTGAGTTGGCTAATTATCCTGAAGTGCCTCGCTACGGATCTCCTATCCGGCAACACTCTGCAAAGGGGCTGATTCCCGATTTACCCCCAAGATATTGAACGTTTTTAGTAGGTCAAAGGCCCGCGAAAGCTGCCCATCTCCCTTCATGATCTGACCCAGATCGTCCTTTTCAATATCCAGAGCCTTTAATGGAGCGCCAACTGTTGGAGTTTTGTTAAGCCTCTGGAGTGGCGAGCCGGAGTTGCTACCAGATGGGTTCTCAATCGCCCCAGGCAGATCCCCCTCGCGCATTAGATCTGGACCATCTTCATTTTTTGGTAATACTACCGGTGGCGGCTCAACAACCCTTGAGTCCGCAACCTCGACATCAGGCTTAACTCCCGTCAACTGAATAGAACGCCCGCTCTTGGTATAATAGAGCGCTGTGGTAAGCGTGATCGCTCCACCATTTTCAAGCGGAGTCACGGTCTGTACAGAGCCCTTTCCAAATGTCTGATTACCAAGTATCAACGCCCGTCCATGGTCCTTGAGAGCCCCAGCAACGATCTCTGAAGCCGACGCAGATCCACCATTAACAATCACAATTATAGGATACGCCGGTTCAATGCCACGCGGATGGGCATAGTATTTCTGCTTCTGCGATTCGATCCGTCCATCGGTGTAAACGATCACGCCTTCATTTAGGAATAGATCCGAAACCCCGATCGCTTGAGTTAGTAGTCCGCCGGGATTATTGCGCATATCTATGACGAGTCCACGCAGATCATCAACTGTGCCGTAGCTGCCGTCTGGTCGAACGATTGACGACTTATCTGCTGCAGCTTGGGCGTGAAGACCGGCTAAAGCTTTCTTGAGATCTTCAGTGGTTTTCTCCATAAACTGACTGATTCGAACATAGCCGTAGCCCTCACCGAGGTAACGGCTGCGAACACTCTTTACCATGATATTGTCGCGCTGAATTGGGATGTCGATCAGCTCGTTAACGCCCTTACGGTGAATTGACAGCACGATAGTCGAACCCTTCGGGCCACGCAGGCGCTTGACCGCGTCGACTAAGGAAAACTCCTTAGTAAAACGTCCGTCGATCTTTACGATCTCGTCTCCGGAACGTATCCCAGCGCTTGCCGCGGGGGCTCCCTCCATGGGAGATACTACAATCAACACACCATCTCTAATCGTAATCTCAATCCCCAATCCACCAAACTCGCCGCGGGTCTGCACCTGTAGATCTTGATAGAAATCTGGATCTAAATAGCCACTGTGCGGATCGAGAGTTGCAAGCAGACCCTTAATCGCTCCTTCGACCATCTTGCGGTTATCAACGGGCCGCACATAATCACGCTGAACAATAGCAAGTACGTCAGTAAAGACCTTAAGCTCGCTGAATAGATTCCTCTCGCCGCCGTCGCGGGCACTGACCTCTGAAACAGAATTGCCGCCAAAGACTAGACAGGCAACGGCTACGCCAAGAAACACCCCATTTCGCAGGTACTTTAGGGCAGATCTCTCATTCGAGGTCTTTAATTGCGAGGTATTTGGCGGGAGAGTCTTCTGTGGAGATGACATTAGTGGCAGTGATTCAAAGTGTGGCGATTAAGGGGGATCGTGAAGGCGCAAAAAATTTAGTCTTATAGGATAGATAACAGATAAATCGGCTATTTTTCAAGATCTTAATATTTATGATAGGGCGTAAGAATGTTTTCACCACGAAGGTCACGAAGAAAGCCCTGATTTCATTGAATAACCGATGCTTACCCTCGTGCTCTTCGTGACCTTCGTGGTGAAAAATTATATTCAATGAGTTCAGCCCGTTGCTGGGTTCTCTTCGAAGCCCTATTTTTATGATGCAATCCGTTTAGGTCAGGGCGCTTGGATTCATTCATTTAGTTGCTGGAGTTACGAGAAATAGTTAATTCTCTGAGTTTGGGCGATAGGTGGAGAAATTCGTGACTCGCTTTAGGTTTAAGCGCTGAGGTACGCAGAGGAAGATTAACCTCTGCGGAACCCACTCCGCGTACGTCAGCGTCCTCTGCGCTTAAAAAAGATCCGAATTCGAGCGAGGTCCAAGGCTAAAGGCAAAGAGACAAAATTCAAGCCAACCTCCAAAGGTTCGCGCTCCCCAAGTGACCCTACCGCCTAAAAAACCCCACAGGATTTACCGGCGATCCGTTCTTGCGAATCTCAAAATGTAGGGTTGGGCTGTCTGAATTACTGTCAGTATTACTATCCAGCTGCGCTTCAACTTTCCCCACATTGGCCCGTGCTGGCACACTCTCGCCGCGACTAACTTGGGTTTCAGTAAGTCCCCCATAGAGTGAATAGTAACGCTCCCCGTGATCAAGAATTACTACTATACCGTAAATAGGCATGCGGCCCTCAAAGATAACTTTACCGGCAGCTACTGCCTGGACTAGGCCAGGGGGATTTACAGCAAATGTAATCCCCTTGTTGAAGACATGCTCCTTAAGATCCGCTACACGGTGCTTACCGAATTTGCGTAGAATCTGACCATTGACCGGTGCGCCTAACTTGCCCTTTAAGCCTGCCAAGCCACCACCGACAAACGGTTCAACTACCGATGGTCTCTCGGGCTGTACTTCCGGTAGCGGTGCTGGGGGCCGCTCGTCAAAGATCTGTGGTTCTGCTCCGGTCATCGAAGATACAATTGATTCAATGCGCTGGGCCTGAGAGCGCAAGGCCGCCAGCGAACTCTCCATCTGTTGGCGTTGCTTCTTGGCTTGAGCAACCAGATTGGCCTGTTTCGCTACAGTTGTGCGCAAAGTCGCCTCCTCTTGCTCAAGTTTCTCGTCAAGAACGGTGCGATCTCTTGTCAATCGCTCCGCCGCTTGAGTTTGCTCGGCAAGAACTTCACGAATCTCCAATAACTCTCGCATGGCTTCGGCATCATGGCGCTCGATTGCGCGCAGATAGATTGCCTGGGTATCCAACGCTAGTGTATCTCGGGGCGTAGGTGAAAGTGCCGCTGCCAACATAATCTGTCCCTGTTCGGCACCGCGTTGCATATAGATCGCTCGCAAACGTTCGGCAGCCGCTGCAGCACTGGCTGCCTCAGCTTTGCGGGTCTGTTCTACCTTGAGATCGTTCTTGTCAATCATCCGCTTGGTATGCTCGATCTCATCAAGGACTGCGGCCCGACGTGACTTAACTGACTGCACGGCATGCTGCAATTCGGTCAAACTTTTCTCAAGCTCCTTCTGCTGAACTCGAAACTTCGAGAGCTCCAGCGATTGCTCGTCGATCTGAGTTTTAATATGAGCAAGTAGCTCACTCTGAGATGGAGTAGCTTGGATTTCGGGTGTTGCTGCGTTGATACTTGTATCCTGCGCTGATGCATTAAGAACTGGAAAAAATAAAAGAGCCAGCACTATAAGAATACCCCTGGGAGCGCGGACCTCCAGGTCCGCTCCTATGCGCAATAGGAGCGGACCTGGAGGTCCGCGCTCCTGCCCGCGCTCAAAAGATAATTCTCTACCTGTCGTCATCTTAAAACCGTGAAAATCTATGAACGGCAAGCACACTCCCTAGGGCCCCAACAATCGCTGCTCCAGATAAAATAGTTATAATCGTTAGCGGACCGATAAAGTCCATATTCTGCACGACTCCGCGCAGAACCTCGGATTGGGCTAACGGCCCTTGAATACCGGAATAGACCCCCCCACTACAAAGTAAGCCCAGTGCTCCACCGAGTAAGCCTTCAAATATCCCTTCGATCAGGTAGGGCGCGCGGATCCTCGAATGGGTCGCTCCAACCAATCGCATAATCTCAATCTCCTCACGGTGAGCGTAGAGAGCCAATGTAATTGTAGTCGCAATTAGAAAGATCGATGAGAGCACTCCAATAAGTACCAAACCAAGCGCTACATTTTCGAACAACCTCAATGCCGAACCGATCTGACGCAATGAATGCTCACTGTACTGCACCTCCTCAACTAAGGGGTGCCCGCGGTAGCGAGTCACTAACTTGGCAAATTGCTCTTCACTAGCCATCTCAGGTCGCAAACGCACCTCTAAGGAAGCTGGTAATGGATTTTTCTGATCGAGTCCTTCAAGCAATCCTGCGCGCGGGCCCAGCTGCGAACGAAAGTCCCTCAGCGCCTGCTGCTTACTACGAAATGTCACCTTGGAAACTTCGGAATGAGCATTCAGCTCAGCGCTAAGATTCTGAACGTCATCCGACTGCGAGCCTACAGAAGCCTCCGACGGAATTGACTCCTTTAAAAATATCGAAACCAGATACTCCTCGCGCACTCCGGTCAGCGACCCCCTTAAATTCTGGAGTAGCACTAAGATTAGGGTCAACAAAAGAACGGCTGTGGCCACCGTCAACACCGTAATGCCCGTTGTAAGAATTGATTGTGAGATATTTCGCCAAGCGTGGCGTACTAGGGCGAGGCCCTGACCACTTGCCGGTTGTCCAGACATCACGCGTTCCTGCCACAAGGTCTCAAGGCGCACACGCGGCTGATCAACCTGCACGGAAGCAACTAGGGTTGATGCGGCACTACCTCCGCTGTGGCCCCGTCCTCCGGAGATCTCCACTATCCGATCGTTTTTGGAGTATCTGTTCTCAACCATACAATCAATCGCTACTCGCGACCTCCGGGGCGTTCAAAATCACCTATAATTTTTCCACGGTCCAGAACAACTGTACGCAGGTTGAGCTCCTCAATAATGGATAGATTGTGCGAAGCAACCAGTACTGTAACTCCTGCGGCGTTAGCTTCAAGTAACAGCTCAAAGACAGTGTTGGTCATCGCCACATCCAGATTTCCAGTAGGCTCATCGGCGATGATCAGCTTTGGACGGTGAATGAGTGCCCGTGCGATCGCTACCCGTTGTTGCTCACCGCCCGACAACATCTGTGGCAGAGCTGCGGCGCGATCCTCCAGTCCCACAGCAGCCAACATCTTACGCGCCATCACTAAGCGTTCACGCCGTGCAACTCCCTGGACCTCAAGACCAAAAGCTACATTGTCGATAACCGAACGCCGTGGCAGCAGCTTAAAATCCTGGAATACCACCCCAATCTCGCGTCGCAGCGCGGCGATTCCATTAGAATCGATTGATGCGAGATTTCGTCCACCGACGATGACCTGGCCGGAACTTGCGCGCTCCGCTGCAAATAAAAGTCTTAGAAGGGTAGATTTCCCAGCCCCACTAGCCCCAGCAACGAAAACAAAATCCCCGTCACCAATCCGCAGATCTACCGAACGCAGCGCCACCTGGTCCGGAGGATACACTTTCTGGACGGCGGCAAGGTTAATCATCGTGGATCCGATAATCGGTTAAAAAGTCGTGATGCAGGTCATGTTTTACCCAGGCGTAAGTTATTGCAAGGGGGCATCGCTAGTCCCTATAGTGCGCTGCCATTTGCAGGACGGCGCCAACCTTTACGTCAGATCACCCAGCTCACCCGCCAAATGAATGACTAATTATTTTTACTATGGTATGCACCATTGAATTACTACCATTGAATTACTGAACCCCCATAACCCCTATGAAAGTCCTGCAGAAATGAAAGTCAGGTGCGAATTGACGTAAGTGTCCGATCCTTTAGAATTAAATGCTAACAGAGAACAATCAAAATGATGACTAATTGCAAAAAATCCCTTTTTCTCACTTTAGTTCTCGGGATATTCGCCCTCATTAATTCAAATTCCGCCAACGCCCTTTCTACGGCGTGTAGCGATGGCCTCGATAACGATTATGACGGACTAGTTGATGCAATTGACCCCGGATGCCAAATGGCTTCGGATGTTGACGAAGAGGACGACAGTGCGGGTGGCTATTGCCGAATTAACATCTGGCAGGTTGCAAGGGTCGATCAGGGTCTTGTTAACGGTCTCGTAGCTGGCCCAGTCGCTGCTGAAACGGATCAGTGGGTTGCAGGTAGTGGTTACGCGGATGTAAGCACTATTGATCCATTCACTGGCGCGCCAAGCGTAGGAATTCTAGGGTATGCGCCCTTCTCGGTGATGCAGCCTGGCGTGCAGATCGCTACAGACCTAAATGTTGCCAAAACCGTAGAGTTTAAGTTCGCTCTCGAGCACGAGGTTTCGTACCCTGAGCTTCTAATTGGTCGCTATGGAAGCGAACAGAATGAAGTACGTCTTAATGGTAACCTGCTCGGTGTCACCTCTGGAGCGGATGGTGTCATGCAACGCACGTTATTTACTGCGCCCTTTCTGGCTTCATTGCAGCCAGGGGAGCACACTTTAGCCATCACATACGTATCGAGTGGTGCAGATGGTGGTAACTATCTTGACTTTGTTGCCTTTAACGGCTGTCTAGCCAGACCAGCTTGTTCAGACGGCTGGGACAATGACGGAGATGGATTGGCTGATATGCTCGATGTTGGATGCAGCGACCCAGACCAGACCACTGAAACCGGGGCTGCCGAAGTTCCTGGGGCTGTAAAGATCTTCCAGATCGGAAAGTTTGATGCCTTTAAGAGCCCAAATGCCAACTCAGTGCTTGAGTTCAAACATGAAGACTCTTTTTATGATGTAATGGATTATGTGGTAACTGGTACTGGATCTGACACTCCGCCACTTGGTGGTTTTATGTCAGATGGGTTGCTGTTGTCAGAAGCAACATATCCAGATGGTACTTTACTGGCAGCAGACGGGCGCCCCCTAATAGCAGCGACTCGTCGCATTAACCTGCACTTCACGCTCCCTTCGGAGATCAAGAACGCAGAGATCCGATTTACTAGGATGGGTAATGAGATTAATTCAATACTCCTTGATAATAATGTAATGACGACAACTCAGGCCGATTCTGGTGTAATGAAGGCGTTCTATATTCCGATTCCTGGCGGAAGTATTGGCGCTGGCAATCACATCCTCTCGATTAGTTATGACAATGAAGGACTGGATAACGGCAACTATTGGGATGCGATCGCCTTAATTGGCTATCCGCAGGCGATAGTACAGCCAACTGTCGAACCTACCGTCACACCAGAGGCGACAGTCACACCTGAAGCGACAGTTGTTCCGGAAGCAACTCCAACTCCAGAGCCAACGGTTTCACCGGCTGCGACACCTTGCCCGATCGAAATACCTTCGGACCTGTGTGGTATCTGCGGTGGTGATAATTCAACGTGTCAGAGCTGTGAGTCAATTGGTACTGAGCCGATTCAGAAGGCCGCACTTGAGCAGGGGCTACTGCAGCTCAACCTCGCTCGACGCGCACACCAACGTGTGGTGCAATTGACGAGAAAGAGCAGTAAATCTGCTGCAAAGTCGATGTACAAAAAGTCGAAGAAGGAACTGCGACGCTTGAGCCCTCGCTACACTTTGGAGAGTGAAGTAGAGCTACGGTTGACCTATCCGCTAATTGTAACCACGAGCTGCAACATAATCGCAGGGTGTGCTACTGCGGAGCTGGTCCCATCGATTGCGGATTTCAACGAGCGTGTAACTAAGTATTACACCTCAGGAATCGCTGCAGTCAGTGGGTTACAGAAGCTGGGAATTTCATTAAAGAACCCAAAGTCCAACGATGCCAAACGCCTTGCGCGGATGAAATCTACTCGTAAGGACTTCCTGGCTTCGCTTGATATGCTCCCTGAGACGAGCTTGGTTTGTAATTAACCGGTTATTTACTGATTAATGTCATCTGCACCACAGGCACTAAGACAATACAGGTACTAATACAATATTGAGGGGCGACTCCCCCACTGTAGTCTTATAGCGATTATCAAAAGTCGGTGCCAATAAAATTGGCAAGCCTTTTGAAATTAATCGCTATAGGTTGCTGTTTTGATTCGCTTTCAGCGAATCTATAGCGGTTTGCAAAAGCTATTATATCGCTCGCGACTTTTGCAAACCGCTATAGTGCTTATGGTGCAATTCTGCAGCATCGCGATCGGTGCCGTCCTCAATTTTATCCTCAATTTCAACTGCGTCGCCGTCGATTGTGCTATCAATTAGATCTTCTTCGGCAATCAGTTCATCTCCGGCGATCTCGTCATCCAATAATGCGTCTTCATCTATCAGCTCGTCTTGCTCCTGAATCTCTGGTGACTTCTTAATTTGTGCGACCTTCTCATCAACCCGAACTCCAGCGCCCTGCTCCTTAGCATCACGCTTGCGCTGATCCTTCTCTGTACGTTTGCGCACCGAAAGCTTGATATCTATACCGTGGAAGGGAAAGCTCTCGCGAATCGCATTTTTCAGGTAACGTTGATACGCATCGGTGACCCGCGCTGGATAGTTAGCAAAGATAATAATCGTCGGTGGAGACACCGATACTTGGGTCGAGAAATACAATCTCACCGGCTCACCACGATAAACTGGTGGTGGACGATGCTCAAAGGCATGGTTGAGTATCCGGTTAAGCTCCGATGTTGGAATTCGCTGCTCTGCGGACTTTGCTATCTCGCGCGCCTTTTCGAGGATATTGCTGCAACGCCGTCCAGTTGTCGCCGTCGAGAAGATTACTGGTGCATACTGTGCAAAGCGGAAGTACTTATAGAGCGCCTCAGTATACTTATGCACAGTCGAGTTATCCTTCTCAACCAGGTCCCACTTATTCACTACAAAGATCAATCCGCGGCCGCGCTCATGTACAAGCTCAGCGATTCGGATATCCTGGTCTGTGGCACCTTCTTTTCCATCAATCACCATAACTGCAACATCACACTGCGCTAAGGCCCGTAGAGTGCGAAGGTTACTGTAGCGCTCGACCGTGCTGCCTTTAACGTTCTTCTCGCGGCGCAGTCCAGCCGTGTCAACAAACACATAGCGCTGCCCATCACGCACAACCTCAACATCGATATTATCAGTGGTTGATCCCGGTAGATCCGCAGCCACCACACGTTCAAATCCGGCTAGTCGATTGACGATCGATGATTTGCCAACGTTTGGCTTACCAAGAATTGCGACCCGTATAATCTGATCAGCGGAAGGTCGCTCTTCGAACTGATCCTCAGGCTTAACTCCTAACTTATCACCGATCGCCTGAACTAACTCCTTCAGTCCCGCGCGGTGTGCGGCAGCGATACAGTGCACCTCATCGATGCCGAGTTGGTAGAAGTCTCCCACTGATGCAACTACCGTGGGACTCTCGGTCTTATTTACAACCCACAACACCGGTCTATTCGAACGCCTTAGAATCTCCACTACCGAGGAATCAAGTGGATGCACGCCATAGGCACCGTCAAACATAGCGATAATCAGATCACTTTCTGCGATCGCTAATTCAGTCTGCTCGCGCACCACACGGTGCAACGATTGACCGTGCTCCTCGCCGATGATTCCGCCTGTATCAACGATCGTAAAGGGAAAGGCATAGCGCTTAACGTGGGCATAGTTCCGGTCGCGCGTTACGCCAGGTTGATCCTCAACCACCGCAACACGGTGACCGATCAGTGCATTAAAGAGCGATGACTTTCCGACGTTGGTACGCCCGACGATCGCTACTGTGGGGATTTTGCGGCTCATGTTGTTCCTTTACTCAGTTGACCAGCTACGGGCGCTAGAGCTAGCAGCGCTTCAGCGGCTGCTTCCTGCTGTGCTGCTTTTTTGGTTGGACCGCGACCACGTCCCATTATCGTCCCATCAATCTTTACAACCGAGATGAAGGTTGGGGCATGCTCCGGGCCCTCGACGCACTCCAGAAGATACTCTGGTGCAGCTCGATTGAGTACATGTAGGGCCTCCTGGAGTTCCGTCTTCGGATCGCGCGGCGCAACCGAGGAGATCGCATTACCAAAAATCTTCTGAATGACGTCGAAAGCCGTAACAAAATCCGCGTCGCGGTAAACCGCTCCAACAAGGGCTTCGACAACGTCGGCCAATATTGAGGCCCGTTCACCGCCCCCATTTGCCTGCTCACCACGACTGAGGCGAATTAGCCCCGGTAACCCAATCTCTTTAGCAATAGAGGCTAGTGACTGGGTATTAACTAGTGCCGCGCGCATCTTAGAGAGCTCCCCTTCACGCGCTTGCGGATGTTGATCAAGAAGAAGGTGAGCAATTCCAAGATCAATTACTGCATCACCGAGAAACTCAAGACGCTCATAATCACTCTCGCCAGACTGGGTGTGCATTGAACGGTGCGTAAGGGCACGCTCTAACGCCATCATGTCCTTGAACTCGTAGCCAATCTGCACCTGTAACGCAGCTAGCTTTGTTGGGCGATCGCTAGCTGCACGTTCATTTACAGGGCGCTCGCTACCTGGGCGCTCATTAACAGTACGATCACAAGCAGTCGGCTCGCTCACCTGAGATTCAGGCTTCGCACTATCGGCGGAAGAACTATCCATCTTGGGCTCTCGAAAAAATTAGAGCCAGACAGAGTACGCCTCGGGCTTCATGCCGAAGCCAGTTGACGTATACTAAAGGCGCATCAAAACTGCTGCCGCGCTTTTAGTATAGGGCTACTGCTACTCTAACTGCTCAATTTACAATCGATGAGATAGTACTACATGCGCGGCACTTGCTCAAATCGGAGCCAAGTGGGGCGTTCGTAGGGCGATCGTAAGCTTTCACGGGGGGTGCAAGAATCATCGCAAACTAACAAATTGGGTGCATTTTTATCCGCTGGAAGCGGCCCCCAGCGGGACAACAAGTAACCGTTCACAAAAAATGCCCCGTTTAGGGGCGACAAGAAA
>Ga0163148_10002211_pt1 | contig 23768 bp, 42 predicted proteins | sample OliLakLV19MP7P2_FD_148606 | JGI IMG/M metagenome (GOLD analysis project Ga0163148, IMG submission 148606) | Freshwater microbial mat bacterial communities from Lake Vanda, McMurdo Dry Valleys, Antarctica- Oligotrophic Lake LV.19.MP7.P2 | ecosystem: Environmental > Aquatic > Freshwater > Lake >... | reverse complement strand
TTACGGCTGGTTATTTCTCTTCGGCTCCCATGTGTATTATAGGTATAAATCAGGACTCATCAGGCGGAGGCGGCGCTGCAATATCCACAGCCACAACAGCTTCAGGATTTGCTTACACAACAAGAAATGGTAGCGGAACTTTGGCAACGCGTGACACCACAATCATGTGCTGGGGTAATCGCTAATGATTGAAACAATAACAACAGAATCAGCTACTAAACTGTTAGAGCCTAAAATCTCAATCCTCTTCGTTAAAATGGACGGCTGTAAGGCATGCGATTTTGCGAAAGAACATTACGAAACAATTTCTAACAGCTACAACAACATAAGTTTCTTTCAAGCCAACCTCAACGACATAATAGATCTCTACGTTAAATACGCAGACAAAGATAATGGCCAACCAAAGATCATCGCCCCCATGTTTTATGTGTTTGTAAAAGAAGAGCAATCCGACAGCAACGAACACGGCCACATCGGAGGTATTGACGGCGCAGACATACCAGCACTTCAAAGTGTGTTGGGAGCTATGAATGGCTGACGTAATTAAAAACGGACTCAAGAGTTTGTTTCTAGCAACCAAAGGCGCAGTGACAGGCGAAGACCAATACGTATCAGAAGAGATACAAGAGGCCAGACAAAATATCTGCAATGGATGCACACACAGAAATAAGGCGCTCAATCAGTGTAAGAAGTGTAAATGTTTTATCTCGTTTAAGAGCAGGTTAAAAAGAGAAGCATGTCCGATAGACAAGTGGAAAGCTGAGTATTAATTATGCCAAGACGCACGCAGGTATTTCAACAGCTCCCATGGACTGGCGGCCTCAACACAACCGTAGATCCAGGGCTCTTGCCCCCTACAGATTTAGTAACCGCTAAGAACGTCGTATTTGCTTTATCAGGCGCACGCATTAAAAGAAACGCGCACAATTATTTCGACGTATCCCCAACAACAATTTCTGCCACGACCCATGTCTCAGCAACTACAAATAGAAAATTAGTATTTGTGGATACTCTCGATGCTCCTGTGGCCGTTAAGAATGCTACTAGAGAATATTACACGGTGGGCGAGTATATCTCTGTGACATCAAATGAAGCCGCATTCAACACCGTATATGGAACCGCATCTGCTAAGATCACAGCAATAAGCACAACTACAGCATCAAATGATACTATCGAGTATGAGCTAGCAGGCTCTGCTTCCACTCCCACAACTACAAGCGGCTTGGTTATAACAATCGCTAAGCTCGACCCATACATTGCAACAGAAGACTTTTGGTATTTTGATAACAGCACCAATGCAAAAGTGCAAGAGCAGGTCGTACTCCAAAAGAACCAGGACGACGACATCATTATGTACACGCACGATTCGTCTGCAAGCGCTAACAGACGCCAGATCGTTGCACGCTCTTCACAGATAACCACAATAACATTCGACACAGCGACAGACGTAACCGCTGCAACAGACCAGATAGCACAAACTGCACACGGGCTTGTGACGGGCGATCGGTTGATATACAACAACGGTGGCGGCACAACACCAGCAGGACTTATAAGCACATCAACTTACTACGCGATAAAAATATCCGTAGATGCCATTCAACTTGCCTCAACGTATCTCGACGCTCGCAATGGTAAAGCAGTAAATATTACAGCAACAGGCTCAGGCTCTGCACACACACTGACAGCGGACACCGCAGACAAAACGTGGACAGCCGTCTCAGGTGAATTAAGAGCCACGTTCCTAGCGATAAACGAGAGCCTAATTATTGCGTTCGATCAGGTAGGAGTCGTGCCAAGAATATACGAGCCCACACTAGACTCTTACAGACTACTCGAAGGAGGCGCACCGGACTTCTTTACCATGACCACGCACTTCAACCGAGTCTTCGCTAACGACAAACTTAATCCCGATCGAGTACATTATTCTGAAACAGGTGACCCAGATGTCTGGGGCGGCATCAGTGACTCCGGAGCCATTGACATCTTTCCAGGTGATGGCGACGCAATAGGCGTATCAGCGATATTTCCCCCGTTCAAAGGCCGACTCTTTATAACAAAGAAGTCTAAGACGTATCAACTTGTAGGCTCCTCTCCAGAAGATTTCCAACCGATCATCGTATCAGAAGGCTTAGGATGCGAAGGCCCGCTTTCAATTGCTAAGGTAGACTTGGACGATATTGTTTACGTTTCGGATAAAGGCTTTCACAGTCTCGCTGCAACCACAAGCTACGGAGATTTCGAGGGCGCATTTCTGTCGAAGAAGATCCAATCAATTTTCGATGGCGACTTAAACCGAACCCGCCTCAAATACATCAAGGGCGTATACATTCCGACCATGAATTCTATCGCGTTCTCTGTAGCGCGCCTTACGTCAGACACCGTTGAAACCGCATTGTTGTTGTACAACGTCGAACTTAAAGAATGGTACGAATGGCCCGATCTTGTGGTTAATAGTATGTCTGTGCGTCGCGTAGGTAATACTCGTAAGATCGTATACGTGACCAGCGCTTCGAGATTGGTAGAGACTCAAACAGTAGGCTTCACTGACTTTGGATCTACAGCCATCAGGTATGTCATAAAGAGCGGTACTATCTATCCAGCGGGAAACCCCAAGAGTTATGTAGGATTCAAAAAGATTACATTCTACTACAAACCAGTGGGCAGGTTCTCTTTCACAGCAACGCTCAAGATTGATAACCAAGAAGTGCAATCCCTCAGCTTCGCACAAACCTCGGACGGGGACTCTTTAGGGGTCGACTTTATTCTAGGCCAGTCTACCCTTGGCAGCAACAACGTCTTAGCACCGTTTACACGCACAATTGACGGATATGGCCGAGGGTGTACAATCAGTATTGAGCAAACCGGAACCGACGAACAAATTGAAATTTACGGGTTTGATATTGAGTATGAAGACGCAGATATCCGACAAGAAACTAATCAGACTGGAGACACGAACTAATGCCTACAATTGCTATAACTAAATCTTATGTAGATGGGTCTACTCTTTTCGAGTCGGATCTTGATAATATAAAAGACGGTATTGAAACATTTATCAACGTAACAGGTATTGATGCAGACAACTTACAGGACTCCGCAGTCAGTACAGCCAAACTAGCTGACTCCGCTGTGACCACATCCAAGATCGCATCCGACGCGGTCACCACAGTTAAAATCCCAGACGCCGCGATCACAAGCGCTAAGATTCTAGATGCCGCAATCACTGCCGCTAAGATCCCATCCGGCGCGGTCACCACAGTTAAAATCCCAGACGCCGCAATCACTACAGCTAAGATCGCAGACGCCGCAATCACACAAGCTAAGGTCGCCAAAAGAACCTCCGCGTCATCTACAGCGACGGTAGGTAATGTGGCAGTATCAGACGTAGTCAGTGCCACGTTCACATCAACATCAGATACATCTGTGGGACTAGCTGTAACAATAACCACGCTAGGCAACCCTGTAATAATAACCCTTCAACCCTCGGGTTCATCGCCATCCATTATCCTAAATGACCCAACATCACCATTTGGCTCAGGAACCCTTAAGATCATTCGTACAACATCAGCTGTGGACACTACAGTCGCACAGTTTCAGGTCACACAAGGAGCTTTCGGCGGCGGCGGTCATGCACCAAGCGAATTCTCCTTTATCGATTTAGCAGCAGCAGCGGGTACACATACGTACACCATTAAAGTTTCACGTACCACAAATGCCACGTCAGTCCAATTAACGGGGTGCTACCTAGTAGCGTATGAGGGAGTCTAATGGCGATCACAGTTACAAAGACGTATTCCGATGCAACACTTTTAAGCAAGTCTAATCTTGACGCATTCATATTATCTATTGAGGTTTTCTTTAACACAACCAAACTTGCAGCCAGCAACATAAAGGACCTAGGTGTCTTAACAGATAATATTGCAACCAACGCAGTCTCAGCAGCAAAGATAGCAACAGGCGCAGTAACAACTACAAAGATTTTAGATGAAGCAATCACAAGCGCTAAGATTCTAGATGCCGCCATCACAAGCGCAAAGATCGCAACAGACGCGGTCACCACAGCTAAGATCGCAGACGCCGCAATCACTACAGCTAAGATCGCAGACGCTACAGTCACGATTCAAAAAGTAGCTTTAAGAGGTGTAGCATCTGCAACAGCACTTGCCGGGGGATTTGCCGTATCTGCTTCGTGCGGCGCATTCACAGCAACATCAATCGAGCCGTTAGGAGAACCAATTTATGAGAGCATCACGAATCTGGAAGTAACTATCACAAGTCTAGGTAACCCAATCATTATTGAACTCATCCCAGACGGCTCATCTTCATACAGTTATTATCAGATAGGGAGTGGCGGGGACACACAAGGCGGCCTAAATCTTAAACGAACAGGAACAAGTTCCGCAAACATGGCTTTATATGAAACAACAACGGCCAAACCTGACCACTACCAAAGACCTGCCGCATCTATTAAATATATTGACTTCGTTGCAGCTGGCACATATACTTATAAAATGCAGATACACCAAGTGACCTTAGGTGACGATCCCAACACTATAGGCTATGTCAAACTCGCTGCACGAGAAATGAAGTAAGCGAATGTACACAGTCAGGGCACTTGAGTCAGAGACCGAGTTCTTGCAGCTGTACACAGCCTGGCATGAAGCTTATGATGCTCCAGCACCTACACGCCCCAAGGTATCCCTTGTAGTCATAGAGAACAGCACAGGAGCCCCTGTGGCCATGTGTGGAGTCGTAAACACTGACTCAGACTACGCCATTTTGGACGGGCTTATTAAAGACCCCCAAGTGTCTGACCCCCAGATCATTAAGCTACTGCTCATAAGTGTTGGAAATCTTGCGATCGCGCTCGGCTACAAAAGAGCCTTAATTCACGCTAGTTTAGACGTAGTAAAGGCCCGTGCTATACTTGTAGGGGCACGTAGGCTCGCAAGGACCGATGTGTACAGTATAAAAGCAGAGGATTTTTTGAATTATGGGATCAAGCCAAAAAGAAGAAACCACACAAAGCTCCCAAATAGCGACAGCTGAGGGTAATGAAGCTAACCAAGCTGAACTCGATAGTATCAATCAAGAACTTAAGAGCATTAGTAACGGTGGCCCGTTTAACGTAGGACGAGTTAAACTGTTAAAGAGACAGGCCGAGCTGCAAAAAATGGTATCAGGCGCAATCAAGGTATCGGATCTTGAGAAATCAGCGCGTGAAATTCAAGAGACCAATCTATCTCAGTTCAATGAGTTTGTTCAAGCAGGCCCAGGCAAAGAAGATATCACAGCGGCACTAGGCGCACAGCGCGGCTTAGCTGATACGCTTAAACAGTTTTCCGAAGGTGGTTTCCTACCTACTGAGCAGGACTTCCAAACAGCACAGCAATTTACACAATCAGCATTCGCTCCACAACAGGAGCAGATGAATCAGCAATTCGCTCAACAGCAAACAGAAGCAAAGCGCTTGTCTGCACAGCTAGGCCGCCCAGTAAATGACCCAATCATTCAGGCAAAGTTAGCTCAACAGCAATCACAGCAACAGTCTATGTTAGGCGCACAGCAAACAGCATTCGGCTCACAGTTCGCGCTCAATCTTCCACAACAGAGACTCGGGTTCCAAGCCCAAGGTGCTAGCGTGCTGCAAGATCTTGCTAACCGTGCTCAAACAAATCGTCAAGTCGCGCTTAGCTTAGGCAGCTCGATTCAGAACTTAGAGAGAAACTTCAGGCTAGACGCCGGACTGAAGACCTCTAATTCAACTACTACAACGACCTCTAGCGCAAACGCATTTGACGTTATTGGCGGGGCTCTTGGAGTAGCAAGTGCTATTGGAACAGGCGGAGCTAGTCTCGGATTGTTCGGAGCAGCTAAAGGCGCATTGGGAGCAGCTAAAGGCGCATCGGATACAGCTGGAGACGTGGGCGGGTTCACAACACAACTAGCTAACATATCTAAGGTATCGCTTCCTGGATCTAGCCCATTCTCGCAGCAAGCAAACTCAATAGGCGGCGTATCAAGTAATCTAAGCGCGCCTCGAACAGGTCGTTTACCAAGTCTAATTGGAGGAAAATAAAATGGCAGGCACACTATCAGAATTCACCCAAGCAGTAGGCGCGTTTCAAGGCAGCATGCGTCAGCTCTCAGTTCAAAAGGCAGTTTCAAACGCTACAAGCGTTATGCAAGGTATCAACGCAGAAGTTAAGAATGAGGGAGAGAAGCGAGTAGCATTTCAGAATCTCTCGAACGAACTCGCGCTTAAACTTACAGGTATTGGCGCAGACCCTCAACAAGTTATGCAAGCGGCTTCAGCAATTGCTCCGCAACAATTTGCTAATCCTCAACAGGCTATTACTGAAGGAGCGCTTCAAGGTAACGTGGATCTCACTCGACGTGGCGTAGCTGCACAAACTCTCGCTGACCAACCGGCACAATCGAGATTCGATCGAACCATGCGCGTTCAAGAGGCTCAGCTTATGCTTGAGCAAGCAAGGTCGCAAGGTAGTGATACGTCCGACTCACTAAAGAACGTACAGGGAGTCCTTGATATGTCAGGCCTCAATGTGACTAAAGGGTTACCAGGTGAACTCACCAAAGATCAGCGCAAAGCATTTATTGGAAACGCTGGCTTCGGTAACACAAAGATATCTGCAATCGCTATCGACCCGACAGCTGCCAAAGAATTGAGAACTCAGTTCGCTGAAGCTAAGGGTGTTAACTCTGCTATCAATGAATTGAAGGGGCTTGCTAAGGAGCCTGGAGCATCTGTTCGACCTGCTGTAATTGCAAAAGCAGAAGCTCTTCAAGCACAACTAAAAGCGTTGATTCGAGTGCCCGTCACGGGTGGCGGTAACGTGTCTACTTATGAGCAGGAACTTTTGAAAAGTATCGCTGCAAACCCAGTATCCATTTTTAACTTTGCAGGCGGTCCCGAAGCGGCTCTTGATGTACTTCAAAAGACGATCAATAAAAAGGCAGCTGCTGCAGCACAACAATCAGGACTACAATTTCTTGCTCCTCTGACCCCAGATGAATTACAGGCGATTAAGTTTATCAAAGCCAATCCTAAGGATTCTAGGGCTGAAGAAACTATTCGACTTATTGAAGGTAACCGCCAAGAGCGCGGTGCGCGAATGGCTCTTGAGTAGTATAAAATGGCTGGCGATAAATTCGATCTTGATAGCTTTTTGACGAGTGCTCGTAGCGGGCTTGAAGACGCCAATGCTGGTCGCGGTGTGAATCCTAATGACTTCGGTGCAAGACCGTCCGAGGCTGAGGTCGAGCCCGAAACCTCATCTGAACCCGATCAGCTTAGTTCGTTGTTAGATAGAATTCGTCCCTCTGAATCACAAGAACAACCCGAAGCCGTACCTGAAATGAAGCTACCACAAACGGATGATCCCGTTCCTTCTTATGCAAACGGAGCAACGCCTGATCAGGCCCTCGCGCAATCACCTCTCGATGCCGCTGAGCGCGCTAAGTTCTCTCTATTCGGAAACAAAAAAGGATTGGAAACCGAACTCAAAAAACGCTTCGGTGATGATTCTGTCCGAGTTGACCCCAATAATATGGATTCCTACGTCGTTAAAGACCAAGGTGTTTGGAAGGCAGTCGACCCCGATAGCGGTGCTTGGGAAACTACTAAGAACCTATTATCCGCGATCGGTAAAGGAATGGTGCCAGGTGCTGGTGCTAAGGCAGCCGTAGACGCTGACAAACTTACTGCTGGCGAAGAAGAAGCCGTTGGCGATGTAGCTGACGTGTCCCGTGAGTTAGGCGTTGTAGGTGCCTCTGCAGTCGCAGCTGTGCTCTCAGGCGGCACATCTATTCCCATTCAAATTGCTGGGCAGCTAGGCGCTGCAGGAGCCTTACGCGCACTCACAACATCTATGGGCCGTGCCATTGGAACCTATGACGCGACAACTGCGGAACAGCTTCAAGACGTCGGTACTGAGATGCTCTGGGCACTCGGTGGTGAGACTATGGGAGTAGGCATCAAAGCCGGTGTTAAGGGAGCCCTCGCAGCAGTAAAAGGCCTAAGTAATAACTCAGCACGCTGGGCTCAGGGTTCTAAGACATTGGGTGCGGATCTCTTATCAAAGCTTACAGGCGTGAACGGTAGGGCGCTCGATGAAGCGTTTGACCCCGCAAATGGCCGACGCATCGAAGGCATTATTAAATCGTTTGGAGCTACTGGCTCAAGCGCTGACGACATCGTATTCAATATTCAAAAGAAGCAGCTGGGCATGGTTGAGAAAACTATGGAACTTGTTGAGACTGGCATTGATGAAATTTGGCAGTCGGGCATGGAAGAAGCCTCTAAGAAAGTTTCTAATAAGAACTTCAAAGTAGTTGCTCAAGAACTTATTCAACCCATGCGTAGTTTCGCATTGGACAACGGACTAACTAAAATCCAAGAGCGTGTTGTTACTGCTCAGGGGAAAACAATTATTCGTGACGTTGCAGCCGATCGTGTTCAAGCAGAGCTTGTTAAGCGCAAAGGCATTCTTCCACGTAGTTGGTCAGTCGCAGCTAATTCCTATGACGAGGCGCTTAAGGGTTTTGAGGTTTCAGGACGGCAGCTTCCGGAAATTCTAGTCGACTCCCAAAAGGGTTTCAAGGAACTCCAAAAATTTGTTATGCAATCTGAGAAAGTTGCTCAGGCATCCGGTACACTCACTGGCACTCAAGGCTTTAACGATCTTACGACACTCCTAAAGAACTTCAAAAAGGCTACCTTTTCTATGAAGAATAGGGCTGCAAAAGAGGGGTTAAATGCTGCATCTAGGGCATCGGCTGAGCTTGCTAACGGGCTTGATGGTGCGCTTGAAACTTCCCTCAAATCACGCGGCTTAGATGACGCACTTGATACATTTGTTAGTACTAAAAAGAGTTGGGCGAAGGCTCGCAGTGAGACTCAGATCTTCCTTGATCCGTGGGAAACTTTTAAGTCAACCAAAGATCGAAACGTGCTCGGTAAACTTAGTGACGACATGATCAAAGGCGCTAGCCGTAAGCAGCAACAAACTGCTGGTATGGATTTCGTTCTTAACACCTTATTCAAAAACAAGCAAGGGGCTCAGGCTCAGGCTAAGAATCTTTATAAGGATCTTCTGGTCCATGATGCTGCCATTCAGTTTATCCCTCTAGTGGGTAAGGGTCGAGGAAGTCTAGCTGCAACTGCGGCGGTTGGTAGCGCTGGTGCGGGTAATCTGCAACAGGCTGGAGGCTTCACAGTCTCTGCTGGTATCAGTTCTCCTCGGCTTGGTCTGAAAGGGATCAGGGCTTATCAGGAAATCGTACAGGGCCAGGCTGCAAGATCTGCTAAGATGAAAGCCACACAGGAAGCGCTCGGAATGGACGAAGCTACTATGAAGAGCTTGAATCGATATGGTCTTGAGACTGTAAATTTCACAAGGAACTTGGGCAAAAAAGGACTGGATTTCGTTATGAAAGACGAGAAAGCAGTCCGCGCAATCCTACAAACTATGGCTAGAGCTACTCAGAATGAGCAGGCTGCAAGTGCTGAACTTGTTAACCAGGCAACAAATTTGCCAGAGGGCGTTACGCCAGAGGACCTACAGTAATGCAAGCGGAATTGATAAAACTATTAGAATCACAAGGAAGAATTGAAGGTACGATCATTCGTATGGAAGAGAACCTAAAGGAGCATATGCGCCGGACTGCAAACGTAGAAGGCCGAAGTGAGAAAGCTTCTGAGCAGATTGAAAAGCTCCAGCTGCAAATAGCCAAAGCTCAGGGAGCTATCGCCCTCCTAAGTTTGCTTTCAATAATCTTTGGTTTAGCCCTTGCATATGTGAGGATAACTTCTTAACCCACTTCTTAAAGTCCTTTAGTGAAGCGGCTCCTTTAGCTCTGTTACACATCTCGCAACACGGTACGACATTATCAAGCTCATATCCTTTAGAGGAATCAATTCGATCAAGACTAGCCCCGCACTCGCTAATAGCGCTGTTGCAATAAATACACTTAAAGCCGCTGAGTATCCCGGTAAACTCTTCGATGTGAATGTTCCAAGACACTCCAATCTGTCGGGCTCGCCTAGAGCCTCTTCGATATCTTCCTCTGAGTGTTCTATCATATTTTTTATACCTGTTCACAATTAGCTGCCTAACAGCGCACTGAACTCATTGAATGCTTCAACGCTTTCAAAGCTCATCTTGATCTCGGTTGACAGTGTGAGCCCTAATTTCTTTTCTGTATATGCTGGTAAGCCTGGGAAGGTTGTGTACCAACGGACCGAGTATTCATTCAGCAGGATAATAGTGCCTGGTTTAAATCGTGGGTCCTTGCGCACGTTCTCGCCCGCCCAAACAATAAACCCCATGTGTGCCCTTAGAGAGTCTGTGTCGGACATGCGGTGAGAGTCAGGAGCCTTCGCTATAATCAGGCCACCTTTGGTTTTGATCTCTTCTTCATCGATACGTTCAATAAGAAGAAAATCATCGCTTGGTGTAGCGGGGTCTCCGCCAAACCGAACTCCCTTAAGATTTTGGGCTCCGTTAAATTTTTGTAGGTATTCACTTTTCATTTTGATTCCTCCGTGGCTTGGTGTTCGGCCAGCGCGGCTGTGGCAATATCAATAGAACTTGTGCTGGGGGTTCTCCAAGGTTCGAGAGTTATTGCAGCCAACGCAAAAAGCAACTTCGCTGTGCGTGCTTTCTCCGCGTCAAGTACTCTGGCAAACGCTGTGGCAAGCCGAGCATCCATTGTAATCTTTGATGTATCTGGCTCACACCAGCAGCGGACGGCTTTGCCTATGGATTCTTTTGATGGTGTACTCATTTTGTCTCCTTCGATGCGGTTAGTGAGCGGGCCATCATTTCAGGGCCCGTCGGTACAATAAATTCGTTTTCGATTGCTGTCAGTTTCATCCATGACTCGACTTTGTGTCCTCGACCTAGTGCGAACATTTCAGCACAAGACTTGCCGCCGAACGATGGGTTAGGTAAGAGAATCCAAAGCGCTATTTTTTGCGGTTCGAGTTTAAAAAATTCAGCTAGGTATCTTGATATATATTTAATATCAACTTCTTTAATTGGTTTCATTCTGTTTCCTTCTTGTATCCTTCCCAATATTCCTGCGATGAGCCTCAGTAGATGGCCATACATGTAAGTAATTATTAAATTTACCTGCACATGTGATATATAATATAAGTATTAAAACTTGGGTCATTGTTTTTAGTCTATTTAAATCAAGTGGTTAATGAAACACAAAACCCAAGATCTGATTTAATTATTAAACTTACGGGTCTTATTAAATATAATTGTATATAAATAATTGAACTAAACCCCATTTCTTTAATTCGTTTCATTCTGTTTCCTTCTTGTATTCGGCTAGTGCATAGTCACAAATCATCTGCACTTCGTTATTTGAAATCCAATATTCTTCTTCGCCATCGTCCGTTGTGGTTTTCTCATAGTCAGAGTCACTGCAGTTTTTGATCAACCCCAATGCCTCAACCAGCTTCTTACTTTTAATACGCTCTTCTCGCCAAAGATCTGCCATTATCATTACCTCACGACCACGGTCGGAGATGTCTTCTAGGAGCGCGTCTAGTTGCTGGCGGAGCGTTGGTTTTTTTGTTGGTCTCATTCGGTCTCCTTTGGGGTGTGGATATACTGATAGTCCCGTCTGTTTTTAGACTCTTTAAACCCGTCGACATTATACTCCGTTTCTATCAGCCACTCATGGCCGCAAAGGCAGAGGTAGTTGTCTACTTCTTTATAACTACCATCTCCGTAAGTGATGGTCAAACAAGATTCTAATGCTCCAAACCACTCGTGCCATTTTCTGTGTTTCATATTGCCCCCTTAAGTTTTTGCGCGATGACCTCATCATTTGCTTCTTGAATATAAAGCTGCGCGGTATTCATGCTTGTCCACCCCATTGTACGTAAAAGATCTACTGGGTCAAGTAGTTTCGCAAATCTTGTAGCAGCGAGCTTTCGCAGCGTGTGTGGCTTAAGCCCTACTGTAGCGAGACCTCTGCGGAACGTGTGGTATTCCATTGCCTTGTTTGGCGTGACAACATCCAGATTAAATACTGGGCGCTTCTTGCCGCCCTTGCCAATTACTGTTCTTTCGTCCAAGTCAAGCGTTACTGATTCTCGGAACCGGAGCCCCGTTTGGAGGATGGCTTTCGCATGCGCTCTAACTTCTGGACAGCTAATCGCTTCAATAAGTTTTCCCGCAGTCTCATAGGTGACGCTGAGCCTTTCTTTTTGATAGCTGTTTTGAAGTCGCCGATAGCACCTCCGCAGTAGTTCTGCCATGAAAGCTGGTGGAGTTAACTTGCCCTCCATTATTGCCCATGACTCTAGGTCAGCGAGTCTTGTCAATACAATCTTGAGTGTGTAGGGTTTATATAAACCTGATAGCGCTTCGATAATCTTTTCCGGTTTACCAAAGCCGCCCTGCTCGTCAACAACCTTAAGTGCCACATTGAGTCTTGCTGTCTCTGACCTCAGTGTGGCGGGGCTCCATGTAACCGCCTTGTACTCTAAGTACGAAGCGGCTAATCTTGTAAATCTGTGAACTGACATAGGATTATCCTCCTTTTTTAAATATACCTGAAGTCACTAAGGCTTGCAAGTTTTTTGCTAGCTTTTGTTGTCCCTCTATCAATTCTGTTCCTGCTGCTTCAATCGACGCGACCTGTGCTTCTAGGGTAGAAATGCGTGCATCTTGGCTGGACGTGTCTGAGTATAAGTCACTGGTGCCTGTAATCTCTACAGCCCTAGATGGTGCTTCACTCAATCCTCCAGTTGCTCGTTTCGATACAACATTGCTAACACTGAATGCAGCGACTAGCCCGAGTAAAAAGCCAGTCATCTCTACCGTGAGACCGTTTGGTTTTAAGAACTCGATAGCAATGCCAGCGACGAGCACTGCGAGCGCAATAATAAATTTCCTTCCGCCGAACATTGCGCTATTCATGTCTCTGGCCGACCTTTACGTAAGCCTGCCAAGCGGCTGGGACGCGGGCTTCGATCGGCTGGTGCAGATACTTTTGCTTCAGGGGGCTCAGGTACGCCTCGGATAAATCCTACTGCTCCAAGAAACTTCGTCCCACTCTTTGACTCGCGGTCTGATGTGTGAATCTGAATCTGGAGACCCCGCTCATTTGTCAGCTTTTCTGCCTGCTCAATAAGCGCTTCAACTTCTGCTGGTGCGAGATTAAGGGTCATGTACATGTTACCCTTCTTATTCTCACCTACCTTGCACGACTTGAACATTAACATTGGGTCTGTATTTGTGTTACTCATTTTGTTTCTCCTTCTTTCTTTAGTTCAAGATCATAAGCCCTTTTAGCTTCCTCGATCTTTTCGGTCACTTCTTTTAGGCTGCCCACTACGGGTGCCAACGCGTTCCCAGGTCCTATAATGCCAACACACTTGTGCTCTGTCAAGAACATTGTTCCAAATATTTGATTGACGAAAAGAGTAATCTCCGCGCCCTGTATATTCGCATGCTTAAAGGTCAGTGTCATAAAAGTTCTCCTATTTTATTTTGGATCTTGACAAGGATCTTATCAAGCAGGGTTCTGGCGCGGTCTAGATACGGGTTAATAAATTCCGGGGATTCGCCCCTCTGAATCTTTTCTTCATAACCTGGAATCACGCGTTCAGTTAAAACCTTAACTTGGCTATTGACAAGATGCTCAATTAGGCGCAGCTTCTTTCTATTGAGGCTCAGAATCCTAATTTCATATTGAATGATGGGGTTTCTGAATATAATCGCAAGCTCTCGGTACACGGCAAATAGCGGGGTCTTCGCAACCGACGGTTTTTCTGTAGCTTGTTTTTCTTGTGAAGCCCAGAGTCTGGATACTTCGTGGTGTAACCATGCATACTCTTCTGTATTAAGCACTAGGTTTTTCATCTTTATTAGTTACCTCATTGAATAGCTCATCGAACTCTTGGCCTGGGTTAAGAGCGGCGCGGAGTTGACATATTTTAATTAGTTGTTTTAGGTGCCCCATAAAGATCTTACGGTGCGTTGCTGGGAGGAAGCTTGTCAACCATATGCGGCTGGTGTAGTCTTTGACGGCTTTGATGAATGCTCTACCATCTTTCAGATCATCTGACATGAAAATTTTCCGAGCACGATCTAACTCCCATTCACATACGATATTGCACACATATTCCAACAGGCTTGCTGAGCATGCATATGCGATTGCTCCTGCTCCAAAGTATATTGCTTGTTCATAGTTCATATTATTCCTTACCTTTCCTGACTGTTATATGTGGTCGTGGGGTTTTTAATTCTTTGGCTTGTAGTACTATGCCGTCATCAAACTTTAGTTTCCATGTATTCGCTTCCTGAAGCATAAGCCTTGCAAGCTCGGTCTCTGCGCTCTTAAGTTCTTTTGTAGATGACTCAGCGACGCGGTACGCCTCATATGCTTTACGAAGATCTGCTTGAAGTTCGTCGTCGAAGTCCTCAAGCTTTTTGGCCCAGTACTTCTTAGGTAGATTCTTAAAGTATAGTTTGAGCGGGTCTTCGCTGGGATCAGTTGGAGTAGGCCAACACATTCCCTTGAAGTCACAGAACGCGCACTTGATAGAACCTAACATGTAATCTCTAGGCGCGATCTCCGGGTCGCCTTGATCGGCTGCCAGTAGTGCCATATGAAATTTTGCTTTGGTCTTTTCTGCTAGAGCCAGTGAAGGTAGAAATCTAATTTCTCTCAGGCGTTGGTCGTTCTTGTTGTACTGGATAATGCACGCGTGATCGATCTCACGCTTTACAAATTCTTCGTTTGTAGCATACATATTAAGCTGAACAAAGTTGGCCTCAAAGAACGGGTCGTCAAGCTCTACTAAGAATGCTTCGATATCCTCTACCCAAAAGCCTACCTGTGTATCTCCTATGACTTGTACCGTCTTCATTTCTGAAAGCTTTAGGGTCAGCTCGTCCCACTGAGTTTTCATCCAGCTTGAAAATTTATCTTTCTTAGTCTTGATATCAACAACACACTTCCACTCGTCTGACCAGAATACCAAGTCGTTTGAGCCCTCAAGAGTCATGTGAAGATCTTCACGGGTCGGCCATAGAATCTTTTCAAACCACAATGACTGCTGTGTGTATCTTACTTGGAAGATATCTGATGTGTGCTTTCTGAATTGCTTGATGATGTCATACTCAAGAGCGTGTCCTGCAGAGAAGATGCGGTTAAGTTCTGCTGAGATTGGCTTGTCGCCGTAGTGTGCCTGGCCTGTGAACTCCATAAGTTTGTAAGCAAGCTCTCGTGTACAGCCTCCTGCGCCTGATGGGCGGATTGGGTTGCGTTTCTTTTTTGCGTCCTCTGCCATTGCCTCGTCGGTGGCAAGATTTAGAATGTCGCAATACGATAAGTCTGGTGGTCCTTTAATCATTTAATCCTCACTATCTAATTTGAAGCGGTCATCTATTCCTAGCCGCTTCTCCTCGAACTCAATCAAGAATGCTAGGTTACAAGCTGCGTGCTTCAGGTGGCTTAGGCCGCTCTCTGAGTCTGCCTGCTCGCCTTCGTTCCATGCTGTAAGATGCCTAAGAGCTGCGCTGTATGTGCGGCTCCAGGCGAATCCTTTTCTCCAGTTATGTGCGGCGTACTTCTTTGCGCCGAAGTCTAATACTTGAGTCACGCCCACAATAAAGCTTGCAGGTAGTAGAGACAAGTTTGGCTTGCCTTGGTCGTGCTTAATCCCTGATGCTGAACTACTTTTGCTCATAGCCGCGCACCTTCAACATTGCGTTTAAAATAAAAACTTTAGGAGAGTTGTTAGGCAATCCCAGCAATACAAGGGACTGCTCGTTTGTCTCGAAGTTGTGATCCACGACCTGTGAGACGATGTATTCCCTTAGGCCTAAGCCGCCCTCACGTTCCAAGATTTGTCCTTCTTTTACTTCTTCCAACATAAATCAATTCCCCCTTCTACCTTCAGTTTCACTGTTCCCATATCGTTTGTCAAGTCCCATTTTGTCATATGAAATTCTACTCGGCGCTCAAGCTCTTCGGCGCGCTTCTCTGGCACCTCTACAACAAGTTCGTCATGAACCAATAATAGTACTTGACAGCCAGGCTCCTGTGATATATCGTGCGCTGCGGCTTGTAGGATATCTGAGCCAGAGCCCTGAATCAATCTGTTGAACCCCTTCATGTAAACTTCTTCTGGATCGTTGAACACGATGGGGCGGCCCATGTAGTTGTACACGACGTCACCGCGCTGTAACATACTATCAAGCTCTTCCTTAAACTGCCATACTCCTGCGTATGTGTCTCGTAGTTTGTATACGTATTGCTTACATTGTGCGATGTCTCTGGATACGCCTTGCTTCAAGAACGATTTCTGTACACGGTTTCCGCCCGCTCCATACAGCACTGAGAGTCCAAACTCCTTCGCGATCTTTCGTAGGTCTGCGTGCCGGTGCTTAATCTCTTCAAGTGGTACATCTTGCAGCCCGAACACTTCTTTAGTATTGACACAGTGAAAGCTCATGCCGCTCTGTACAATCTCCATGAGTCGGGGATCTTGCGTATAATATGCAATCAGTACTGGCTCAAGCGCTGCCAAATCTTTTGTGACTAATTTGTAACCAGGACGAGCAGTGAACATATCTCTAAGTACTGGTGCTACTTGCTGCATGTTCGGCTTGCTAGAAGAAAGCCTTCCTGTCCTAGCTCCTGACGGGTTAAAGGTGGTGTGCATTGTGCCTGTGTCTTTCCGAAGGAACAGTTTGTATGCAGGGAAATATGAGTTGGCTAGCTTGTCTGCGCTCCTGTATTTAAGAAGCGTCTTGATATCCTCGTGACCTTCCTGTGCAAGCTTCTGTAAAACTTCTTTCGAAGTAGATGTCTTGCCATCAAAGTCACGCACGTCGTACCCGCGATACTCGCTCAGAATTTCTAGTAGCTGCTTAGGACTTGCAAGGTTAATACTTGTATCAAGCTTTGCTCTTGCCTGTGCATAGTTGTTTGCGTAGCGCTCATGTGTGCGTTCGGCTTTTGTTTTATCCTTGAGCTTTTCAATGGCGGTAAGTGCCATAGCTTCATAGCGTGCCTGAAGATCTCCTTCAGACTTTCTTGTAATTTCCTGCTGAATAGTTGCCCACATCCCGTCTAGTATGAGCTTGGCTTCAGAACGATCGGTGACTGCATCGTATTCTTTCTGCGACATCCTATCAGTGTCAACATGAATGCCTGTGACTTCTACTTTCAAAAGCATCTTAGTCCAAGGAAGCTGGCACTCTTCATAAAAGCGCCCGGCTGCAGGGAACTCTTCTTTAAATCTTTTGTCAAAATATTCAAACAGTCTTAGCGTGTACTCGCAATCCTTCAATACATATTCATCGTTATCGTGATCGGTAGGGTCCTCCCAGAACGGTGGTACGCCTAGGAAATAAGGTGCTAACACTTTGAGAGAGAGAGCGCCTGCCTTACGATGTGTGTAGCCTTTTGGAAGTTCATCGTTCTCATGCTCACGCTTAAGTTCGTACTGCGCTAGAAACGAATCAACAACTTTGTCTGGCAGATTGTGTGCTTGAAGTAGTGTGTCACCTACCCAGCGCTCCATAAGAAACTGCTCAAGATCTGGGCGATCGAAGATGATCTTACGCAAATCGAACTTAAAGTTCTGACCAATGACGCCAAGATTGTTCTGCTTTATATATTCGCAGCATTCATCAATAGCCTCTGGCCCGCGAAACACCTTACGATCACCGCTCTGGGCCACAAGGCCTATAACAGTAATCACAGATAGGTGTGGTATCAGCGCGCCGTTAGGGTCAGGTATTAAGCTCTTAGTCTCAATGTCAACCGCCGCCAAGTAATCGTATGTTTTTCCTAATGTCATAAAACTCCCTCGGTCCCATTATAAATATACGGGCATCACTCTCGTCAAGATAAATACTAGAAAGTATTTGTACTACAAACACATGTGGTTCTCTGATGTCGGTCCTTAGCAGAATGCAATCACCCTTGGAGACCTTGCGTAAACTCTCGGTAGGGGACCACACTGGGGATGGTGCATACGGCATGTATCCTTTGAACGGAATCTCTTTAGGAATAACAAATGCATCTTCAACTTGGTACTCACGAATGCGCCTGTATTCTTCACCGAAAAAGATCTGGAAGAAATCCTGAATGTTTCTAAACACTGCATAATCCATCCAAGGACTAAACGTCTCGACACACTCCTCTTTAATCTCATGCAGACTCGGCATCAGCTGTCTGCGTCGTGGGCGATACTCGCGCTTACGCACGCCTTGTAAGTGATCCACCTTCCCATTGGGTAGTCGGTCTTTCTGTGGGTGTTTAGGTCTTCCGCGTTTCATAAGCAGTAATCGCAATCGCAAGGGCATCTATAAGGTCCCATCTTTCATCGTTAATAAAATCGCTCACTAGAGCAAATGAATTTACATTCTCATCGAAGTATTCTAGTACACCTTCCGCAACTTGTTGTTTAGTAGCAGCGCCATGGCCGCCAACAAATAATTTAATTGTGCTGTTCTGGATCTCTATGAACCTGCTTGTCGGTGGGAGGCAGCCTATTACAGCGCCTACCATTCTTGCTAGTGTCTCTCCGCCCTTGCCGCGCATGACGAAGTATTCAATTGCTACTGCGTCTACGTGCTCTGGCCAGCTCTTACAAAACACATCCGAGATATTTCTAATTCGCTGTGTTGCGCTGAGCTTTCTATCTGACCAGTACTCTGTGTGGGATACAATATCCCTCGTACCGAAATCCACATGAACGACACCTAAAGCGCTTGAGCTTCCTGTGCCTGGGTCTACTCCAATTATTTGCATAGTTCCTCTCGCATTATCTTAGTTCGCTCTTCTCCAACAAACTCGACACATAAGTGTATTGCCGAATCATGATACTTGATAAGGTTGTACTGCATGAAGCAGCATAGGATCTCTTCAAAGTCTGCTGGTGTTAATGCCGTTGTTGACTCTAGGTGAAAGTACTTTACCTCAGCGTGGAGCAGTTCGTGGGCGAGGACTCCTAGGCTAAGCTCTGCATTGAATTCAATGAGGCGCTTATCAAGTACAGTCATGGCTCGGCTTTCCGTACCGTGCTTCTTCTCGAAGGCTTTCTGCGTGAGTATTTCTAGTGCCCATTTCTCCCCCTTAATCACAGCTGTAGTCTTTGTCTTCAAACAGTCTCTTCGCTTTATATTCATTGTATGCCTTCCGAACCCTTTGTAGGTAGCCAAAATTCTCCGGTTCTTTTAGGCGGTGTGCGCCTGTGACTCCCGTGTTGTGGCAGATCACCCAAGCACGTTTCCATCCGGCACGCTCGTTTAAACTAGAGCAGCGTGTCTTTATATCTGCCATGTGCGGTACTACGAGTCTGATGTTTTCTTCCGGGTCAAATAGGTCTACATGATCAAAGAACTCAGGACGTAGTTGTGCGAGTCCTTGCTCACCTGCGCCCCCGACGGCATCTGCGCGCCACGATGATTCGACCTGAATCACGCTGGCCACAATGTATGGGCTAACTCCTGATGCTTGAGCTGTACAGAAAACTAACTTCAATAGTATTGGTGTCATCTCGAAACTCCTACTACTCCTACAATAACGCCTGTAAGAAACAGTGTCAAGGGATCTCTGTACCAAGCGTTCTTTTCTTTTCGGGCGGCAGTCAGTTCGTTCTCTATTGATACCTTCTGGCTCAATACATAATCAAGTTCTTTTTGTGTTGACTCAGTTAGTTTCTTCTGCTCGGTCAGCGCTTTGTCACATGCATGCATAACTGCCTCACACTCTCCGACACGGTTGGCGTTAGCCTTCGTCGTGATCATCAGGCAGATCGCGATACTTAGTAAGGTATTCCCCTTTAAGTTTCTCATATGTTTCCTGCTCCTTCTTAGCAATCTTTTTTTGTGCTGTTGTGGCGGCGTTGTTCTTTATGTACTCTGCCCTTTGCTGATATTTTAAAAGCTCCTCGTCTAAACGCTCACGCTTAGCACGAGAGACTGCAAGCGTTACACCAAGTACAACAAGAGCTACTAAGAAAAAGACAATCACTGCTGTATTCATTTGTTTTCCCCCATCTTTCTTGCGTAAAACCATGGGCCGTTATCGAGATCTAAATGCACCCAGTTGGTTGTATCAATCTCGCCTCGACCGGAATATATATCTGGGTTCGACTGCAAGACTCTTTTAACTTCTTCATGCGTCACGCCTCTTATCGAAAAGTCTGTAGCTTTCCCTGCAAGGTGTCGGCTTGACGGTGCTCCGCCTATAAGCTGGTTGTACACTTTCGGACGTAGCCAGCTGTGAATTATCATTGCGTAACCAAAATGATCTCGGACCTTATCCAGAGCCTTTGCTTGAGCTATGATACAACTTTGTTCAAACTCTGTGGGAACTGCATATGCATTTACTTTAGGAAGCCATAGGGCCTCCTTCCACTTGAAATATTTCGATCCGGGTATGGCTGACTCTAAATCAATTGGCATCTTTGGAAACATTGAGAAACTCCTTTAGGTGCTCTAGCTTTGTGTAGTTAGATATCTCTGTGCCGCGCCAGTATGATATCACCACGCCCAGTACTTGAGCTTTCTTATTTACAATTGGGCCGCCTGAATTGCCTTTTTGAATTGGGGCTGAGATACTTTCAAACTCATTTGGTTGGAGTGGTACGAGGTGGTAGCCTCTTACGACTGTCTGTCCGATCATTAGTGGGTAGCCGATAATAAATCCTTCGTCTCCAGCTTCCAATCCTTTGTGTGCGAGATCCAAGTAGTTCTTGCTTTTGTATTCACCGATCGTCGTCAATAGGCAAATATCTCTGTGGGTATCTGTTTTCACGACCACATATATTACGTTGCTTACAGCGTCTAACATAACTGGTTCGGTGCCGCATACGTGTGCTGCTGAAACCAGTTTCGTTGGGCTAATAAAGAAAGCTGTGCCAGACAAGTCACTGCCGAATACAGGGACAACAGACTTTGTGACGCTCTTAATGTCAATGTCACATGCTGCCAGACTGGTTAGTGCCAAGAGGGTTAGTGTCAATTGTTTCATTTCAAATCTCCTTCTTACATTCTCGGTGCGATAGGTGCTCTGCTGTAGGCTGACTCTATTGTCTTATAAAAGTCTGCGTCTGTCAACCCTGCTTTTATAATAGCACCAAAATATAATAGCTCAAGCGCTTCGTCATGCTGGTAGTTATTGTTCTTGAAGTCACAGGCGCAGTAGTATAGTTCCTTGTGTCTGCCTCCTACGTGTGTGCCGCTCCTCATAAACAGGCGCGTCCTTAGCGTGAGCTTCCCTCTGAAGCCGTCATCAACTTGTTCGGTAGGTACGCGGTTTTGAAGTATCTCGGCCTTACGTGCTAGGCTCGCTTCGATCTCCTCGTTGTGGGTAGAAAGAAATTCATCAAGATGTTTGTCCTCAAGTCTGGAGCCCTCGCACTCAAGTTTTTGTAGCTGCTTCTTATCGCTACGCCACGCTCCTGCTAGCCGTGTGAATCTTGACGGGTTACGACATGTGGTGTCTACTGTGTCTGCAAATACAGCGTAGATCCACTCGACGATTGTCTTGTATGCCTCAGGGCCAGCGATGGGATTGTCAAAGGAAATTACATAATGATAACTTTTGCTGCCGCTCCATACCTGTGTTGTGAACGGTAACCCTGCAGCCTCAACAGTTTTAATCTGGGACTCTAGGCTAATGTCATCCATTTCAATTAGTATGTTTCGAAACACTTCTACGTTGGCGTCTGCTCTTGTCTTGCCGGGCTCAAACGGATTAAGTGCTACCCATTGGGCGGCTTGGATATCTGCGTCTGTTACCTCTGATAGACGTTTGATTGCCGTGTCATAGGGGGAGCTGGCTAAACATATGTACTCGTCTGGATTAAAGAGCAGGTCAAGTTGGTGTCGTGCTTGTTTTACGTCGGTTTTCTTTTTCACGTATTTCCTCCATCCGCTGCATAAAGTAACCCAACATTTGTTTGGTCTCTAGATTGCGCGATCTTAACTGTGTTGACTTCATATATCTATGAAGCTCTTTAGCAAATTCGTTTAGACTTCTCAGGTACACAAAGTCTTCCTGTCCCAGCTCCTTAATAAACACGCTCAACTCACTGAGCATGTCGTTCAGAATTTTATCTGCTCTCAAGTACTTGGATTTCATTTACATCAATCCTCACACGCTTGACATCGAGAAACAATTTAAAGAACCGTACGCTCTTTTGTATTGCCTCGAATGCGTTGGCTGCAATAACCTCGTGCGGCTGCATGAGAATCTGATCGGTCTGAAGGTCCCTTGCGAATACTTCAAATAATATTTTCTTGCGTTCCATGGTTATTTCCCACGCTTCTTGTAGTCGTTTGTGTAGAACCCGCTGCCCTTAAAGCTGTGGCTCGGGCGTTGGCCGTCGATATCCTTGTCAAAGAAATCCTCAGGCGCGTCACAGTGCGGGCAGTTGGTGGGCTCTTCCTCGGGCTTTCGCACCAGCTCTTCCCATACGTATTCACACTTTGCACATTTATACTGGAACATTGGCATCGAGAAACTCCTTACGCATTGCAGCTGCGGTTTTGCTGTTAGCTAGTGATTCCACAAATAGGGGGTCTGGTTTGCCTAGAGTGTATTCACTGTTCTTAGTTTTTGCAGTCTTCTTTGGGATCGAAAGCTCTTGGACAAGGCCGGTAGTTACCACCTCACCGTCTCTGATTGTATCGTGCCCATAGATATCTCCGACTAGGACGCGACCTCCGGGTCCGCCTACTAGATGCCAGTTTTCTAATCTCATGAGAGCACCTCGTAGATATATTCATATTCCAGTAGATCTGCGATCTCATCAAACGTGAATGGCTCAAACTGTTCGTTGATTTCTATGCCTACGCTAACCTCGCCGTAATCATTTAAGCCTGAAATTAATGTTCCTAGGATTTTTTTTATTTGACTCAACCATTCGGGCGAGGCGCCTTGGTTATAAGGCAAACCGCCAATCATTAGTCCTGTCGTCGGGTGCAAATCCTTCATCTCATCTGGGATAAAAATATCGCACGCTACGCCGAGACAGCAATAGCCGCTTTCATTCTGAAGCCTGCCCTTAGTTTGCGAGTACTCGGCTGATCTAAGTGCAGAAACCCATGCTCTAATTTGTTCTTTTGTTGGCACGGGGCGCTCGACCAATGTTAAAACTGGTGCTGAGTGTGTGGACTTGTACTTACCGTCGTTCCTAAAGTCTTCGTGCTTATTGTGTAGCTTGAGGAGGCCCACATTGGCGACGAGAGTGAAAACCTCTGTGCCATAGAAAGCGCACGTTACGCGATCACCTGCTTTAAATATAAATTCGCTCATATTAATTCCCTCCTTTAATAGCCAATGCTCAGATCATCCATAACTCTAAAGCTACACCCACGCCCATCTGTTGTCAAGTAATTTCCGGGCACGACTGATACTAAGCGGTCTCGGTTCGGACCCCCATCGTAAACAGCCATCAGCTTAAACGTGCCGTTCGTGTTATAAAGTTTGAGCAACATCTCGCTACTTCCTTCCACGTATGTGCCTGGGCAGAGCGGGACAATTTCAATCTGTGTGGGGATATGGAAGAATGAGTCTCGCCCTTCGTCACAGCTGAGCTTGATCGCGTTGTAGTAAGGGACCTCTTCAAAGCTACACACTGCTGGTAGGCCTCTGATCGTCGTGACTGTTTCCCCGCATCCCGTAAGTGCCAGTGCTGCTACTAAAGCGCCCAGCTGCAAGAATCCCCTTTTCATGAGAGCACCTCGTACATATAT
>Ga0163148_10002203_pt1 | contig 23796 bp, 26 predicted proteins | sample OliLakLV19MP7P2_FD_148606 | JGI IMG/M metagenome (GOLD analysis project Ga0163148, IMG submission 148606) | Freshwater microbial mat bacterial communities from Lake Vanda, McMurdo Dry Valleys, Antarctica- Oligotrophic Lake LV.19.MP7.P2 | ecosystem: Environmental > Aquatic > Freshwater > Lake >... | reverse complement strand
ACTCACAGGAGAATCCCTGCGCAGAGAAAAATCAAACAAAAAAATATAACTTTATACACGCAAATCAGGGTGGCTCAGTTTGCGCCAGAATGGTGGCTCAGTTTCACCGGAATATTCAGTTTGGATATTAAAAACATTGTTTTTGTTCAAAATGTACTGGTAGGGGTCTTTGTTACCGGATTATTAATCTTTTTCTTTGAGGACTTTTTGAGAGTGGTATTCTTTCTAATAACGAACGTAAGGTTGAGGTAAGATAATTTTTCAAAAGGTTTTCGACCCGTAAATGATTGGGAGGTTGAGCAAGTAAAATTTTGGAGAGATGTCAGAGTGGCCGAACGAGCACGCTTGGAAAGCGTGTTTACCGCAAGGTAACGTGGGTTCGAATCCCACTCTCTCCGCTAATATGCCTAAATGGGTGAAATTTGGCACTATTGTTACTATTGGTGTTACTACTTTTATTTATTAATTGATTTGTAATACCAGAATCGGAAGGGGTGAAATTGCAATCAATCAAGTATGCGCATACTCGGGAATCTGCTAAAACAAAGTGAGGTAAGTAAGAATCAGAAAAATACTTTTCATGGTCGTGAAGATCAACCAAGAACACTTTCCAGCTATGGCATAACGTTTGTAAGAATGGATAAACATTAACGTCTTTTCCTTACCTCGTTAACTTTCCACAGTATCCACATACCGAAAGCCCATCCCAGAATACCAATAAGAACTTCGTACCATTCCATAACTCCACGAAGATAAAAAAATCAAGTCTATACTTTTACAAGGGGCGCCCGAACGATAAAGAAATGACCCCTGGCCGCAATTTTCAAACAGTCTTTTTTATTCAATAAATTACCATCGGGACTAGAGAATAGATTCTCATTCTCACGGCTTTGGATAAATGATTTATAATATTTAGGACGAGTATCCAGTGCTTCGCGGATCTCATTAATCAGTTGTATTCTCCTGCTCATTGTCTTGTCTAATTTTCATTAATATAATTTCTAAATCTGAATCACTCATATTCTTTAGGCTAAAATCAATAGCTGAATAAGAGGGCGTTACAAAAGGCAGTAAGCGGCTAAAGGCTTGAACCTTCTGGACAGGATCCAACTTTGAAAATGCAGTTTGGACGTTTGCCCATTCCGCACTCAAAAAATCTGAAAGTAATACTCGCATTGGGGCGCTCACCTTGTTTTTTGCACCGGGGGCTCTACCTCCGGTCTTGACTCGTTTCATTCTTTTCATGGTTTTCTATAATAGACTTTTTTTAGAAATTGAATCATGGGGGGTTAGAGAATAAGCTAAAGAAATTTATCCCTAACTCCCCATTGTATTCACAGTTGTTACTTCTTAGGTTTAGACGCGCGAACGTCATCCATACGGCTTGTAGATTGCCCTCCGCGACTGTTCCAATCTTTGGCTTTGTTCCCGGTAATCATGGAGCTTTGATTTTCATATCTATTAAAGAGGTCTGCGACTGTTCCACCTCCACCTTCATTACCGCCATCCGGCACAAAGTATGTTTTACTATTTTTTTTCATAATGTTTTTGGTTTTAAATATCGGTCTCAGTTGGAAGCCCGGAATAACTATCGACTACAGAATTATAAAAACTTGCTGGCCTACTAGCAACAAAGTTTTTGATTAGGTCAATAGCCTTATTTTCTACCTCTGCGATTGTATTTTCTGCAACCGCAGCGATAGTAGTCTTTTCAGCTAACGACCAATCTTTTCTCTCAAGGGGTAGGCTCCATGCGTGTGCAACCTCCTTCGATAAGTCGTCTAGTAGATCACTTTGAGAAATATTTGGCAATCGCTTCGTTGTGTGTTGAGAATGAAATTCCTTTTTCAATAGCCCTTCAATTTCTTGATAGTAAGAGTCCTTTCTCGTATCACTTAAATCTTGACTACTTAGTCCACTAAGCAAAAAGGCTTCCTGAGAAATTTTAGCATCCCTTCTCAGATTGTTCAATCTTGTTTTTTCAGGGTCAACATAAGAACCGATTAAATTAAATAAATCTTCCGGCTTGTGCTTTTGGGTTGGTACACCATTGATTAGGGCAGTCAACAAAAAAGCTCCGTTGTTATCGCTTTCATACACCATATTTTTTGATAGCTGATCAACCCAAATGCGCGATGGCTCAAAATTAATAAATGCATAGCCTTTTTTCTGTAGCCATGTGTTGAGCATTTCTTTAGTTTCTGCCTCCATCGTCTCAATTTGGGCAGGGGTTCGCTGATCTCGGTACTTACCTAAATAGCGGCCACTTCCAATAGTCTTTAAGAATGGCCTTGCGTGTGATTGAATGAATTGGCCGAGGTTGTGGATCTCGTTTGTTTGCGCGCTAACTATTTGGTTATCGCGTACATGAAACGAATTGTTTTTTAGAAGCGTGCCAAGCAAGCCCTGCTCATCCTTTAGTTGGTTGCGAAAACTTGGGTTGGATAGAAGCCAATCTTCTATCAATTGTTCAAAAGTTTTGTTTATCATTTTTCTATCGGGCGTTTAAAATTTTGCCCTCTCCTTTCTTTGACGATTGACCGGGTATTAAATCCGGCCACGGTTTGTAGGGTTGCCCCTCGGGTTTAGATTTTCATCTCGATAATAGTAACAGTTATAGTAACAATACTTCAAATTTATCTATTATTTTAATCTTATTCGGGGACAAGTGTCTCCGAATTATACCAATTCATGAACCTGAATACAAATTTACACGCATACTAAATCAAATTGCCTAACAAGTTCTTTTATATGAATATCCCAGTTTGCAGGATAGCCCTTTGGACTCATAAGTATAGTTCTACCATCTTTTAAAGTTTCGGTAGCGGGTACATGACTGAGATACTCCGGTGCAATCCATACAAGGGAATCGAAACATAAGAAGCAAGCGCGGGATATGTCGCTCGTTCCTTTATCTACCTTAATTTCATACTGGCTTAATTTGGCCGCTATCCTTTCAAACTCTTCCAAATAGGAATCACACGTTCCGCTATCTTTAAAAATTGCCTTCACTCCTTTGCCGGAAGGGCTTGTAAAAATTAGTTGAACGTTTTCATAAGTTGTGAGCTGGGCTTTCACCTCCTCTGGATTGGTAATGTTATCAATGTCGATGCTTATAAATCCCGAGGGTGCTATAAGGCTCTTTACTTCCCTCAGGGCGAACGTTCCGCCCGGGGTGATATAATCCAACCGCTTTGCTTTTTGAAGCTTATAATCTTTCTCTGATAGCGTCCTTAGTGTTTCGGTTGCCGCTTTGTAATAATCACCTTTCAGAACATTATACAAATCAGTAATCGTAATGTCCTGATATGGTTTCACGTTCGATATGGGCTTTTTGAAGAAACTAAATTTCATTGTATTGTTGGTATCAATTCCTTTTTTTGCTTCGTTCATTTAAATCTCTTTTTCGATGGTTTAATAGTTCCGATGGTTTAATGTTTTTCATGCTTTCTAATTTCGCTAATTTCGATGGTTTAATAGTTTACCCCCCTATACATAGGGTGGGGTTAAACCATCACTTTTACATTAGTTTAACCCATCGTTAAACCATCGTTAAACCATTAAACCATCACTTTGTAAAGTATCTCACTTTTGCGTGTTGAATCATTTTTTACAATCCATCCCGCCCGGTTAAATTCCGCTAATAATGTTTTTGCTTTATTAAGTCCTACTTCAAAATTTATTTTAATTCCCTCTGCTAATTGTGCATAGGTTAATTGACCCCCTCCATCTTCAAAGACAAATGCTAAACGGTTCTTCCTTTCTAATTCTGGTAAGACTTTACCGCTAGTCGGTATCCCTACAATTTGCGGCAGTCCTGATTCATCGTGCCGAAAGGCGAACGGTTCAAAAGGAATGTCCCGGCTCGATTCACATTTCACGAGTGTGCAATCCGCTTTCTCATCCCTTTCCAGTTCGATCGTGATTTCACATTTGTTTAACAGTTCTGATCCTATGTGACCGCGCGCGTTATTATCTGTTTTGTTTTGGTGTAGGACGTTGACGATATGCACACCATGAGTTAAAGTGATCCGCTCCAACCATGTTATTAATTCTGTGGCCTGATCGGGATCATTAATGTTTGAAATCAGATCCCGGATTCCATCAATGAATACTACTTTCGGTTTTGTTTCCTTTATAGCCTCCTCAATGATTTCCTTTCGTTCTGTGTGACTCTTTCCCCTGAGGTATAGTATTGTGACCTTAAAGCCAGTCATTCGGTATATCCTATCCATGACCTTCCAGACGTGCCGCGTGCCTTGCTCAGTATCAAAGATTAATATTTCGCTCAAATCAGATTTAGGATTAATCCTGAGGTATAGGGTTAACCACAATACAAGGAATAAACTTTTCCGGCTCTTCTTCTTACCAATAACTAAAGAGTGATTCCCTGAGGTTGCAATGGGTGCTTCACCGATTTTATTAAGTGGTATCTCTTCCGGTGGCTCTTTACTTATAACAAAGTCACGCCATTTCATTACAGTACCTTCCTGAGTGCTGGAAGTATTGGCCGCTTTAATTGGAACGTCCGTCCTGTGGACTTTACTAAAAGGAGTGATTGAAAGAAAGTCGGTGCAATGCCTGAAAAAAGAAACCTGATTTCGCTGGCCGTTGTGATTCTTTACACATTCCGAAAACTTATCATTACAAACGTTGAAATCATATTTCGATGAAGTAGAACTGATTCTATGAAACGGATCCCGGCCGTCTTCACCTAGTGAAGCAAATTCAAAAGCGCGTAATGTCCATTCGCTATAGTCTTCAGGAACGTACCCTTTTAATATGGCTTCGCTTGTGTAGTAATCAATCTTTTCTATTAGATTTGTGTGGTTATTCATGTCTGTGGAAAGAGTTGGACTACTGCTAAGAATTAAGAACCCTTTCAAGAACCTTGGAGGGGTTCATTTTTTGAAAAGATTCTCACGAATATGCCTGAATGGCATCGGGGTTAAGACCAGTTTTTTGCCTGATCTTCGGTTTAATAGTAACAAGAGTAGTAACGAAATAGCCAAAATAGCTTTAAAAGCCTGATTTAGCGGACACATTACTCTCCGAAATTCAGACCGGATATAATAGCTGATTGGTGTCGATAAAAATCCTTTTTCCGATTCGCGCGATTTTCAGCTTACCCTCCTTTTCAGCGCGCCATAGAGTAACCCTGCTAATCTTGTTTACCTTACAAAATTCAGATACAGAAAGTATATGACCTTTGTTTTGTTTTTGGATTTCAGCTGTAACTATTTGTCTAATCGTTTCCTCAATACTCATAAAATCTTGCTTTGGTTGCCACAAGTTTCACTATAAAAAAGAAGCGGTTAAAATATTGCTGTCCCTAAGAAATGTTAAAAGTGTCCCTATTTTTATAACACTAACTAAAACGCTTATTATACCTCTGGATTCTTTTTTTCCATGTTTCAAAGGAGTTGCCTTCGGGGTCTCTTAGTTGAAGTATTTGCGCTTGTATTGATGGCCTATTTTTGTATTCGCTTTGAACTCTCTCAATTCGCTCATCAATCCCTCCACGCTCTTTTAGAATAGCTCTGTAGGCGAAATATCTAATTTCATTTCTAAATCTAAGGTGAAGATATTTTTTACTTACTAGGGGGTTATTTACAAAAACATCGAAAGCAATCAAACTGTCAATTTCTCCAAGTGTGATTTCGTGTACTGTGAATTGTTTATCCACAACTTTTATTATTTTTTCATTCTTTCTTAAACCTCCAAACTCATTAAGTGGTGTTCCAAAATTCATACTTAGAATTTCTCCAATAACTGCTTTTTTTGTCAATCGCTTATTTAGAATGTCTTTGTTATAGTGTTCAACTTCTTTCTGAATCAATTCTCTAAAAAGCAATGTTCTTTGCTCATAGATTTCTAATTGGGCGGGGGTTAAATGCTTTAAATCGAAACTCATGCTACTTTACAATTATGTTTAGGCATTGTTCGCCACTCAATGTTTTTTTGATAAGCAATTCTTTAGCAATCATTTCAACCTTATCCCAATGTGTAAGTAATAGGGCTTTACATTGGTGCTTATAATCATCGGCATCTTCGCCCATACTAAATAGATGGTCTAATATTGCCTCGCAGTCTCCTGAATGAACATACCCAAAGCCATTATATCCAAAGCCATCTGGATTATGTTCACCAAATTTTATTTCTTCGGATACTATCCCGGCAAAGAGTCCTAAAATTTCGTTTTGTGTTTCTACATAGGTGTAAGGCTCATTGTAGGTTTTGTATTTAACACGACCAAGCGAGCCTTCATGCGGAATTATGGTAACAAAATCTACATTTCCAATCTCTCCAAAAACATAAGAAGCTACAAGGTGTCCGGCTTCATGATAGGCGGTTTCTTCAAGGGTGCTTGTCATAATTTAATGGTTTTGTTTATTTGTTTGTTTACTTGTATTATTCCTCTTGTTAATCTGATTTGCATTCTTTTCTGCTCTTCCATTTCCGGGGATAAGGCAGCAATTTGGATATGCAGTAAACGGGCTATGTATCCCTTTGTTAGATTATCGCGGTAGGTCTTCTCCCTTGCCTTAATCTTATCAATGTTGGCCGCATAGTAAGCCTGATTATAAATCTTACTTTCTTGAACTGTTCTTTTAAGTGTGCTTCTCATGCTACTTTCATTAAAGCAAGCTCTTTATACGTTTCTTGAATTGTTTCAATCGATTTGCGAACACGCGCAACCCGATGGCTATGTTCTTGCGATCCTGCATAAAGATCGGTTAACGATTTAAAAGAGTGTCCTAGCTCATCCCTGGCGATCTCACCGCCCAGACCTAAATCATTGAGCAATCGGGCGTAAAACCTTCTGCCTGAGTGGAAAGCAATTTCTTCATACTTTGGCTTTACAACGTCTTTGAACGCATAGCCAACCGCTTGAATCCTTGTTACCTTTTGCGTCAATCCTGAGCGCTTTAAAATCGGTTTAAGTGATGATGATAACGCCTGTCGGGTATAGCCAACCCCATGAAGAAACTTTTTGAATAGTTTTTCATTGCGCCCATGGATTGTAACTAGGACGGGTAATTTTGTTTTGTTTTGAATTCGCTCATAATAGAATTCGTGTAGCTCGCCCCTATCTAAGGTTAAAATATCATCTATTCGCAATCCTGAAAAGCAAGCAAGTAAAAAAACATCTTTGGCAATTTGTTCTAAATTGGTGTTCGCTTCTGTATCAATTACCTTTTCTACTTCCTGCCATGTCAGGCGCGGTTTAAATGCGTTGACAGTTGTATAAGGCATCTCATAATTTTTTAAATCCGGTATATCAAGATTTGCGTGTTCGCAAACATTAATAAGACTTCGCAGTCTTTTGTATTGGCTATTATTTGCGACTCCCTGCTTAGTTAACCATTCAAAAAAAACTTTAATTATTGGTTTGGTAAGCTTGTCAAAAGTCAATGTTTTTTTATGATCCGTTAAGTTAGTTTTTAGCGTATGAACTGCCTTCTTCTGGCCTTCAGAATAAGCGGCCTTTAAATAATCCTCACACCACGCAACTATATTCAAATCGCTTGGCTTCTGGACATCCTTTCGATGGGTGAGCAAATCATTAAGGTTTGGTTGAAATCCCTCCCTCAACAAAGCGGTATAAGTTACCTGCAAAATCGTTTCAAGTTCCATCAGCTTTGCAGGTTTGTTCTTAGGCACTTTTTTTTTATGATTCCATTGATCGGTTAACAGCTTCACGCCCGTGAAATGTGAAATCTGTTTATCGCTGTTTTGTTTGGATCGAATGTAAATAGGTATCAATCCGCTCGCGTCTTTTCTCGCCTTCCAAAAAAAATAAGTGATTTTAAATTCTGTTTTCATCTCCGCATATTTAGTGTTACTACTTTTGTTACTACTTTCTGAAACAAAGATAAACATAAAGTAACCTAAAAAGCTATTTTTGAGGGTTTCCGTATCGGTAGAATGCACTAAATTCCAACTGTCGGACACCACTCTCTCCGCAAAAATTCTTTTTAACCAATTTCCCCGGCTAGGGGCGAGCTAATCAATTTAGCACACCGCGCAACATCAAACTCGCCCAGAAGCACCATTAGCTTAGTGACTGCCGCCTCTATTGTCATATCTCCACCACTAATTACTCCAATCTCTGTAAGGTATTTGCTGGTTTCGTATTTACCCTGAACCACCATTCCACCCGGGCATTGTGAAATATTAAGAATCAAAATGCCTTGGCTGGTCGCTTCCTTCAAACTTGCAATAAACCAATCGGCAGAAGGTGCATTACCTGAACCGTACGTTTCTAAAATGAGGGCTTTCAAATCAGGCGTTTGCAGGATGGCATCAACCACATGCTTATTAATACCTGGAAATAGTTTCAAAACGGAAATGTTTGAATCGAACCGGGTTAATAATTCAATCTTCTGCTTTGTCGGTTTACGAATTGCCGGATAATTGTAGTCTATTTTCACTCCGGCTTTGGCCAGGCTTGGGTAATTCTCAGACTTAAACGCATCGAAGTGCATACTTTCAACTTTCTTCGATCGGTTTCCCCGCAACAATTCATAATCGAAGTAAATACACACTTCAGGAACAATAGGCTCGCCATTCGCTTTTGCGGAAGCAATCTCTAAAGCAGTAATCAAATTTTCACGTGCATCGGAACGTGGTTCCCTTATTGGCAATTGTGCACCCGTAAAAATAACCGGCTTTGCCATACCCGGCAGCATAAAACTAATAGCCGATGCTGTGAAAGCCATTGTATCGGTGCCATGCAATACAACAAAGCCATCTTGATCGGGATAGTTTTCAAAAATTATTTCTCCGATTGTCTTCCAATGCTCGGGTTGAATGTTGGACGAATCCACAGGTTGATCAAATGAGATGACAGAAATATCAAGAAACAAATTTCGCAGTACCGGCAGTTGCTCTAATATCAATGAGAAGTCAAATGGAATTAAAACTCCGGCAGCATCATACGTCATCCCCAATGTACCTCCGGTATAAATAATCATTACCCGCGACTTCGCTTTGGCAGGCAATGCAGTGTTAATATTTATTCTTCTATAACTCATAATGAATTAAACAACCGCAATGCGTTTGATGTTGTAATGCTACTCAACTCTTCAACTGTTACCTTTTTTAAATCAGCAACCTTGTGCGCAATTAAAGGAATATACGCAGGTGAGTTTCGCTTTCCGCGATGCGGAACTGGCGCCAGATATGGACTATCTGTTTCTAATACCAGGTTATCTAATTCCAGATCAGGAATAACTTTATCAAGTCCGCCATTCTTAAAAGTAGCCACTCCGCCTATGCCCAAATAAAAACCCATGTTGGTAATTTTTTTTGCTTGTTCAAAAGTACCCGAAAAACAATGAAAGACACCTTTCAACTTTCCATCCAGCAAAGGAGTTAACAACTCAATTGTTTCATCAATGGATTCGCGACAATGAATAACTATGGGTAACTGATATTTTTTTGCCCAGCCAACCTGAATTCGAAAAGCTTCCTGCTGTTGTTCCCAAAAAGTTTTGTCCCAATGCAAATCGGTACCTATTTCGCCAACAGCAGCGAACTTTCTTTTTGATAGCCACTCCTCCACCCGGTACAATTCTTTTTCAAAATCTTTTTTTACTGAACAAGGATGTAAGCCCATCATGGAAATGCATTGAGCGGGATATCTATGTTCTACTTCTAACATGGAATCAATGGATGTATGGTCAATGTTAGGCATATAGATTTTGCCTACACCATCATCCGAGCACTTACTCAATATATCCTGACGGTCGACCGCAAACTCATCTGCATAGATGTGAGCATGGGTATCAATCCAATTCGTTGCTTTCAATTCCTTCTCTCTATTAAAAACCATTCTTCCATGACCTCATCCCCTGCCCCTCTACCTGAGGAGAGGGGTGACTGTATCTAGGGCATCTCTAAAAACCCTTGCTCTCATTACCTAAACCCCTGCCCCTTCTACAAAGAGAAGGGTAAGCGGAGTTTTTAGTGATGCCCTCTATTGATTTAGCTGCTTTGATAAAATTCATTTTACTGTTTTTTAACCCGCTTAAAGCTTCCTCTAAGCCAAACGATAATCTTAGTTTAAGAAACACCTATAAATTCATTTAATGCAATCGGCAGCAAGTTACTCGGAACGTTATTGCTGGCAAAACCTTTGTATTGTTTCACCTTTTCTAATGCTGTTGAAAGCTCAAACTTAGTTTGAGATACAGAAAGTGCAACCTTACTTTTATCTAATTCATTGGCTAGATACTCTTGCTCAGTTTGACCCGGAGTAGGTACAAAAATTACCTGTTTCTTTTCCAAAGCAGCTAAATCCATAATTGTACTGTAACCGCTGCGCGACACAACAACACCAGCCTGCTCAATAAGTCGATTTAATTTATCTGTGCTTAAATGATTTATGAATGTAACCTGATCATCAGGTCTGGTTGCACCATCAGGAATACCTCTTACAATCACACATCCATTTTCCTGCTTTTTCATTCCTTCAACCAAAAGATTCTCAAAAATAGTACGCTGTGGTTCGGGACCCGATACAATACCTAATATCATATCTTGAGCAATTTCAATCTCTTGTTTTTGAAATCTTGATAGCATTCCAATAAAACGAACGTTTGAATTATCCGTATCTGTTAACTTTCCTGTGATTCTGTTTGCACGAAAATCTGGAACCCAACAAAAAGTAAATTTATTGATTGAGCGATGATTGAAATAATTAAGAATACTCTGAAATAATTTAAGCAAACCTGTTAGTTGAATATTTAGCTGATGGGTAATCAGCACGGAAGGCACGTGGTTTAACCAACATCCATAGCGATTATCCGAAATCACACCATCAAATTTGTATTTTGATTGTAGTTGCTCAACTTGTTGATGCTCTCTTTGGATTGTTCTTAAAAATTTAGGAAGTTGCCAAAGTATATTAAGCATAAATAGCCCCGAACTGGAATACTTGACATCATACGATTCAAGTTCATGACAATCAAGATTCGGGTATTCTTGCTTTAATAACTCAAGTGATTGTCCATTTCCGGCAATTGAGACTTTATGCCCATTCTTAAGTAAGGCATTGATCACCACCATGCTTCTTGTTGCATGACCAAGACCCCAATCTAACGCAGCAACTAAAAAATGTTTTGGCTTGGTCATTTCACAAATGTATAAGAACCTTAGCCAGTACTCAAAGTGCAGAAAAGATATACCCTTCTTTCGAGAAATGTTCGAGATACTTGGGCAGTGCGTAGGTAAGATTTCTTTCAGCTTTAACGCTATCATGAAAAACGACAATGGAACCCGGTCGCGTTGCCTTGATAGATCCGCTCAAACATTTTTCTTTGCTCATCGATTGAGAGTAATCCTGCGTAAGCACATCCCACATAATAATTCGATAGTTCGGTTTTAAAGAGTTAATTTGATCTAACGTGATTCTTCCATAGGGGGGGCGAAAGAGTCGATAGTCTTTAGTCGGTAGTCCATAGTCAATGGTCAACGGTCGACTGTCGACTGTCGACTGACAACTATTGACTATCGGCATCTGGTCGTTGCACAATTCAATATTTGAGAGATAGTCCTTCGTAGAAAAATTCCAACCCTTTACATGATTGAAGGTGTGATTGCCTATGCTGTGACCTGCCTGAATAATTTTTTCAAAGACCTGCGGATGCTTCCTCACATTATCCCCTATACAAAAGAAAGTTGCTTTAGCATTATACTCCTGCAGCGTCCTCAGCACGAACTCTGTGGGGCCTGCTATCGGGCCGTCATCAAACGTGAGAAAGATTTCATTTTTTATAGTGCTGACGCGCCATTCTAATTGGGTGAAGAGTGTTGGAAGGATGGCGGGTGTCCGGAAGAACATTTAAACGAGGTTAGAGATTAGAGGTTAGATATTAGAGGTTAGATATTAGATATTAGAGGTTAGAGAGAAACGTCAACCCTCGAATCTCGATCATCAAACCTCGGGTTTCGAACTACTCCACGCGGCACGTAAGCATGGTAATATCATCGCGATAACCATTACTGCCTTTAAACCCGTCCAGACCAACAATAATATCCTGATGAATTGTTTTAATATCTTTCGCACTGTTCTTTTTGAAGTACTCAAGCAGAGAATCAAGTCCATACTCCTCCCCGGCTTCGTTGATTGTTTCTGTAAGTCCGTCCGTATAGGCAAACAATGTAAAGTCATCGAGGTCGGTAATGAAACCTTCATTAATGAACGGTAACGGGTTCATTGCGCCAAGCACGGTTGATCCTTCTTCCAATAATCGGATTCCATGTTTCTTATCCATCAAGATTGGCGGATTATGCCCGGCATTCACGTAAACCATTGTCTTGAGACTCAAATCATAGATCGCACCAAAAAACGTTATAAATTTTTCGCCTTTCGTATTCTCCATTACTTGAAAATTAAGCGCTTCCACAATCTCCTTTAAGTTGGGTGTTTGCCTTAAAAGTGTGCGGAGTGAAGCTTGAAAATTTGACATCATAAGCGCAGCCGGAATTCCCTTGCCACTTACATCTGCTACACAGATTAAAAACTGATTCTTGTTTATTGGAATGTAATCGTAATAATCACCGCCAACCAAATCATGAGGTAGATAACTCGCTTCCATTTTTAGCCGCTCGGTGTAGGGTAACCTTTCAGGAAAGAGGAATTGTTGCACATCACTGGCAATCTCAAGCTCTTTTCTAAAGGCTTCCTGCTCTAATTGTTTTCGAGCAAGTTTCTTATTTTCAATAGCAACTACAATTATGTTACTAAGTGCCTGAATGAATTTGATGCTTTCATCCCGATCGTGATCAGTATTTTCAGTTAAGCCACCAACAAAAATCAAAGCCAGCGTTTCGGTCTTATGCGATACCGGGATTACTAAGTCGAACTCATGAAAAATACAATCTTCAAACTCATCCATGCGATGGATATTTTTGATGAGCTTAAAACGATCATCCAATTTTGATTTCTGGAAATTGTTTTTAGTGCCAAAGTTGACTTTGCAATTCCAGACATTATCGAAAACAAACAAGGCCAATTTCTTGATATTCAAATTGGAGCGCAGTGTAAAATTGAAAATCTTATACAAAGACGCTTCGGGCAAATTATTATTGATCGACTGAGTGATCTCTAATAAAGAGTTGAGTTCTAACTCTTTCCGCTCTATCTGTTTTTTTAATTCTACTTCAACCATAGCAATGAAGGTAAATTTAAGAATAAATGCTCAAGACCTGCTACATTAACAAACTCTTAGCGAGAAAAGGATGCAGTTCTGTTTTTCCAGCTATAGGACTTTATCTGAGAGAGTAAACCAATAACAATTGCATAGACTGGATAAAGTAATTGCAACGTAAAGAAAGCTAATAGATTGAATCTTTGTCTAAGGTATCTGCTTACTAACCAAAGGAATATAAACTCCAATCCTATTTTTAAAGCTATAATTGGAAAAATCCCGATTGAACTCGGATTAAAAATCAAATAACCGATGCTAAACAACCAACTCACTTGAACAATCAAAACAAACAAGGCGACAAACTTTGCAAAAGTTGAATCATTGGCTTTCCACTTTCCGGCCCACCGCAGTCGTTGCTGACTAAAATCCTGCATAGAGTTTTGGGGAGTGGTTTCCACAACGCAACCTGAGCTTGCGGCAAATCGAACACTGTTTGGGAATCGCTCAATAATTTTTCGCATCAGAAACTCATCATCCCCGGAAGGGATTTGAAAATTACCTTCATACCCTCCTACTTTGAAAAATGCTTCTTTACGAAAAGCAAGACTTGCTCCATTGCACATTACTGGTTTATTCCAACCCAGCATTGCAATGCCTGAACCCATAACACTGCTAAACTCCAGCGCTTGAATCTCAGAAAAAAAAGTCTTGTTCGTTGAGATTTTTACAGCACCAATTACCATGTGTGTCTTTTGTTTGAATGGTTTGCTCATGCTGAAAATCCAATCAACTGGCAATGTGCAATCCGCATCGGTTGTCAAAATAATCTCACCTTTCGCAGCTTCAACCCCAGTGGTTATTGCTTTCTTCTTGCCTTCGCCAAATGAGTTCTTTTTAATTATTGACAAGTCAGGATATCGATCAATCAATTTTAGTATTTCAACTTCAGTTAAGTCCGTTGAGTGATCATTCACCAGAATTATTTCAAATTTATTTTTTGGATAGGTCTGCTTGGAAAGTGATTTAATCAGTAAAGAAATTGCCGTCTCTTCATTTCGAGCGGCAACAATCACCGAAACAAAATCCTGCCAAGGTTCACCTTGCTTGATACTTAAAGCTTTTTGCCAGCCAACAATAAGTATGATCAGAAAAATAAAATAAGCACTAAAGATTGTAATTAGATAAATCAGCATTGCATGTTTCTCTGTAAGTTTGGGTTGTGAGCAAAGTTGAGAAAAAAGTAGTGAAGGAAAAGATAATTCTTGGCTTAGACCCCGGAACCAATATTATGGGCTATGGAGTGATTCACGTGCAATTGAGTAAGGTGAACCTTCTTCAATTTGGAGTTATACAAATGGGCAAAACAGGTGCTCATGAACTTAAACTTAAAAAAATATTTGATCGGGTACTTGCGTTGGTCGATGAGTTTCACCCGGATGAGGTAGCGCTTGAAGCTCCTTTCTTTGGGAAGAATGTACAGTCCATGTTGAAGCTCGGGCGGGCGCAAGGCGTTGCCATGTCTGCAGCGTTGTTTCGGGAAGTGCCTATTACAGAATATGCGCCAAAAAAAGTAAAGCAATCCGTTACCGGGAATGGCAATGCAAGCAAAGAACAAGTTGCTAAAATGCTGATGCAGATTTTCAGCATCAAAGAAATGCCAAAATTATTAGATGCCTCCGATGCGCTTGCCGTAGCGCTATGCCATCATTATCAAAACGGGTCAACAAAACCTAAGAGCAAATCGTGGGATAGTTTTTTAAAGGATAATCCGGAGCGGTTGAAGTAACTAGTTTAATCCAAACCATTTTTTCCAAACCGGACGATTGATTTGGTTGCGGGTTATTACAACCAACTCCCAGGCTGCTTCGGCTTGACGCTTTGACGCAGTTGCAACAACCATCGCTGCTTCGGCCAATTTTCGAACCTCTAAAACTTCATCCCTCACTGCCTTAGTCAGCCCCTTCGTTTCACGGATTTCTTCACTCAACAGATCAAGTAATTTTTCACCCATAGTTAAAAATAGAATAAAATTTTTAGTGAAACAATTATCAACTAGTCAACTTATAAGGGCATAAAATCCTTTTCTTTGCGGAGATTATAAACTATTCCCGTATTTGATCTTCTTAAATAAAAACAATGTCAGCTGATACCTATAGGGAGTCCCCCTCCAAAGAAAGACGATACAAAAAAACTTGGGCGTTTATTAAGCCTTCCCTTCGCCCCGGCACTGCCATTCTCGACATTGGCACTAAAAATCCCTTTGCCGATCTTTTAGTGGAAAAGGGTTTCAACGTTGAAAATACGCGAGGCGAAGATCTTGATGAAAAGCCCGAATCACTAGCAGCCTACACATCGGATGTTACTACTGCGTTCGAAATACTTGAGCATTTGCTTAATCCGTTAGGAGTGTTAAAGTCAATTAAATCGGAGCGTTTATTCGCGAGTGTTCCTCTTAGCCTTTGGTTTGCCAAAGCCTATAGAAATAAAAACGACCGCTGGGATCAACATTTTCATGAGTTTGAAGACTGGCAATTTGATTGGCTTCTTGAAAAAGGTGGCTGGGAAATTGTGCGGAGTGAAAAATGGACGAGCCCAACAAAGATTAACGGTATTCGGCCAATACTTAGGTTGATTACTCCGCGCTACTATATAGTGGAGGCACGAAGAAAGAAATGAAAAAAATATTAATTCTTGCTTATAGTGATTTAAGGCATGATGCCAGAGTAGCAAGACAGGTTGACTTTTTATCAGAAGGCAATCAATTAACCATTGCTTGTTTTAATTCACCCCAAGAGTGGACTCATGAGGTTTTCCATATTAAAAGAATTAGGCCCACTATTCTTGAAAAAGCAATAAGCTCAATGTTCTTATTGACTGGTCAATTTGAATCTGCCTATAGAGTATTATATGATTTCCCTAAATTAAGGAGTCAAATAAAAGACCGCACGTTTGATCTTATTATTGCCAATGACATTGAAAGTTTACCGCTTGCTTTCAAAATAAAGACAATAGAAAAAATTCTTTTCGATGCGCATGAATATGCACCCCGCCATTTCGAGGACAAATTAGTTTGGAGAATATTCTTCCAGCGTTTCAATAAATACCTTTGCAAAAAATATCTACCTCAGGTAGATGAAATGACAACTGTTGGCGAAGGACTTGCTAAGGAATACGCTAAGCATTATCCGGTAAAACCTATTGTTCTTACAAACGCAAACTATTATTATCAAAATACTCCAACTCAAGTTGATCCCAATAAGATAAGATTGATTCATCATGGTGCAGCTAATCCCTCGCGCCAATTGGAAATCATGATTGAAATGATGAGTCATCTGGATGATCACTTTAGGTTAGACATGATGTTGCTGACTCCAACCATCGCAAATAAAAAAACACGCGACTATTTAACATCTCTAAAAGATTTGATAGCTGGAAAATCAAACATTAACATCATTCCACCGGTTAAAAGCAATGAGGTTGTTCAGTATATTCGTGATTATGATATTGGCATTTTCCTTCTTCCGCCAATAAATTTTAACTATGCCAATACTCTTCCCAATAAGTTTTTTGATTTTGTGCAAGCAAGGCTTTGCATAGCCATTGGACCAACACCCGAAATGTTAGCCTTGGTCAATACATATGATCTTGGGATTGTCTCACAAGATTTTACTGCAATCTCTCTCGCAAAAAAGATAAATGTATTAACCGATTCAGATATAGTTAGATTTAAGGAACAATCTAATAGAGCCGCTATGGCGTTATCAGCAGAACAGAATAAAATTATTCTAAATAATATTGTGTCAAAACTCCTAGACGAGTAAAATGGGCATAGTGATCCGCCAAAGTATCTATTCAACTATTATCTCCTATGTAGGCGTGGTGATTGGCTACATCAATTTACTTTACTTATATCCAAAGTTTCTTTCGCTTGAGCAAGTTGGATTATTCCGAACCATTCAAGATGCAGCAATTTTATTTTCGCCTTTTGCTCAGTTTGGATTGACTCAAAGCATTTTTCGTTTCTACCCTCAGCTTGTCAAAGATAAAAAGTCATCGCACGCCTTTATAAGTTTGATGGGATTAATGGCATTGATGGGCTTTGCTGTCTTCTTTATTGTATTTAAGATTTTTGAAACTCCACTACTCTCCTACTTTCAGGATAATGCAAAAGAAATAATTCAATATACCACGCTGGTTCTCTGGTTAACGCTCATACTCGTGATGGTTGCTGTTTTGGAAGCCTACTCACGCTCCGTGTTAAGAACTGTAATCCCAAATCTGTTGCGTGAGGTTATGGCGCGACTATTTCTTTCGGTTTTGGTGTTACTGTATTTCCTGGGGTTTATCACATTCAACCAATTTATTATTGGCTCAGTAGTCAGCTACCTGCTTTGGTTGCTGGTGCTGCTTTTCTATCTCTATCAACAAGGTGAAGTCTCATTTAAAATGAACTTCACTATTTTAGATAAAACTAAATTTCCAGAATTAATCAAATACAGTCTGTTGAGCTTTGCTGGCATGGCTGGCCTAATTTTGATTGGCAAAATCGATAGCTTAATGGTTTCTGCATTGCTTGGGTTAAGCGCTAACGCTATTTACACAACAGCATTTTATATGGCCGCAGTTATTGAAATTCCAAAGCGTGCCTTAAGCCAGATTACTATGCCGTTAATTTCGAGGGCCTTTGAAAAAAATGATTTGAAAGAGGTTGCGGAACTTTACAGAAAGACTTCCATCAATCAGTTTATTATAGGCTCATTTATTTTAATTGGCGTTTGGATAAATTTAGATAGCTTGTTCTTGCTGATGCCAAATGGAGCTAAGTATGAAGCTGGGAAATGGGTGGTAGTTATTGTGGGCATCGGAAAGTTGACTGACATGCTTTTCGGGCCAAGCAGTGAGATTATTGTGTTATCTAAATATTACAAATTCAACATCATCTTGATCTTACTACTTGCTGCCATAGTAATTATCTCAAACAATCTATTAATACCAAAGTATGGCATTGAAGGAGCGGCCTTGGGAAGTGCCTTTGCTCTGATCACGTTCAACGTTGCTAAATATATTTTTATATATGTGAAGTATAAGATTCAGCCCTTTGAAAAAACTACGCTCAAGGTGTTGATCATTGCAGCAATAACTTTTGGAGTTAATCAGTTTTCTTTCAATATCGACTTTGTTGTTCTTGAAATTTTATTGCGCTCAATTTTTACTACGATGGTCTTCGGAGGCCTGGTACTGCTCAGCAAGGTTTCCCCCGAAGCAAACGAGTTATTTTTTAAAGTCTTAAAAAAATTATTAAATAAATCCTGATTTCAGAAGTATATTCGCTTGCGTTCTACCAGCAAACTTATTACTAGGATCAATAAAATAAATAGTGCGCTGCCAACAGGTAGTATCAACTGTTTAAAAAAATGCAGAATGGCTTTCATAATAGTCGGGGCTAAAACGAAGGCAAATTACCAAGACTTAACCTTTTGAAATGTGGCTTTATACTATAATCCTCACATCAACTTTTCTACCTCAAAAGGAGTAGGCATTTTTTTAAACAGTTGATAATTAATGTATTATTAAAAACTCATTCTACCTTTTTTTTAAAATCACGCGCTCAAAGCCAAACCTGAGATTAAGACGATTGGCATAAGGACTTCTCTTATCAGGATTATAAAGGCTATAAAGAACTTGTACGTTACCCGCCATTTAGGAGAAAGGTTAAACACATTTTTTATTCCAGCAAAACTACTCCATACCCACTCGCGCCTGCGCGTTTCATTTTTGTAAGCTTGTTGGGGTGTTAGTACTAATGCATTCATCCACTCAGTTTCAGCCTTTAACGTAAGATTTAAATATGATTACTACTAATTTCATCTATTCCTGATTATTTACTTTTATCTTCCTCCTTAGAATTTTTTAATTCATCTGTTGACTTTAATCTGAGCTTAACTAACAATTCAGTTAAGCCTGCTGCTTTCTCGAACACCCTGGTTAGTGTCTCCACGAACCAAACCCAATTCTTATTCAAAACTCATCCCTCAAATCTTTTATAAAGGGCATCTCTAAAAACTCCGCTTACCCTTCTCTTCTGGAGAAGGGGCAGGGGTTGAGGTAATGAAAGCAAGGGTTTTTAGAGATGCCCTAAAATCAAAATCCTTGATTCCTAATTCGTAAAACCTTGCCGTGGAATATTTATAACCACAACTATCTTTTGCCAATTGCCAATGCCCGGCCATTGGGTTAGCATGTATGTAATCTAACTTCTGATTACCAATGAACCAATAACCAAATCTTTATACACCACTTTTGCAAGCAGGCGCTGCCACTTATTTATGGTGGCTGTCCAAAAGTATATCTCACCTTTCTCAATGTATGACTTCCGCTTATACTCGAATATACTCGTTTCCATTTTTCAAATTCATTTTAACTAATCTGTGGTTCGTGCGGACACGAACCATGGCGGAGGAGTACTTACGCATTTGCTTATGGCCTGACTGGATGCTACTAAGCTGGTGCTTAGGCGATAAATTAATTTTAAAACTCTAACCAAAAAGGCTTGCAGGCAAAAAAATTAAAACTAAAGTTAACAGTCTGATAATGCCGTGTTATTTTAACTCAAAATCCATCAATACTAGGAAGTGGTAAAAAGCAGCTAAGGATGGAAAGTAAATGATTTCAGTTATCCCTATTTTACTTGGTCAAAGCATTAGGCTTGCATAAATGACTAAGTAATTTTTATCCTGGTAAGGTAGATAGAGGAACAATGCGGTAGTGGATATTAAGGATTAATCAATTGAAATGATATTATGTTTTGATTGCATATTTAATAAGCTCTGCTGTATTCTTTAGGCCGAGTTTGTCCAAAATATGCGTCTTAGGTGTCTCCGCAGTTTTACACTTGCATTTGATATTCCATCCATACGTTCCAAGATTGAAACTATTCAATCTTGCGCTAACCGATGATCGTGTACCAGTAATATTTTGATTTTGTTTTTTCATTGGTTGCTGGGAAACAAGGAAGCGCCCGCTTAATAACAAGGTTCCGTTGGCGGCTTTAAATAGTTGTAACCCTTCACCTCCATCTTTAGCCCAGCTTACACAGCTGCCGTTCTTAGAGCAACCACCACTTACAAACATGAGTTGGTAAAAAATAATCTACCAACTCATGGGCGTTTATAAAAATTGTTTAAAGGTGGCTAAGCACAAGTAAGCATGCAAGTCCAGTGCCAAGAACAAGTATTCCTGAGAGGTATAAGATCAAATACAGTCTTCTATTCCGAAGAACACGTAAACTGTTTATTTTAATAAGTTCTTCCATTGAATTTTTTATTTTTTAGTTATATGCTGAATAGATATGAAAGTCAATTTTATGTTGAGAAAAGTTTTATAGTGCGGCAAGAGTGGAACCATCATTTTTTACTGGAACTATTTTATTATTCGGTAGTTTAAATAGTTCGTCTATTGAAATTTTATATAGGTCCACATTGTGGATATTAATTTGTTTTGAAAATACGGCATACTTTTCACAATAGGAGATACTAAAAAACTCGTCATCCATTGCACCATTCACTGCAGGGCCAAGATTTTTAGGTGTACTCCAGTTAGTCCAACTTTCGTCAAGCCTTTCAGTTACGTAAATGTCATAGCCTCCATATCCATTATGACCTTTTGAAGCAAAATAGAAGGTCTTCATATCATTAGCGAGAAATGGCGAAGACTCTTCAAATTCTGTGTTGATTACACTGCCCATATTTACAGGCTTGGTGGCAGTTATTCCGTCCCACATACTAATGTAAAGATCTCTTTCGCCTTGTGAGTCGACTCGCTGTATTGAAGAAATGATAACACCGCTTTTGAGTGATACATAATAATTAGCATGACTGGAGATGTTGTAGTCATCTTTGATGGAGATAGGAGAAGGAAAGGACCAATGTCCATTGATATTAACGGCATATGACAGACCAGCCCGCATTTTTCCCTTTTTGAGATATTGGTTGCCTAGAATAATTGTATCGCCTGTTTGACTGACACTGTTCACATAATTGGGCCCGGCATTATTGAGTTCACCTACTAAGCGAATAGGTTCTGACCATGCATTGGATTTAATGTTAAATTCTGAATACCAGATATCCTCCTGATCATTTTCTCCTGCTGTATTTAGCGGAGAGTTAAGTCGGCTAAAAAAGAGCTTCTTTCCACAAGGGGCAAGCGTAGGTTTAGTTTCCTGGTAAGGACTGTTGATGTTAGCGTGAACCCCTTCAGCTCTGGCCTCCGTATTTACATTTTCGGCAAGCTGTATTTCGCTGCCCGCATTTTTTACATTATTTAAATGCGATTGAGCAAAAGAATTATATATTCCTAAGAAAAGGAATAAAAGCATGAGCAATACCGCATTTACTAAGCGTATTAAAACTCTGGTCTTGACTATCATATTGTTGTTGTTTAGTTGTGAATGATGAGTCAAATGTCCACCGATCTAATCTGGTTTCCGTCAGGGATTTCCTGATTTATAAAAAATCAGGGAAGTGGTAAAAAACAGCTAACGATGGAATGTGAAATGATTTCGCTGAGCCTATTACTTGGTTAGAGCATTAGGTTAGCGTAAATGACAAAGTAATTTTATCCTGATAAGGTAGCCAGGGGAGCCCTGCTACAGTGGAAATTAAAGTTTAGTCAATCGAAATAATGTTGTGTTTGATTGCATATTTAATGAGCTCTGCTGTATTCTTCAGGCCGAGTTTGTCCAATATATGCATCTTATGTGTTTCTACGGTTTTTACGCTGATAAATAAGCGCTCGCCAATATCTTTATTGCCGATGCCTTGCGCAACAAGTTCAAGTACTTCGCTTTCGCGATTAGTCAAGTCTTGGTTTATTTTTCGTTCACGTTTCTTCTCGCCCTTTTCAGACAGGTAAAAGTCCTCAAAAATTAATTTGGTAATGGCCTCAGTAAAATAGCGTTCGCCTGCGTAAACTTTTTGAATGGCTTCCAATAATATTTCCTTTGATACATCCTTTGGGAGGTAGCCATCAATACCTGATTTAATTCCTGTTGAAACAAATTCTTTTTTTACTTCTGTCGAGATCAGAATTACTTTTACTTTATTATTTTGTTCCTTAATCCATCGGGTTGCTTCGATGCCTGTCATTTCCTTCATGACAATATCCATTAAAACCACATCGGGTTGCAGCGATTGAACTAAGCCGATAGCTTCCTCGCCATTGGAGCACTTTCCACAGATTGAGATTCCATCCACATGCTCTAGGATTGACGCTATTCCATCTTGTACTAACCGATGATCATCGACCAGTAGTATTTTAATTTTGTTTTTCATAAATAGTGAGTAAGGATTTTACAGATTCTATTAACAAAGAACTGCTGCATGGTTTGCTAAGATACAACGATGCGCCTGCTTTAAGCCCTTCTAATTGATCTTCAGGCGATGTTCTGGCTGAAATCATTATAATTGGAATTAAAGTCATCCATTCTCCGCTCCGTATTTTTTTAATTAACTCTATCCCATTTAAAATGGGCAATATTCTATCAGTAATAATCAGGTCCAGGTGGGTGTCTTTAAATAGCTGTAAGCCTTCTTCGCCATCCTTTGCCCAGCTTACCTGATATCCGTTCATCAAAAGAATGTCGCGCATAATCTCTCCCAGATCTTCAGTATCTTCTATTAAAAGAATATAGGCGCTCATTTTGTAAAGGGTAATACTACCGTAACTGTTGTGCCAACATTGATTTTACTTTTTAGTATCAGGTTACCTCCTAAAACGTCAACAGCTTTCTTAACAATTGTTAACCCCAGGCCCGTGCCGGCAATCGATTTTGTATTGCTGCCGCGACTAAAGGCGGTAAAAAGCTGTCCGTAATCTTCTTCAGGTATTCCAATACCGTTATCAGCTATTTCAAAACTAAGTTCTTTGCCTACTTGCTTTACTGCGAAATTAACCTTTGTGTACTGCGGAGAAAATTTAATGGCATTTGTCAGTAAATTGATCAGTATATTTCGAAGTAGCTTTTCGTCTGTTTCTATCTGGTTGATTGTAGTATCAAAGTGGAGCCCAATTTGATGCGTATTCTTGCTTGCATGCAGTACGTCTTCAACTATTTTGTCCACTATTACCCGTAAAAATACTTTTGATTTGTTGGTTGGAATTTTATTTAATTCCGTGCGTCCTGCTGTTATCACATCGTCTAAGAGAGAAGTCATGTGAACTACTTGTTTTTCTATTTTTTCCAATTTGCTTTTTACTTCATTGGGCGAAAGCCTTTCAAAGTGTTCGTTTAGGAAGTTGGTTGTAAAATTAATAGTGGATAGGGGAGTTCGGAATTCGTGCGAAGCAATTGCCACAAACTGATTTTTTAATTCCACCAATTGCTTTTCTTTTGTTAGCGCTGACGCTAACTTTTCAGTTCGCTCCTTTACTTTCTCCTCAAGGGAATTTCTATATTCAGTTAGCTCAGTAATATCCTGACCGACCACCAGCATACCTATAATTTTACCCATTGAATTTTTGCGTGGTGTAGCACTGACTAGTAAGGTGTCGTGACCTCCCATTCTGTTTACTATCTGAAATTGCTGAAGGCTTAATTTCGCACCTTTCAAAACTTGCTCGCAAAGCTTATCCATATTTTTGC